>Ga0209444_10000843_pt1 | contig 16994 bp, 15 predicted proteins | sample LauGreFaBDMM15DN_2_FD_188215 | JGI IMG/M metagenome (GOLD analysis project Ga0209444, IMG submission 188215) | Freshwater lake microbial communities from Lake Michigan, USA - Fa13.BD.MM15.DN (SPAdes) (version 2) | ecosystem: Environmental > Aquatic > Freshwater > Lake | place: Lake Michigan...
GACGGCACATTTTCGGCCTTGGCGATTTTTTCGCGGAGGTTGCGAAGCAGGGTGTAGAGGGTCGTGTCAAAGCCATGGTCCTTGAAACCGCCGGCGGTTTCTGCTTTGGGCTTGGGCCAAATCAATCGATAGGAGCTCTTGCCCATCATCACATTTTCACCAAGCGCCGTCAGAGTCATCACCGGATACTCTCCCGCCTCAGTATGCAAGATTCCGGCATCCGTCAACGAGCGCATCATGCCATTCACATAGCCTGTGCCCTTGTCCTTGAGAATGCCGTAGGTCGTCAACTGATTCAGCCCTGCGGATAGAATGTCTTGTGATTTGCTGCCGACGAGCATTTGTACGATTTTTCCACGCCCGTATTTGGCCTCCCAGACGCCATCTTTCTTGCGCGACATCCGGGCGACGCCACTGAGGATTTTTTTCACCACCAGCGCCTCGTCATCCGTCGGTGCGCGGGCTTCGCCACTATCCTGATCACGGCAAACATCACAGTTGCCACAGAGTTCGGCACTTTCCTCACCAAAGTATTGCAAAATCCATTGCTGGCGGCAAACGCGGGAGTAACTCAACTCGATCATCGCCTTGAGCTTTTCGCGATCCCGACGATCCTTTTCCTCGATGGCTTTTTCGTCGATTTTTAAGCCACGCACAAAGACATCAGGCTTGAGCAATCGGGTGCCACGCATGCGTTTTTTGGGAATGTCGAAGCGCTCGATGTAACCACTGCGCGCCAAGGTCGCCAAGGCCGAGCCGACAGTCATGGAATTTTTCAAATCTGCGCCGTGAGAAATATCCTCGATGGTCTTGTGAACTTCGTGGTTTTGATCGGCTGCGTTGAGCAAAAATTGATAGACATCGCGAATCACTGCCACCGAAGGATTCGCGCCATCGATGAAAAACTCCTGCGTGCGGGTATCGGCATAGTTGTAGAGCAATTCGCAATACGCACTCTCGCCATCGCGTCCCGCACGACCCGCTTCCTGGTAGTAGGCCTCGACGCTGCCAGGGATCTCGTAGTGCATCACAAATCGTACGTCCGAGCGATCGATGCCCATGCCAAAAGCATTCGTCGCGACGGCGACATCGGCTCGTTTGCTGATGAAGACGTTCTGCGCGCGCTCGCGTTCGTCATCGCTCATGCCGCCGTGGTAGGCGACACACTTGATACCCCAGCTGCTAAGCGTTTCGGAAACAGCTTCAACTTTTTTGCGTGTGGCGCAATACACAATGCCGGTTTTGTGCGCCGCGATGACTGCCTTGATGCGATCATCTTTGTGCTGCACATTTTCCGCAGCGGTGATATTGAGAGAAAGATTGGGGCGAGAAAAGCCGCTGACTTGCTCGAAGCCATCGCGCAGTTTCAAAACCTCGATGATGTCCTCGCGGACGACAGGCGTGGCCGTTGCGGTGAGCGCGACGCATTGCGGGCGACCGATTTTTTCCAAGGCCTTGCCGAGTCGAAGGTAATCAGGGCGGAAATCATGACCCCACTGGCTCAAGCAGTGAGCTTCATCCACGGCAAACAATTCGATGGTAATACCATTCAATGCTTGCAGGAAACTTTCCGCCCGAAATCGTTCCGGCGCCACATAAACGAGTTTCCAGCGGCCCTCGCGAATTCCTTGCAGCCGCTCCTTTTGCTCCTCCCACGATTGCGTCGAATTGATCATCGTAGCCTCAATGCCACGCGCGACCAGTGCATCGACCTGATCCTTCATCAGGGCAATCAGCGGAGAAATCACCAAGGACACTCCTTCAAAACACAAGGCTGGGAGTTGATAACAAAGCGATTTTCCGCCACCCGTGGGCATCACCACCAGGCCATCCTGACCCGATACAATCTGCGAGACGACCTCTTCTTGCCCGTCCAAAAACTCCTCAAAGCCGAAGTATTTTTTCAGAGCCTCACGGGGTGTGAAGAGTAATTTACGATGCGATGCCGTGGACATGTTGCTGCGCAAATGAACACATTTCAACAGTAGGTGTCAAGCACTGTTCTCAAAAATACGCCTTGAATTTCACGCCGGAGCGCCGACTACATCACCAGTCAGATTACCATCGTTCGAGGCTTCCTCTTTGCTCGGGGCTTTCACTTCTGGCTTACTGGCGAGGTCGTCAGGGATCGGAGGTGGTTTCGGCGAAGGTGGCGGTTCTTTCATTTCACCGAATTCTACCAAATCCCTCACGTGGCTGGCATCGAGTGTCTCGAATTCTAGCAAAGCAAGGGCAATGAGCTCGACCTTGTCACGCCCTTGATTGAGCATTTTCTCAGCAGACGCGTAGGCGTCGTCGATGAGCATCTTGATTTCGGCATCGATCGCTTGAGCAGTTGCCTCCGAGTAATCGCGGCCGCGACCAAACTCCTTGCCAAGGAAGGTGCTTCCCTCTGACTCGCTGAAACCGATCATGCCGAGCTTATCGCTCATGCCCCACTGACAGACCATTTGACGCGCAAGGTGGGTGGCTTGGCGAATGTCACCCGAGGCACCATTGGAAATATCATCGCTAGAAAATTGTTCAGCGATCCGGCCACCCATCGTCATGACGAGGCTATCGAGCGCTTCTTTTTTCTGCGTTGAGTATTTATCACCTTCAGGCAAGTACATCGTAGCACCGAGATACGGACCACGCGGGATGATGGTCACCTTGTGCAGCGGATGACAATGCTTAAGAACTACATTGAGGTAGGCATGACCTGCTTCGTGCCAAGCCGTGCCGATTTTTTCCTTATCACTCATCGCTAGGCTGCGACGCTCACGGCCCCAGCGTACTTTATCGCGAGCTTCTTCAAGCTCATCAAGGGTGACGGCTGTCAAATTACGACGCGCTGCTAGCAAGGCGGCTTCGTTGATCAAGTTGGCGAGCTCCGCACCTGAAAATCCAGGAGTTCCTTTGGCAATACGCGAGAGATCCACGCCTGCCTGAAGTTTGATTTTTTTCACATGAACGCGAAGAATTTCCTCACGACCGTTAACGTCGGGCAAGGAAACCGTGACTTGGCGGTCGAAGCGACCGGGACGCAGCAAGGCCGGATCGAGCACGTCAGGACGATTGGTAGCGGCGATGATGATAACACCCTCTTGCGTGTCAAAGCCATCCATCTCGACCAACATCTGGTTGAGTGTTTGCTCACGCTCGTCATTGCCGCCGCCCATGCCTTGGCCACGATGGCGACCTACGGCGTCGATCTCATCAATGAAAATCAAACACGGAGCGTTTTTCTTGCCCTGTTCAAACATATCGCGAACACGACTGGCGCCGACACCGACGAACATTTCGACGAAATCCGAGCCAGAGATCGAGAAAAACGGCACGTCAGCTTCACCGGCGATGGCACGCGCCAAGAGGGTTTTCCCGGTTCCCGGAGCACCGACCATCAATACACCTTTCGGAATGCTGCCACCTAGCTTCTGGAACTTACGCGGATCGCGAAGGAACTCGACGATTTCCTGTAATTCCTCTTTCGCTTCCTGAATGCCGGCTACGTCCTTAAATGTAATCTTGTTTTTATCCATGGTCAGCAAGCGAGCTTTGCTACGGCCAAAATTCATGGCTCCACGGCCCGCGGATTTCATTTGCTGACGGAAAAGGAAAATCAGCACTGCTACGATAAGCAAGATCGGAATCAGGCTCATCATCATATTGCCGAAGGTATTGTTCACGCTCGTGCGTTTAGCGCCTGCGGCGAGAAGCTCCGCAAGATCTTCCTTCTGCATGAGCGTGTCCACTTTTACCTCGAAACGAATGTCCTCAGTAGCTTTGGCATCTTTGGCATCCGCAGCGGGTTGCTCCGGTAAAATGGGCAACCACTCGCGCACACCTTCCAGAACGGCAGAGCCATCTTTAGCGATGACGACATGCAGCGGATTTTTTAAATCATTGATGATAACTTCCTTTGAGGCAAGAGCCTTCCTAAATGACTGAAGAGTCATGACTTCTCCATCGCTAGGGAGCACTGGTAGCACCTCCTGACGACTGATTTTCACATCACTGCCGAGAATGCGATTGATAACTCCTTGGTTGAGCACGATGTCAATGGGAACCTGAAAACTAACGCGCTGCTTGGTGCCGTTGGGATCACGCTGCGGGTCTGGCCTCACCCAACCGCTGACACTAGCGATGTAAAGGCTGTCGCGAGTGACCACTTCGAGAGGCTTTTTCACATCGTCCGTGATCACGAGACCTTGATCATAGAGACTGCGGAACTCATTGTAATTCAGCAGCTTAGTTTTGCTCCCAAAGGAATCCGTGCTATAAAAAGCAAAGCTGAGAATGAGCAAAGCTACCCCCAGCAAGCCGAACAAACGCCAGTTAACGCCCGGTGGTTCGTTATTGGCGTTGCGTTGGGGATCACGGGAATCTGGTGGCGTGGGAGATTGATCTGACATGGTAGTGAGAGAAACTCGAATCCTGCTGCGTAGAGGCGTACTTTCCGCTGGAGTGATTCGCAGCACAGACTACGATGAATCAACGAAAAGGAAAATGTTTTTTACTCTTTTTTGCAAAATGTAGCATTTCTATCTAAATTTGCAGCATTTCTGATAATTACCAGCGCTACTTGTTCAGCTGATTTTGCGATCATTCACCTCTGGGCACTCGAGAGCACAGGCGAACAAATCTGCGTTGCTATATTGGCTGTGCCCGAGGCAACCAGCAGCTTGCTGTTCGCTCTTGCCGCGGCAGCATTTCTCGTCCGTAGGCGCAAATTTTGATGAAAGTAAGATCAACAATTTTCTCCGTTGCCTAATCGCGCCAATCAGGCTTTATTGCGACGTGTACATTGCCTATTGCACCAACATTCATCCAGCCGAATCCTGGCAGGAAACTTTTGACGCATTGAAAAATTATGCTCTCAAGGTCAAAGACATCTTAGATGGTGAATCACCATTGCTATCGCCATTTCCACTTGCCCCTCGCTTATCAGCACGCGCTGCCGCCGAATTGTTAGAATCTGATAACCTAGCTGAATTCCAGCACTGGTGTATGACACATCATTGTCGTGTTTTTACCATAAACGGATTTCCCTTTGGTGCTTTTCACAATACCCGGGTGAAGGAGCAAGTCTATCGACCTGACTGGACTGAGCGCAGCCGCCTCGACTACACACTGAACCTTTTTCGCATTCTCGCTCCGTTCATTGCCATTGGTGAACAAGGATCGGTTTCCAGCTTGCCGGGATCGTTTAAGGCCTTTGCCGCGGATGAAAAACGGATCTTTGATCATTTGATCGAGTGTGCCGATTTCATCGAAAATCTTTCCGTTACCCGAGGCTGTGATTTTCACCTCGGCCTTGAGCCTGAGCCCTTGGGGCACTTCGAGAATACCAGTGAGACCATCGCATTTTTCGCTCGGCTTTTCGCCGCAGCGCCGAATCCTGATGTATTGCGCAGACGCATCGGCGTGAACTATGACACCTGTCATTTCGCCTTAGAGTATGATGATTGCGTGACCTCGTTGAACGCACTGCGCGAGGCTGGAATTCGCATATCCAAAGTCCACTTATCTGCTGCTCTAGCATTGGACCCGCATGACCAACATGCCATCAACGCGCTGCGTGCTTTTGATGAGCCTACGTATTTGCATCAGGTGCTGTTGCGACAATCCAATGGTGCGATCACGCGCTTCGCGGACTTGCCTGATTTTTTTGCGGCGGATTCTGCGATTTGGAAGGATGCCGAAGAAGCGCGTGTACATTTTCACATTCCATTGGACACAGATCCGCGAGCGCCCTTGCGCTCCACCCGCGATCACGCGCAGCATTTGCTCGCCTATGCTCAGATGCATCCAGATTTTTGCAAGCACTACGAAATCGAAACCTACACTTGGGGGGTTTTGCCCGGCGGCATGCAGCGCCCCATCGAACAACATCTCGCAGCCGAATACCGCTGGGTATTGCAACAAATTTCATCATGAAACACCTGCTGTCCTTGATCGCGCTCGCCGCAGTGTGCATGACGCTGAATTCCTGCCTCGATGGCAAAGAAGAATACTGGTTTGACGCGAATGGCAGTGGCCGCATCGAGAGCGAATATCGGCTTCCCGGCTTCGCGATTGCATCCATGGGCGGTGAGGCTGAACTACGCAGCAAGATTGAAGCATTTTTCGAAAAAGAAGCGTCGATCACTCTGGTGAAATTAGACATCATATCTCAGGGCGCACAAACCATTTTACAGGTCGAAGCTCAGTTTGATTCGATCAAAGATTTCGCAAATCTTTTCGAGAGAAAACCACCACTGGAAGGTGAGGCGAAGGCGGGTGATCTGCCCGAGCCACTGAGGAATTTGTTAGGTGATTTTGACATCAAACGCCAAGGGCTAGCGATTCATTTTGATCGCTCGATCACTCCAAGCAAGCTTTTCGGTCAAGGATTACTTGCACCCACTGCAAACCAATTAAAAGGTCACAACCTCCAATACATCATGCATCTCCCCACGCTGCCAACCGTGCACAACGCACATCAGGTAAGCAATGAAGGAAAAACCCTCGTGTGGAACTTTGCACTGCAAGATGCCATGAAGCAACCGATCAAGACAAATTTCCGCACACCGATCCCACTACCCTGGTGGATCTGGCCAACACTTGCCGTCATCATTTTTGCCTCTGGATGGCTGTTGCGCCGCTTGCTCGCCATGGGCAAAAAGTCAGCGTGATGTGAGCTTGCCAGCGAGCAATCATCTGCATAGAGTCCCTGCCAACACTTATCCCATTCCACACTTGAAATCATTTATCGATCTCGGCGTCCGTGCCGATCTCTGCCAAGGCCTCACCGAGCTGGGCATCGAGAGCCCCACCCCTGTGCAGCTTCAGGCCATTCCCTTTCTCCTCGAAAAAGAACAGGACATCATCGCCCAAGCGCAAACTGGCACCGGAAAAACCGCGGCATTTGGCTTGCCCCTGCTGATGAAAATCGATCCCGCATTTCCGAAAATCCAAGGCTTAGTCATCGCTCCCACGCGCGAACTCGCGAAGCAAATCGGCAAGCAGTTGTTCCGCTTTACAAAATTTAGCACCAAGGTGTTCGTCGAAGTGCTTTCAGGTGGTGACCCCATCGATCGCCAAGTCGCCGCACTCCAACGCCCCACACATATCATCGTAGTAACACCTGGTCGCCTGCTCGACCTACTCAAACGCCGCGCACTCACCTTAGAGCACGTGAAATACTTGATCCTTGATGAAGCTGACGAGATGCTCAGTATGGGCTTCCGCAAGGAGTTGCAGGAAATTTTTTCCCACGTTAAGCAACGCCGTGCCACTTGGCTGTTCTCTGCTACCATTCCCCCTGCCATCGAGCAACTCACGCACGAGCACATGGCGAGAAATGCACCATTGCTAAAAATCGACCGCGCGCATGTGGTTAATCGACAAATTTCCCACCAATGCATGATCGTCGGCAACGAGGACAAAATGCAAGTGCTCGTCGATTTCCTCAACAAACATCACGACGAACGAGGAATCATTTTTTGCCGCACTCGCGTCTCCGCCATGAAAGTCGCCGATCAGCTCAAGAAGCACGATTTCACACTGGAGCTCCTGCACGGTGACATCATGCAAAAGGACCGAGATAAAGTCATGCGCTCGTTCAAGAAGGAACGCGTCCGCCTACTCGTGGCTACCGATGTCGCAGCGCGCGGCATTGATGTCGCCGACCTGTCCTTTGTCATTCATCACCAACTGCCTGAGCAAATGGAATCCTACACCCATCGTAGCGGCCGTACTGCACGGGCAGGAAAAGCAGGACGCTCCCTAGCTCTCGTACATCCCAAGGAGAAACACAAGCTCAAGGAACTCGAAGAACATCTCGGCATTCACTTTAGTGAGCTCCGCTGAGGCGAGCTACGGAGTATCTTTACCCCAGGTCACGCCACGCTGCTTGCGCCAATCGCGAAAATCAGCAGCTTGCTCCCGCTTCGAGAGCATCCGCCGTGTGCCATCTTCTTCGAGGAATTTCTCAAACTCGGAGGCCTCCTCCCTACTGCTGGTTTTCGTCACCGTCGCCACCTCTGCCGTCAAGTCTTCCTGCAATGATGCATTCCGCAACTCCAGTCGATTCAATCGATACGAGATTTTTAACAGAAAAACCAACACCAACAGCAAGAGCACGCTCAACACGGAAAAAGATAAAATCAACAAAGCATAAACATCGGAAAGTGTGGATTGCATGGCTAAGTTACTAGCAAACCTCGATCAACATGACAAATGCAAATGCAGGAAAGATCATTTTTGAACAAATCTGCCTACAAGAATCGTTGTTTTTTGGGAGAGTTCATGCAGACTGAGGCAGTCCTTGTCACGCCCGCTTCTACTCACCAACCAAACATATCCATGAAAGCTAAAATTCTACCCATATCCCTGACCTGCATCGTCGGCGCCATCGGCTTCATGATCGGTCAAAAATCGAGCGCGCCCAGCAACTCAGCATCGGACAGCGCAGCGCTCACCAGCGATCGAGCCAGCAACCTATCCGCCTCATCAACAACCAGCGCGACCCGCGCCGCATCGTCATCGCGCAATCCAGAGAGCGCGACCACAAAGACCGCAGCGAACATCAGCAAAGGTGATCCACTTACGCGCCTTGAGGAAATCAAAAACATCCATGATCCACTCGATCGCGCCCGCATGTGGTTGCAATTTGTCGATAGCCTCAGCGCCGAGGAATTTGAAGGTGTTGTTGCTGCATTTCGTGCCGATGGCTCCAGCCAGACCAATATGGGCGACTACGCGCTCTTGCTCAACGCTTGGGCCAAGGTTAATCCCGTCGCCGCCTTGGACTACGCCAAAGCCAATACCAGTAATCCTTTTGCCCGCCAAACCATTCTTGCGACTTGGGCTGCTAACGATCCCAATTCCGCCATCGCTTGGGCCAAAGGAAATCATCAAGGTGATGGCCCCAATCCTTGGATGGTCGGCGTCATCCGTGGTCTTGCCTTCCAAGATCCTGAGCTAGCCTCATCTCTCCTCAAAGAAATGCCTCGTTCCGTAGAACGCGGCCAAGCGCTCGATAGCCTCTTGCCCGCGCTTTTTAAGCAAGGCGCTGACTCTGCTCGCAGCTGGGCCACTTCGATCACCGATGAAGCCTTGCGCGAGGGTGCCATCATGCGCATCGCCGAGCGCACCCTGAATTCAGATCCCGAAGGCACAGCCGATTGGTTGCTCGCCAATCCCTCCGAGGCCACTAACCGACGCATGGATGATGCCTTGAGCGCAATGGCCCGCAAGGATGAATCCTCGGCGCTCGCCTACTACAATCAATTGCCAGCTGGTGATGCGCGCAGCAACGCACTGCGTGGCCTTGTCAATCACATCGCTCAAGAAGATCCTGCCAAAGCCGTAGCGCTGATGGATCAACACAGCAGCGATGTGAACAACCGCGTTGTCGAGCAATTCGTTTGGTACTCTTTCCGCAAAGATCCCAGCACAGCCGTCAGCAGCATTGCACGGATCAACAACGTCGAGGAGCGCGATCGCATGTATAGCCGCACCATTGAATGGTGGATGGGCCGCGATGAACAAGCCGCGATGAAATGGGTATCCGGAAATACCCTCCCGGAAAATGTGATCAATCGCCTCAACCGCAGCATCGAGCAACGCCAACAACGCGATAACTAATTTCACGGCAGCCTTAATCGGCAGACCATGGCAAAAATGCCCTGTTCCTTACGAGGAGTTGGGCATTTTTTTTGCTTCCATAATCCGTTAGAGCTAGCCAAATCTCCTCAACAATCGAGAAATGTACCAGAAGTCGGAAGTTCACCTAAGAATTCGTGCTTTAACGACCACTGAAACCACTGATGAAAACTACAATGATGAGAATGGAGTTTCATCCGCATTTTCAAGTTCTAAAATTGAATCTCAGTCAACTCCATGGTTATCAGTGTATCAGTGGTTTTCAGGCTTTGACCGGTTTCGCAACTTTCGCGCTCGGGATGCATCACTGCCAGGCAATCATAGGCTCCTCAGGGCCATACATGATTTTCACCAGGGTTCCCTCTTTCGTCACACTATAAAGCAATGGCGCAAAGTCTTGCGGCATGCGAATACAACCGTGCGAGGCAGGAACACCAGGCTGCGGAATGACACCGACGTGCATGCCAATGCCATACGATGTCAAGCGCTGCCAGTAGGGCATCGGCGCAGGATTGTATTGCTCACCAGGCTTCAAGGGCACGCTTGGGTTCGCATCAGGATTGGTAACATTACCCAGTTCATCCGATACCCAGCCATATTTATTCGAGTGCTTATCGACGATTTTTTCCATCACAAAATAATTCCCCGCAGGCGTGCCGCGCCCCTCTTTACCCGTTGCGACGAAGCACCATCCAATCATCCGCTCCCCACGCTTCACAATCGCTTTTTGTGAGGTAAGATTGATCCGCACTGAGACCTCGCCAGTTCCACCTTGGTCATGCCATTCATAAAGCACATGCTCAGCCTTCGGTGGTGGACCCTCTGGTTTTACCGCGCATGAAGGAAGTAAGGCCATCGAGATGGCTACAAGCATAAGTGAGATCAATTGTTTCATGGATCAATACAAGCAGTTTATATATCGCAAAACGTAGGGGCGCGCACACTGAAGAATCAACCCATCAAGGTCAATCTTTTTTCGTATGCTCGTCGTCAGAGCCGCTTGTGCTATCATCACCGTGCTCAATCAGTATCGTATCCACCGCAACATCGCCGTTTCCTGGCTCTGCGTGCTCTGTAGATTCGCCAACGCCGACATTTTCCTCCTCTGACTCCACCACTTTAAATCGTCCACCACTTTCTAACAGATCAATTACCTCTTGCTGCATATACTCCACTTGATCGAGCGCAATGTTTGGGTCTTTGATCAAAAATACATCCCCTTCTTTGCGGTGTTCATAGACCCGTAAAATCCCCGACGGTACAGCCTGGGTGTCCTTTTCCACCAGCACCTTCTGCCGCTCAAGCATCACCGCCAAAATGAAGCGCACTTTCTCTGTATGCTCTTCCTCCTCCTCGACCAGTCGACGCAACAAATCAATCGGGCTCTCTTTCGATACCTCCAGCTTTTCACTCGCCACCGGAGCTTTGTAATGCGTCTTCCACTGCGAAAACTGCCCCACTCGCTCGTCCTTGTCCTGCTCCCAGCCATCGAGCGAGTAATCCTTGCGTAGCCAACCCGATGACTCAGGATCAGGAAAAATCGCTGCCACGATCACTTCACCATTCACAAAATTTTTACCCGACACCACGCAGGTGTGGGTGCGGGATTTGATATGCCAAGATTCGCCAAAAGCCATGCGCTTTTCTGCCTCAGATCACCCGCGCAATCAAGGCAATTTCCTCAATGAATGCCTTCCACCAAAACAATAATACCCAATTATACGCTTGGTGCGTTTTTTTACAGCCAATCAACTCAGTTTCCCCCGTACCTTCAACACCAGCATCCATGCAAAATTACATGCAACGAGTATCGCCGCCAGCCCCACATGCAGAACTTGCACCCAGCCGTAAACGTGGATTTGAGACATCACCAAACCAAGTATCATTTGTGCCATGACAATCCATACCACAATTTTCTCGGGCAAGCCGATCACATAGCGCTGATCTTTTCTCATCTGCCACATGGCACAAACAGTCAGCGTTAAGATTACCCATGAAAAACTCCTGTGCACCAAATAGACCATCGATTGCTCCAAGGTATCGCCCCATTCCGAGCGTGGCACAGACAGATACTTCGAGAGCTCGTCCGTCAACTCGCGCACCTGTGAGCCCATCACACCTTCCACCAGCACCAACAAAAACAAGCCGTTCACAAGCCTGGCTAAGCACCGCCGCGATGATTCGTTTGTAAATTCCCGCTTCCACGGTACGACTTGCCCATACCAGACCACGAAAACCTGAACGATAAGCAGCAAAAAGGCTAAGGCCATGTGCGTGGTCAGGACCCCGGGCGACAGACCACTGTAGACCACGCGCGCCCCCATCCAGGCATTGATCAGCACCAAGGCCAATGCCGTAAAGGAAGCGAAAAACAACAGCGGCTTGCTCTTGCGATACCCGAACGATAACACAAAGGTCAGCAAGGTAAAAAGCCCCACCGGCAAGCTAAATAAGCGATTCACGAACTCCGTCCAGACATGCCGTGCATTGAATTCCTCGCGCAAAATCGCCTCGCTAATCGTATCCGGATCACGCCCCATGCGCTCGGCCTTACGCTGGAATTTGGCAATGTCCAGCTTCTCAAAATCAACATCTGCCACTTTCGTCGGCGGAATCAGGCAGCCCCAACACTTCGGCCAATCCGGGCAACCCATGCCTGCACCGCTCACCCGCACAATCGCCCCCGCAAACATCAAAGCCAACACTGACACCAGCGCTGCCATTGCGCATCGTTGAAACCATTTTCCCACCATCTCGCCACCAACATGCACCGATGCAGCGGAATTTCATCTCTTTTTTCTAAAAATGTTGTTCTCCCATAGACGTCTGAAAAAAAATCCGCTAAAGATTCCCGCGTGAGCGAACCTTCTTCCCAAATACCTGCTGAATCCACGGGAGCCTCCGTAGCCGACCCAAGCCCCGAAAAGTCCAGTGTATCCACCACCACCATCCTTGCTGTCGTCGTCGCACTGCTTGCGGGCTACTTGATCGCTAACAACCTGAATGGCAAAAAAGATGATGCACAAAGGGAGCTCTACAGCGCCCAAGCCGAACTCGCCAACCGCACGGCGGCGATTAATGCCGAGCGCGCCCGCCAAGGCCTGCCACCGATCGAAGGTGTCGGTCAAGATTCACCCGAGCAAATCGCCTCGCGACTCACCAAAGACGCTGCCACACTCGCCAATCTCTCCGATCGCTTCCGCAGCCTGCTCTCCGAAAAGGAAGCCGCCATCGCCGAAAAAAACAACTCCCTTCTCACAGCCGAGACAGCGCGTCAGTCCCTCACCTCACAACTCGCTAAACTGCAAAACCAACTCGACAAAGTGCTCACCGACGGCGCAAGCACCGATGACATTCGCCGCCAACTCGATGAAGCACGCAACGACCTTGCCACCCTCCAGGCCAAGCTAGCCGAATACTCCAGCCGCCCAACCACGGAAGAAATGGCGCTTGCCAAAGCACGCATCGCCGAGCTCGAGACTCAGAGCGAAGCGCTTAAAGCAACTCCCCCACCCACCGCAGATCCCAAACTTTTCGCCGAAAATCCCGCCGACATCCACCCTGACGCCCAAGCGCTGTTCCGCGCTCTCAGCGAGCTCGAGAACAAAGCCGACCTCGAAATGGCATCTGCTTACAATCATTTCCCCAGCCAGTATGGCGCTACCAAGCTACGCGAAATCAGCTTTCCCACCGACTCCGCACAGCTCAATCCATCCGACAAACTTGCCCTAGGTGATGCCCTAGCCAAGCTTCCCGAAGGCGCGATCATCCTCGTCGTCGGCTATGTCTCTGGCACGGGCGATGCTAATGCGAACCGTCGCCTTTCCTCCGATCGTGCCACTGAAGTTGCTGCCAATATCGACATGGCAAAACCTGGCAACCAAGCCGTGCAAGCCGTCTTCCTAGGTCAGACCAAACGCTTTTCCAGCAGCATCGCCGAGCGGAACCAAGTGTGCGAAGTCTGGCAGATCGATCCGAAAAAATAATCGTCTCACACATCAACCGACTACCCTTCAACCCTGTCCTGACAAGCGGACGCCACCAACCTATCTCCATGGATACCATCAAAATGCTTCTCGCCGCCACCACCGCACTGCTCCTTGGAGCCCTCGCATGGAATTGGCAACAACAAAACACCGCTGCAAAAGACGCACCCAAGGCTGAACTCGCACGAGTCAAACTCCAATTGGCCGAAATCGCTCGTGAGGAGCAAAATCTCGCCGCAGAAAAACGCCTGCGCGACATCGGCATGATCGACTCACCTGATACAAGCAAGGCCAGCCCCAGCGAAGTCGAGGAAAAAGAAGCCCAACTGCGCGCCATCGAGGAGCAAAACAAGCGTCTGCAAGAAGAACTCTCCCTCAAGGAGAAAGAAAAAGAACTGGCCGAAAAAGAAGGTGGACTCATCGCCCAACGCGATCTCGAAAAAAGCGACAAAGAACTGCGCCGCGCCCGCCAAATCTCTGAGGCTCTGCTCATGGCCAAAGTCACCGAATACGTTGAGGACCCCGCAACAGGCTCCTTTGTCACCATACAATTGCTCATGCCTGACAACGTCAGCGTCGACACCATACTCTCCGTGCGCCGCAAAAGTGGCATCGCAGGCAACATCAAGATCCGTGAAATCGTCGGTGGTGATGCCATCGCAGATGTGCTCCCAGGCATCGGTCCCTTCGCTCCCGAAGCCGGTGACGAGCTCATCCTCGCTCCAGCTTTTTGATGAAATTTACGACACCAGACTGTCAGTCATAAGACTTGAAATATGCCAGGCATCTCGTTTGCCTCTGAGCCTCATAATTGATTTCAGTTTGGATGATGCAGCTCTGCTGTTTGGAGCAGTTTCCAGCCTTGGCGGAAATACGCCACTCCCGACCACACCGTGAAAAACGCAGCCAAAGCACAAGGGAAAATTGGGTCGATCACAACAAAACGCAACATCACCCAGCCTAACGCAAACATCTGCGCAAAGGTGCAGACTTTTCCGCTCCAGTGCGGATCTATATTCACCTGCACCTTGCAATACCACAAAATGCCGATGCCACCGAGAATTACGCAATCGCGCACGATCACCAAGGCCGTGAACCACAGCGGAATGCGCCATCCCGCGCTACCCCAGTCCACCAACGAAAGCGTAATGATGCCCGTCAGCAACAGCGATTTATCGGCAATCGGATCAATCATCGCCCCGAACGCCGAACGCTGATTGAAATACTTCGCAATGAATCCATCGACAGCATCTGAGGCCGAAGCCAACACAAACACCACCAAGGCCGCAATCCGCAAAAACTCCTGCGCACGCCCCTCCTTAATACTATTCCCATAGTAAATGGCCAGCACCGCAAACACCGGCACCATCATTAATCGACCCAAGGTAATTTTGCTAGCAAAGGTCATATCCCACCATCGCCCATCCACTCCCCCACATCAAGCAAAATCGAAAATATCGAATCTTTCAGAAAGCAAGCAAGCATTACCGAAGTGGATGATGCGCGCTAGGCCGCCTGCTATCGTCTATTCTACGAGCATGAAAGCCTTTACCGCGGGATGGATAAGCCATGGAACTCCGCATCTAGAACCAATAACGCGTGCAAAAGCGAGAATTGCGAAATTCGCGAAACCATTCGCAACATTTTGAAGCGACGGTTAGCATGCAAACACTGTCAGCATCATCAATCGATCTGATGTAAGTTGGCCAGCAAAGGTAATAACGCAGGGTATCAAGACGCAGCACTCATTACGAGGTAGATCAAAATCAATCGGCGAACTTCCAACTCGATCATATTCAACCGCCAATTACCCGTGATCATTTTCCATTCCCATCAATAGTGGCAAATTAAGCTATAGCAGGAAAATAGGTTTGATCGCGTTTCACATCTCTTATCAGAATCGGAACTCCAAGCACAGCGGCATGAGCACCAATGAAATAATCCGCTAGAGGCGAAGCCTTAGCCCCTCCCCATATCCGATAATACCGGAACGCTCATGATGCCAGATCGGGAGCATCACGAGGCAACTCACCAAAATCAATATCCAACGTTTCAAGCAGCTCATCAACTGAGCTGGCCCCCAGAAATTCATGGGTGGTGAAACATGTTTGGACTCGTTGAAAGGACTTGGTTATCGCACCACCTTTTTTTCCAGGACACAACTGATCGCCCACAGCCAGCGGTTATTGCCCATGAAGTTGTTATTCTTGATTCGGAGTTCGTTTTTGCCGCGTTTGAGCCGGATGGGAATGCGGGCGGTTTCCAAACCATTTTCGTGGCGGAGAGTGGCGACCTTTGCGCCATTCAGCCAGACAACCGCCCAATCATCAAGTGCGAGGCGCAGGACGGAATCCGTGTCTTCGGCGCTCTCAATGGTAGTGCGGGCATAGACGGATTGATTTTCTAATTCGTGAAATGGACGGTTCAACGAGAGCCAAGTGTATTTGCTTTCAGCTGAATGCACACTCTTGGACTGCTCACCATCCTTGACGATTTCCGGCCAGTCTCCGGATGGCATATTTTCGACAAATTCCTGTTTGATAAATTCTTCCCACGAGTTGCCGCCTGCGAATGGATCGGTGAACTGCCAACGCTGTGGGGTGGACACTTCTGGGGCTTTGCTACCGAGGATGCAGTAGTAGTAAAGCACGCTCTCCGTGTCGTCACCACGGCATCCCGTAGTGAATGAAATCGACGAGTGAAAGGCGATCGGATCGGGGCCAAAGAAGCGGTAAAACACGCCGTCCTGATCTTCGCGACCACGGTTCACGTGCCACGGACAGCCCATCCACGGCGTCTGGCGATCGTTGAACCCCCAGGTGAAGCCGTAGTTCCATGTTGCAGCCGCGGATGGCATGGGGTTCCGTTTCGCCATCGATGAGAATTCTCATGCCGCCGGTGTGAAACACCATGTCACTGTGGTCCTTTTGAATCGCCCCCATGAAGAGGCCGGCTACAAACCCACGGCCCTCGGTTTCCAGCATCTTGAATCCACACTCCTCACCGCGGGTTTTTCAACGTTATACGCGGCATGAAATCGAAATGGTGTGAGCGGTGTGCCTACCCGATATTGGTGCCAGTTGATAATCGTGACGACCCGACCCGGCTCCTTGGCATGGATGCGGATGCGGCAGGACTTGCTAAAGGGAACCGGCATGAAACAGTTGTATCCTGGATTCCCCGGAATCCCCGGCGCGGCATTGGGCAGGGTGACAATCCCAGCGCTATTGATGAAGTAGTCCTTCAAGTTGAGCATGACTCCATAGAATGCCTTTGCCGGAACGCGAGCCTGAGGTTGCACCGTGCCATCCACCGTCACCTCGATTTCCATGTGATCCGCGAACAACTGCCAAATACTCCGCACGGCTCCCGGACCTT
>Ga0209444_10000852_pt1 | contig 16871 bp, 12 predicted proteins | sample LauGreFaBDMM15DN_2_FD_188215 | JGI IMG/M metagenome (GOLD analysis project Ga0209444, IMG submission 188215) | Freshwater lake microbial communities from Lake Michigan, USA - Fa13.BD.MM15.DN (SPAdes) (version 2) | ecosystem: Environmental > Aquatic > Freshwater > Lake | place: Lake Michigan...
CATGGAGGGGATGGCCTCACGCGGAGGACGCGGAGGGCGCGGAGGTGGAGAGAAGGAGAGAAGGAGAGAAGGAGAGAGGGAGGGAGAGAGCGAGAAAGGGGGAGACGGGGGGACAGGGAAAGGGTTTTAGCGGGATGAAAAAGGCCCCGACTTTCCGGGTCGGGGCGTGGGAAACGAAGGGCGGGTCGGAGACCCTGCCCTCCTTGTTACTTGAGCGAGGCGATAAGCTTTTGGTTGAGACCGGTGTATTCTTCGCCGATGGCTCCGCCGGCTTTCTGCGCGGCGGCGAGGGAGGCTTCAGCGCTGGCGAGCGCGCCGGCTTTGTCTCCGGCGGCGGCTTGAATCAGGCCTTTGCGATAAACAAGGTAGAACGCATTGGGCTGAGCGGCGATGGCGGCGTCCATCCAAGTGGCGGCTTTCTTCAGGTCGATCTTGTGGTCGAGGTAGAACATGGCGGCGGCGGCGTAGGGCTTCTTCGCGGCGTCGGAGGCCATGGCGGCTTCGATCTGGGGCACGAGGGAGGCGACGAGGTCGACCTTAATGGCGACGGGCACGCGGACGTTGGCCCAAGAGAGGTTGAGGGTGGCGGATTCGTCGCGGAGATCGTTGAAGCCGATCTCAAGGGTCTCGACGGCGGCGGCGAGGGCGACGGGTTTGATGGTCACGCGGGCGACGTCGTTTTCCTGTTTGTAGGCGTAGGCACCCCATTGGGAGGAGTCTTTATGGACGATGACGGTCCACTCTTTTTCGCCGGGAATGGTGAAGAGCTCGTAGGTGCCGGCGGGGATGGCGGCGCCGCCGAAGTTCACGGCGGTAGAGAATTTGATCTTGGTGGCGGTGTTGGCGCCGGTGCGCCAGATTTTACCATAGGGGACGAGGGTGCCGAAGACGACGCGGCCTTTGGCGCCGGGCCGGGCGTAGTTGAGTTCGATATCGGTGATGCCGACGCGTTGTTTGATGGAGGTCGCGGGGCTGGCGGCGGGGAATTCGAGCTTCGGCGCGGCGGGCGCGGCGGTTTGGGCGGTGAGGCTCGCGGTGAGAGCGAAGGCGAGCCCAAGCAGGGCGAGGGAGCGGGCGGGATTTTTTTTCATGGGAAGAGAAGAGGAGACGAGGGGCGGAATGAAGGGTCGGGCGATTGACGCAATTAGGCGGAAGGAGTTTCGGGAGATGGGCGCGGGTGGGGACGTGGATTGACGAGGGCGTGGTCGAGGAAGTGATGGATCTTGGCGTCGCTTCGCTCCTCGCGATGACAGGAGGGTCACGTGAGGCCGGTGATTTCGCCGTCGTCGGTGATGTCGATGTGCTCGGCGGCGGGGACTTCGGGCAGGCCGGGCATGCGGAGAATCTCGCCGGCGATCGGCACCAGAAAACCGGCGCCGGCGGCGATTTCGATCTCGCGGACGACAAAGGTGAAGCCACGCGGGCGGCCGAGCAGCGCGGGTTGGTCGCTGAAGGAGTATTGGGTCTTTGCGATGCAGATCGGCAGCTCGGTGAGGCCGAGCTCGGCGATGGTCTTAAGGTCGGTGCGGGCTTTGGGGCCAAACTCGACGCGGTCGGCGCCGTAGATGCGGGTGGCGACGGCGGTGATTTTTTCTTCGACGCTTTGCGTGAGCTCGTAAGCGAACTGCGGGGCGCGGGGGCGCGGAGATTTTTCGCAGGCGGCGACCAGCGCGCCGGCGGCGGCGAGCGCGCCCTCGCCGCCGAGACCAAAGTGGTCGCTCGGGATGGCGTGCACGCCGAACTCGGCGCAGAGTTGGACGACGAGGGCGAGTTCCTCGGCGGTGTCCGTGGGGAATCGGTTGATGACGACGACGGGGGTGAGGCCGAAGACGCGGGCGTTCTCCAGGTGCTTTTGGAGATTGGCAAAACCGCGGCGGATGGCGTCGGGGTTGGCGGCGGAGAGTTCCTTGAGGGCGGCGCCGCCCTGGTATTTCAAGGCGCGCACGGTGGCGACGAGGGCGAGGGCATCGGGCCAGAGGCCGGCAGCGCGGCATTTGAGGTCGAGGAATTTCTCACCGCCGAGATCGAAGCCGAAGCCGCATTCGGTGACGACGTAGTCGGCGAGGCTAAGGCCGAGACGGGTGGCGAGGACGGAGTTGGTGCCCTGGGCGATGTTGGCGAACGGGCCGCCGTGGAGAATGGCGGGGGTACCCTCGTGGGTTTGGACGAGGTTGGGGACGATGGCGTCCTTGAGGAGCGCGGCCATGGCGCCGTGGATTTTGAGATCGCGGGCGTAAATGGGTTTTTTCTCGCGGGTGAAGCCGATGAAGATACCGCCAAGCCGGGCCTTGAGGTCGGCGCGGGACGAGGCGAGGCAAAGGATGGCCATGACCTCGGAAGCGGCGGTGATGTCGAAACCGGTCTCGCGAGGAACGCCGAAGCCGCGGCCGCCGAGGCCGACCATAATGCGGCGTAGAGAGCGGTCGTTCATGTCGAAGACGCGCTTGGTGCGGACGGTCATCGGGTCGAGGCCGAGGACGTTTTTTTTGTTCTGGAGTTGGTTGTCGACGCAGGCGGCGAGGAGGTTGTGGGCCTTTTCGATGGCGGCGAAATCGCCGTTGAAGTGGAGGTTGATATCCGCGTGCGGGCCGACGCGGGCGCGGCCGCCGCCGGTGGCGCCGCCTTTGAGACCGAAGACGGGGCCGAGGGAAGGCTCGCGGAGCACGGCGGCGGCGCGTTTGCCGAGACGGGTGAGCGCATCGGCGAGACCGATGGTGGTGGTGGTTTTGCCCTCGCCGGCGGGCGTGGGCGTGATGGCCGAGACGAGGATGAGGCGGGAGTTTTCCGCGCGCGCGGCGTCGATGCGGGCGAGGGGCAGCTTGGCCTTGAAGCGACCGTGGAGCTCGAGCTCGTCGGGGGTCAGGCCGAGCTTGGCGGCGATCTCCGTGATGGGGCGGAGGTTGGTTTTTTCGAAAGCGGAAATGGCGTCGAGGGCGGACATAGCGGAGGGATATTCGAGGTAGAAAGAAACGGCAGCGAAAGGAGCGTGCGCGGAGCCAAGCCCACGTCGAGTGCGGGTTGAAGCGAATAAACGGGACAATTTTTTCGGCAAACGGGCTTTCGGTCCGCGATGTGAGTTGCGCGGGGTGGGTAAGCTGCGCCATGGGTGAGGTTTCACCGATGAATTTTTCGAATCGCCGGAGTGTGATCAGAAACGTGGTTATGGTGGGCGTCGCGGCGCTGCTCGGCGGGTGCACGACGGCGGTGGTGCGCGAGCCGGCGGCGGCGGTCGCGGCGGCCGAGCCCATCGCCCCGGTGAAGGTGACGCCGGGGGATGCGTTTGTTTTTATCTCGGGCGGAGGCACGCCGCTGTCCAACAACTACTCGCAGTATCTGCAGGCGCTGGGGGTGAACCACGGGCTGCGGGCGCGGGTTCCGAGTGAGGCGGTGTGGACGTTTTTCGGGGCGGGCAACCGCCCGGATCGCGCGGCGGTGTTCGGCGATACGCGGCGATTGTTCAAGGAGGATGGCTTGCTGGTGGAATCGTGGTTGCCGGGAGTTTTGGAGGGGAATCGGCCGGCGCGGCGGGCGGAGATATTTGCGGCGTTGAAAAACGAGATTCTCCCGAGGGTGGCGACGGGTGGGACGCTTTACCTGATCGTCGGCGACCATGGCGAACTCTCGCGGGGCGCAGTGAAGGAGAGTCAGATCACGCTTTGGCAGATGGCGCAGACGGAGCGCGCGAAAGGGACGGGAACGTGGCGGACGGATGCGAAGGAAGTGCTGACGGTATCGGAATTGCGGGCGGCGTTGACGGCGGGGTTGGGCGCGGGCCGGGTGGTTTTTTATCTTACCTGCTGTCACTCGGGCGGGTTTCACCACCTGGACGTGCCGCGCAGCGTGCCGGCAAATCCGGCGTGGTTTAACGGCTTCCAGCCCGTGGAGTGTGCCGACTGGAGCGCGCAAGTCGCGCCGGCGCGGATGGCGGGGTTCACGGCGACGACGGAGGATTCACTCGCGGCGGGGTGCGTGCCCGATCCCGATCCGGAGAAATGGCGCGGGCAGGAGCGGCACTTTCCCGAGGCCCTGTTTGGCGTCGATTTGATGACGGGGGAGAAAAAAGGCGGGGCGTTGCCCAGTTTTGCGGCGGCGCACGAAGCGGCGGTGTTGGTGAACCGCACGATCGACAAACCTTCGAGCACGGCGGAGATGTGGCTCGAACGGTATGCGACGCTGATCGAGACGGTGGTCAAAGACAGCCCGGCCCTGACGTCGAAAGCGCGGGCGGCGGCCGAGCGCTACGAACGCATCGTCGAGGGTGAGATGACGGGAGTTTCCGACGCGAAATGGCTGGCGACGGAGCGGCGCTACGCGCGGTTTGTGGAGGCGTTGGCGGAGCAGAATTTTTCGAACGCGGTTTTATTGGGCGGCGGAACACGGGCGCAGTTGGAGGCAGCAATCGGGACGAAACCGGGCAATGCCGGCGGTGGCGGCGCGCGGCGGCGGGGTGCACCGGAAGAGACGAAAAAACTGTGGACCGAGACGATCCGGCCGGCGTGGAAAGCGGCCTTGCAGGCAGGGTCGGTCAAAGGCGTGCCGAAGGAGGCGCGGGCGTTTGAGCTGCACCTGATCGGGCTGGAGGAAAAGAACCCGTCGCGGATTTTTCTGCCGGGCGACCGCAACGCGGTGCGGAACGAACTTTTTTGGCAGTCCAGTTCCGCGATCCCGGCGACGGCGGACGCGAAGAAGGCCGCGGTGTTGGGGCGGTGGGAAGCGGGGCGGCGTGCGGCGGTCGTGGCGTGGGCGCGAACGGCGACCGATGAAAAAGTGAAAGCGGCGGCGGTGAAATGGGCCGGACCGGTGCGAGCGGCGCCAGCGGCGGCCGCGACGTCAACCGCGCCGCGCGCAGCGATTCCTGGATTTGTGCAAGGCGAGCAGAAAGAGGCGCTGCAGCGGGCGTTGTTTTACCGGCGCGTGCTGGGCGCGTGGGCGTTTCTCATCGCGGTGGACGAACGCGGCGCGCTGGAACGGCTGGCGGCGTTGCAAGCGCTGGAGGAAACGCCGCTGCCGGTGGTCAAGAGCTGAGCGTTCCGAGCGGAGAGCTGAGCCGGAACCAACCAGTAGGAAACCACGGATGAACACGAATGGACACGGATACGGAGTGGAGATCCAAACGCCACCGGAAGAAATCAAAAACACCGAACCGTGCCCGCCATCACTCTGTGAGGAAGGGACTGGTTCGCTTTGGAAATCCGTGTTTATCGGTGTCCATCCGTGGTTCAATCGCATCGTTCCGGCGGAGAGAGAAAGAGAGCGGGAACTACTACTCCGGGAAACCGGCTTTCGACAGCGTCGGGAAGAGGCGCAGGGCGTTTTTGTAGTAGAGTTTTTTCAGCACGGCGTCGTCGAGATCGAGGCCGTAGAGTTTCCAGATGCCGTGGTATTTGCGGATGGGGTCGAAGTATTCGTCGTCGGTTTCGAGGAGGCGGAAGTAGACGTGGTATTCGGAGACATTGTAGGCGTCTTTGCCGAAAAGAACGCGGTCTTGGTATTTCGTTAAAAAGCGTTTGGCGGCGCGGGGCTGGCGGCCGAGGTCGCTGGTGATCGCGCCGATCTCGGTGTAGACGTTGGGCAGGCGGTCGAGGAGCGCGCCGAGGCGGTCGAGGTCGTTGGCGAGCCACCCGAAGTGGGCGTTGATGAAGATCGTCTGCGGGTGACGGGTGAAGAGGGCGTGCTGCTCCGCGATCAACTGGTCCCAGGTGAAGTTGGTCTGCTCGGATTGGTTGCGGTTGGCGCGGAGTTTGAGCTCGAGCCAACGTTCGTTGTCTTTGTCCATCGGCTGAAAGAGGCCGGCAGGGTCGGCGGTGTGGATGAGCACGGGGATTTTGTAGTTGGCGCACACGGCCCAGACGCCGTCGAAGCGCGGGTCGTCGACTTTGATGCGCTGGCCCCGGCCGTCCTTGAGCATCATCCCGAGGTGCTTCCAGACCTTGAGCCCGACGGCACCGGCTTTGATGTCGGCTTCGACTTGGGCGGCGGCGCGGGCGGGATAGTCGGGGTCGTCGAGGCCGGCGTAGTCGATGTTGGTCATCACCGCGAAACGGCCGGGCGCGGCGGCCTGCATCGCGGCGAGAGCGTTGACCACCCATTTGCCGTGGCCACCGCCGACGGGCGAGTTGACGAGGGCGCCCATGTTGAGGCCGTCCATATCGGCGATGAGCCGCTTGATTTTATCCGGGGTGACGTCGCGGTGATGGGTGTGGACGTCGATGAACGGAAACTTGGCGCGGGTGGGCTTATGCGCGGGGACGCGGAGGGTGGACTTGGGATCAAAGTCCTCGATCGAGATACTTTGGGCGAGGGCGAGCGGACCGATGGCCGCGGTGAGGACGATGAGCGGGAGCAGAGAGCGGCGCATGGTGGCGTGGTTGAGGGTAACAGATGAGGGGACCGACTCATCGGAATAGGACCGGATGGTGCCGGTGGTCAAACGCGGCGATGGGCGGAGCTCGGTCGCAGGCGCAGCTCAAGTTGCTTGCGCTACGGTTCGTGCCTCGTTCGTGGGCAGGCCACGCTGCTGAGAGCCCATTCGAACGTTCGGAGCATTCCGGTTCGATTGTAGGGCGCGACCTTGGTCGCTGCCTCTCCGAGACCGATCCGGCGCGAGCAAGCTCGCGCCCTACAAAGGGGTTATTTGGATAGATTCTACGCGGCGCGGTTGGCGCGTTGGGCGCCATGCATGGCAAAGGAGAAAACGGTGAGCCGGGGCCGGGTCCGCCGCTGGCGACCGCGATCTACCGGCGCTCGTCGTGATGGGACGAGAGCCGCAGCTCGGTGGCCGCATGGCCGCGCGAGCGGAGGGCGGACATGACGGCAGGCAGGACGCCCGTGCCACTTCGGGCGTCGGCAAAATGGGCGGTTGGGAAGCCGCCGGCGCGGATTTGGGGTGGCGTCGGGCCGGGCCGCGCGGCTGAACTGCGGCATGATCTTCTCAACGGGTTGGCGGGGAATTTTCGGTGGCTTGGTGTTGGCGTCGGCGGGCGTGGGGCCGGCGGCGGCGCAGGACTACGATCTCGTGATCCGCGGCGGGCGCATCGTCGATGGCACGGGGCGCGCGGCGTATGCCGGCGATGTGGCGCTGAAGGACGGAAAAATCACGGCGGTCGGCGTGGTTGCGGGCAAGGGCCGAGAGGAGATCGCGGCGGGCGGGCGCGTGGTGGCGCCGGGATTCATCGACGTGCACACGCACGCGGACGACATCGCCGACCTGCCGGTGGCGGAGAATTTTCTGCGGATGGGCGTGACGACGTTGATCGCGGGCAACTGCGGGAGTTCGACGACGGACGTGGGTTTTTGGTTTTCGAATCTGCAGCGGGTCGGCGTGGCGGTGAACATGGCGACGCTGATCGGCCAAGGCAGCGTGCGGGCGCAGGTGATGGGCGGGAGTTTCATGCGGCCGGCGACCGACGACGAGCGGGCGAAGATGCGCGCGCTGGTCGATCAGGGGATGGCCGAGGGCGCGGTGGGGCTGAGCACGGGGCTGATCTATCTGCCGGGCACGTTTACGCCGACGGCGGAGCTGGTGGAGCTGGCCAAGGTGGTGGCCGGGCGCGGCGGGATTTACGCGAGCCACATGCGCTATGAAAACGCGCGCATCACCGAGGCGCTGGACGAGGTGTTGACGGTGGCGCGCGGGGCGGGAATCCGCGCGCAAGTGTCACACATCAAGTTGTCGAGCCCGGCGGCGTGGAGGCGGGCGGCGGAGATCGCGGCGTATCTCGCGAAGGCGCGGGCCGCCGGGATCGACATCGCGCAGGACCAGTATGCCTACACGGCATCGTCGACGAATATCTCGGCGCTGGTGGAGGATAAAGTGCGCGAAGGCGGGACGGCGGCGTTTGTGAAACGCATGGCTGATCCGGTGGTGAAGGCGGCGACGGTGGAGGAGATGAAGACCTCGCTGCGCAACGGCCGGCGGCCGGACTATGCCTACGCGGTGATCGCGAATTTCCGGCCGAACCCGACGCTCAACGGCAAGACCGTGCCGGAGGCGGCGCGGCTCGTGCGCGGGAGCGACACGCTCGATGACCAGATCGAACTGGTGCTGGACCTCGTGGCGCAAGGCGGGGCGCAGGCGGTGTTTCACGGGATGGACGAGGACGACCTGCGGGCGTTTATGGCATTGCCCTTGACGATGATCGCCTCGGATTCGGGCGTGCGGAAATTTGCCGAAGGCGTGCCGCATCCGCGGGGCTACGGGAACAACGCGCGCGTGCTCGGGCGTTACGTGCGGGAGTTGAAACTGCTCACGCTGGAAGAGGCGGTGCGGAAGATGACGAAGCTGCCGGCGGAGACGTTTCGGTTGGGCGAGCGCGGGGAGTTGCGGGTGGGATTTGCCGGCGACGTGGTGATTGTTGATCCGCAGACGGTGGGCGATCCGGCGACCTTTGCGGAGCCGCACGCCTATGCCGTGGGCTTTTCCGATGTGGTGGTCAACGGCGTGCCGGTGATCCGCGACGGGCAGCTGACGGCGGCGCGCCCGGGGCGGCCGGTGAAGTTGGGTGGGAAGTGAAGGGAGAGTTGAGGGCTGGTCTCGGTGACGTGCACGAGCACATCACGCACGGTGCTGACGCCGTCCATCGGCCGCCGGCCGTGGTTGGCTTCCGGGATCGCCTCGGCGAGCCGGAGGATCTTGCCCGAGGCCACGTCAAAGCTGCGCAGTAATACCAACGTCCCTCGATAAACAGACGGTCATTGCGAGAAGCGCAGCGACGAAGCAATCCACTGGATTGCCACGGCGCGCTTCGCGCACCTCGCAATGACAAGCGTCTAGAAATTAATGGACTTTGATATAAGGAGTTACGGAACGCCGCTGCAAACTCGCGGTCGGCGGCAAACGTGGGCCACGCGGCCAATAGCCCGACGAGCAGAGCGAGCACGCGGAAGATTTTTTGGAAAGCATGGGTTGATCTCCGGCTCGCCCGCTCGTTTGGTAAAGGGCGAGTGGCGGCGCTTTGCGGCTTTGCTGGCGGGGTCGTCGGTTGGGGCCGCGGAGGGTTTTTACTCCCGTGCTGGCACAACACTAGCAACGCTTCACCTCCCGTATGAAAAAACCCGACGCGCTCAGTTGCTGTATGATGGCCCTCGTGGGCGCGATGTGGGGGCTGCACGGGCCGGCCATCAAGTTTGCTTTCGCAGCCGGGTTGACGTTTCCGCAGTTAGTTTTTGGTGAGTATCTCGTCGGCGCGGTCGTCTTCGGGCTGGCGGTGGCGGTGCGGGGTTCGGGCGCTCCGGCGGACCGGCAGTTCTGGAAGATTCTGGTGCTGGCCGGCGTGGTTGGCTGTGGCGTGCCGTTGTTTTTGTTTTGGGCCTACCGGCTCGGCCCGGTTCCCATCGGGGCAACGTTGCTTTTTCTCTTCGTGCCTTTCACGCAGCTCATCAATGCCGTGGTCACGCGCCGGGCGCCGGCGCCGCGGGAGTTCATCGCGGCCCTATTGGTGGTCGCCGGAGCGGTGTTGGGCGCCGATTTCATCGGTCAGGCAACTGCCGGAAATCTCGCTGGCGCGCCGTTCGCGATTCTCGCGGCGTTATGCTACGCCGGTTTTTTTGTGCTGACCGCGCGCCTAGGAAACTCGGCGACGCCGGCGTTTCGCTCGATGATCTGCTCCGCAATCGGTTGCGGCATCATGTTGGTCTTGGGGCTGATGGTCGGCTGGCCGTTGGTGCCCTCGGGAATCGTGCCGGCCACGGCGGCGATCTGGTTGATCTCGCTCGGGGTGCTCGGGCAGGTCGTGCCGCTTTTTCTGTTGGTCAACTTCGGTCCGCGCACCGGCAGTGCGGTGGGCTCGATCCTGACTTCGACGGAGTTACCCGTGGCCATCGGCGCGTCCGTGATTCTGCTCGGCGAGTCGGTCACCGCCCTGCAACTCGTCGGGGTGGCACTGGTGTTAGTTGGCATCACTCTGCCGCATTTGCCCCGGTTGGGCAGTGTCGCCGCGCCCACCGCTCCGGCTGCCTAGGCGACCTGCACTTGGAACGCGGCCTGCTTCCCCCCTTTATGACTCCTGCCCCAAGCTCGCTCGACCAATTGCCCGCCTACGAAAGCTTGGGCCTGCCGACGGCGCAGACCGAGCTCGAGCAATTCGACCACCTCGCGGCCTACCGCCGGCTTGGTCCGATTTACCAACTCCAGTTTCGCGGCGAACGCTGGGTGGCCCTCGGCGGCATGGACGCCAACGAGGCCGCATGGCGCAACCCGGACCAGTGGGACTACCACTCGGCCTTGCCCGAGTTTCGCGAGATGATGGGCCCGAGCCATGTTACCCAGCTCGACGGTGATCCGCACCGCCGGAAGCGGCGCAACCTGAAGCCGGGCTTCGCCATGAGCGCGATCTTCGGCCTGATCCCGGTCATCGACCGGTCGATCGCGACGGATCTCCGCGCGGTGGCCGGGCAATCGCTGCGTCTCCACGATTTTTTTATGACGGCGCTCACCCGCGCCAACAGCCGCTCGGTGCTGAAATGCGATTTCGACGACGCCACGGCGGCGGCGTTTATCCGTTTCGAGGAGCACTTTATCCGCGGCACGTCGATGGGCGCGGCGCGGCACGCCCATTATGCGGACGCGGGGTTTCAGCGCGACCGGGCGTTGGTTTTTGCGTATCTCGGGGACATCGTGGACCGCCGGCTCGCCCACGAAGCGGTGGACGACAGTTTCCAAACCATGATCGCCGAACGGCGCGAACGCGGCGAACCGGTCGAGCGTACCGAGCTGATTCCCGAAGCTTATCTCCTGCTCATGGCCGGCACGGGCAACACCGCCAAACTGCTCAACGCCGGCCTGCAAAATCTCTACCACTGCGCGGACTGGTTGCCCGGCTTGCGCGCGGAGCTGGCCGGCTACTCGCCCGAAAAACTCCTCGGCGGCATGGGCGCGTTTCCTCTGCTCAAAGCCACGATCTTGGAAATCGAACGCCTCTTCCCCGCGGCGCCGGTGCTCTCCCGCATGGTGGCGGAGCCGTTTGTCTTCAACGGTATCATGCTGCCCAAGGGCACAAAGGTGCTCCACCTCCAGACGCTGCCCCACTTTCTCGAGGAGATTTACGCCGATCCCTACCGCTTTGACCCGGCCCGCTGGGTGGACCGCGATTATCCGAAAAAATCCCAAGGCACCTACGGCGGCAGCACGCATCTCTGTCTCGGGATCAACCTGGTGCGCCTGCACCTACCGATCGTCGTCGGCAATTTGCTGCGCGACTACGATCTCGCGCTCGCCGAGCAACCGCGCATCGCGGTCAACGTGAACTACGGCGTGCCTCAAGTCGCCGATCTGGCCGCAACCCTCTCGCTTCGTACCGCCCCATGAGAACGCCCTCCTACACCGCCGAGTCCGAGTTCGCCGCCTGGGTGAACGCCCTGCCCAAAACCGAAACGCACCTCCATCTCGAGGGCTCGACGCCGCACGAGCTTTTGGCCGAGGCGTTTCCCGGCCGTTTCACCACGGCTCCGGCGTTTTGGTCGCCGGATTTTCGCTACGGGAGTTTCGCGCAGTTCGAGGCACTTTACGTGGGCGAGATCATGCCCTTTTACTCGTCGGCGCAGCGCTACCACGACGCCGCGCGCCACGTGCTCGCGACTTGCGTCGCCCAAGGCTGCCGCTACGTCGAGACGAGCATTCACCTGCCGGGGATTGCTTTTGCCGGCCTCGACGGTCCCGAGGTCCTCGCCGCGATTCGCGCCGCGACGCCGCCGGGCCTGACGCTGCGGATTTTCGGTGGTCTCTGTCACAACGACTATGCCCCGCACCACGCCTTGATCGAAGCCTCTCTCGGCTGGACCGATCTGGACGGGCTCGATCTGCACGGACCGGAGATTTTTGAAATGGAGCCGTGGACGGCCGATGTTTGGGCGCGCGCGCGGGCGGCGGGGAAATTTACCAAGGCCCATGCCGGCGAATTCATGCCGGCCAGTTACGTCTCGTGGGTGCTCGATCATCTCGGGGTGAACCGCATCGAGCACGGCGTGCGCAGCATCGAAGACCCGGTGCTCGTCCGCCGGCTTGCGACCGAGGGGGTGACGCTCGATGTGTGCCCGATCAGCAACCTCAAACTGGCCGTTGCCGGGATTCCGACCATGGCTGCCCACCCGATTCGCCGGCTCTTCGATGCGGGCGTAAAGGTGACGATCAACACCGACGACACCTACTTTTTCGGCAACCGGCTCGAGGAAGAATACTTCGCCCTGCACCAAGACCTTGGTTTCACCCGCGCCGAGTTGGTCCAAGTCGCGCGCAACGGCATCGACATCGCCCTGCTGCCACCCGCCGCCAAAGCCCCGATCTACGCCGAGCTCGAGGCGATCGCCGCCGCTCTGGCTTGAGGCTCCGGTTTATTGCGGCGCGGTTGCGCTCAGATCAGCGGCGCATCTTTCGATTTCACCATGAAGCGAGGAAAGATCAGCATCACAGCCGCCATCGCCGTGTAGCCCGCCACCCACTTCCAACCGGGTTGCAACAGCCCGACCACGTCGCCCGTCGTGAAGCCGAACGTATGGATCAACCCCACCGCCGAAAGCGCCGCGCCGACCAAGAACCAAACGGCCGCGCGGACGAACTGTTGCTCGATGATCGCCACCGTCGCCGCCGCCAGAATCAGACACGCGAAGAAATAACCCTGCTCGAGGGCGAACATCCCCTCCACGTAGAAGTTTCGGCCCTTGGTGATCTGATCCACGAGCGCTTGCCCGTAAGGGTTTTGAACGGTGCCGACGCCGGCGCCGCCCAGCACATTTTTCGCGACCAACGCGCAGTAGCCGGCGATGGCCGGAAACAGCCCGACGATCACCGCCGGGATGTGCCGCTTCGGTACCGCGCCGAACGCCTGCGTGCCCATCACGATGCCGATCCAAATCAAAATCGCCATGCCCGCCTCCACCGGGATCAACCGCGCGACCACACTCAAAGAGCCGGTCAGGCAGATCACCGTCACGAAGATCGCGTTGAGCGTCGAGTAGCCGGCGCGCGCCCCGATCGCCTTCCAGCCCGGATGTCCGATGTAGAGCGTCGTGGGGTAGGGTGACCCGAAGAACGCCGCTACCAGGGTCGTCCCGCCGTTGACCAGTAACGACGATTTCACGTCGTAGGCGTCGCCAGCGGCCTCCGCCGAAGCGATGCACTGCATCGAGCCCACGACGTTAACCATTCCCATCGGCACGATGATGCTGAAAAACGGCAGCAGGTAGCTGAAGCTCGCCCAGACGGTCGCCGGCACCGGAATCGGCAGATGCAGCCCGAGATTGGAGTAATCTTCAGGGAAAGCCGGGGCCGGCGAAGGCAGCCCTGCCCAGTGCAGGCCCCACGCCGTGAGCGTGCCGATCGTCATGAGCACGAGCCCGCCGGGCACGCCCATTTTGAACTTAACTCCGCCGAAATAGATCAACAACGCGATGGCGAGCGAACTCATGCCGATGAGCGGAAACGTCCACGCCCGGAACATGAAATCCATCGCGATGAAGAAAATGCCGATGCCCGCCTGCGCCGCCAGCATCGCGGCGAGCGGCGTCACGCGTTTAAGGTGGGCGATGACGAACGCGCCGAAAAATTCGATCAACCCCGAGCCGATGCACACCCCGATGCCCGCGATCCACGCAATCTCATCGGCCTTGGCCTTGGGCCAACCGTCGGCCAGCGCCGCCTGCTGCGCCGGATACATTACGAGCAGCGAGTAAACGACGACGGTGATCAGGTTGATCCCAAACGGCAGCGCGCAGACGTTGTCCCGCCCCTCGCGCGCGGCGAGCCGGCGGGCCTGCCACGCGTAGAAAAGATTTCCGATCAAAACGCCCATCGCCATCGCGGGCAGAATCTTGCCGTAGAACAATGCGGGCGAAAACCCCATCACGCCGACGCAAAACCCGGTCATGAGCAGGAGATTGATCAGGCTGTCCAACCCCAGCGCAAAGAACCCGTCCCAATCGGCTTTGACGAAGGCTTTCAATTGCTCCCGAGAAGCAGGTGTTGTGCCCAGGACTGGCTCCGCAGCCGGAGCGGGATTCTGATCGGGCAAAAAAAGCCCGTTTTGACGACGAAGCCGAAAAAGAGGCCAAACTTTGCACTCTGTCTTAACGAAATTCGAAGCGCGGAGGGGCCGGAGAGGGCCAGCTTTTGGGATGGGTGCCGGAGTTGAGCTTGCATCGCTGGGAGAATGATCGGGCGAAAAATTATATACGAGATTCTATCGAGAATACTTGCGGCGGGCGCAGGACGGCCTCGACGGTTGTCCATTGCAACGCAGGCGAATGGCGCTATGCCGGTGGCGAGTTATGAGTTCCGCAACGAAACCGCCGCGCCGGTGACGATCGCCCGCGAGCGGGGTTGCAGCAAGGCGGCCATCGGTGTCGCTGTGACGCAGGGTCACTTGACCGTGAGATCGCCCGCGAGCGGGCTCCCACATCGGCCGGCCGGTCAGTGCGCGCAGCACGGATCGGGATTGGCGCGGTAGCGGGCGACGACGGGCCAGTCGGCGGGGGCGAGGTCGAAGGATGAGAGTTCGCGGGGCGTGACCCAGCGGAGGGCGAGGTGCTCGAGGGCGGCCGGTGCGGGGCTGCCGGGCGCGAGGTGGCAGACGAAGGGAAACATCTCGATGATGACTCGGGTGTAATCGTGGAGAAACGGCTCGAGGGTGCGGGTGATCGTGACGGTGCAGCCGAGTTCTTCGGTGAGTTCGCGGTGGAGCGCGGCGGCAGGGATTTCGCCGGGTTCGACTTTGCCGCCGGGAAATTCCCAGAGCAGGCCGAGGTGTTTGTGCGCGGGGCGTTGAGCGATGAGGATGCGGCCGGCGGTGTCTTCGAGCACGGCGCAGACGACGGGAACCGGCGCGCGGTCGGAGGGTGGGATCGAATCGGAAGGGGACGGAGAAGAAGAGGAGGATGTGATGCCCACGGAATACACGGAATACACGGAAGGTGCGGGCGGAAAAGGGGGAAAGCGGAGGCGCTCATTAAAATTCGCAAAGATCCAAGAGGAAGCGTCGGACGGCAGATCAGGAATTTTGAGCATTAAGCAGTGCAACGGAGTGAGCGAATGCGCGGTCATTGTGCGAGTGGCGACGCCGGTGGGCGGCTTTTGGCGATGGCGCGGCTTTGCGGGGAGGCTCGCGTGGCCGGGAATTAACCGGGCGCATTTGGTTGGGTGCGTCAGCCGTCTTCGAGCCCTTGGGCCAAGCAGGGCGCAGCCCGCAAAGAGGCCGCCGTTTTTTGGGGAAATGAACTCAAAAAAGACCCGGCGCTCGCGCGGGGTGTGGGCGTTTTCTGGCCTTGATCACTCTCCTCATCTTTGGCTCTCGGCTGGATTGCCAAGCAAGACAGATTCAGATTTCCCGAAGGTTGTATGAAAATTTTTTCCTTAGCTTGGCTTGCTTCTGTCCTGTTGGTAGCCCCGGTGTTTGCCGCCGAAACCCGGCCGAACATTCTTTGGTTCATCGTCGACGATATGTCGGCGAATTTTTCGAGCTACGGTGAAAAATTGATCGAAACGCCGCACGTGGACCGGCTCGCGCGCGAAGGCACGCGCTTCAGTCGCGCCTACACCACCGCGCCGGTGTGTTCGCCGTGTCGCTCGGCCCTGATCACCGGGATGTATCAGACCACGATCGGAGCGCACCAGCATCGGAGCGGGCGCGGCACCGAGAAGATCGTCCTGCCGGAAGGGGTCGTGCCGGTGCCGGCGATTTTCCAGCAGGCCGGGTATTTCACCTGCATCGGCGACGGGCTGCCGGACGCGGCGCGCGCGGGCAAAGGCAAGAACGCAAAGAAAGCCGGCGGAGAAGGCGGCGGGGAACGCGGTAAGACCGATTACAATTTCGAATGGGACCCGAAGATTTACCAAAGCCACGACTGGGCCGGGCGAAAAGCAGGCCAGCCGTTTTTCATGCAGGTGCAGTTGGCGGGCGGCAAACTCCGCGGCGGCAACGACACCACGGCCCAAGCGTTCGCGGCCCGCACAAAAGCGGCGTTGGGTGCGGCGACCGACCCGGAGAAAGTGACGTTGCCGCCGTATTACCCGCGCGACCCGGTGCTGCTGCGCGACTGGGCGGCCTACCTTGATGCGGTGCGCGTCACGGATCGGCACGTGGGCGACGTGATCGCCCGGTTGGAGCGCGAAGGGATTCTGGACCAGACGCTCGTGATTTTTACGACCGATCACGGGATCAGCCACGCGCGCGGGAAGCAGTTTCTTTACGACGAAGGGACGCACGTGCCGTTCGTGGTGCGCGGGCCGGGGATCGCTCAAGGCCAGGTGCGCGACGACTTCGTGGAATTGATCGACCTCGCGCCGATCTCGCTCGCGGCGGCCGGCGTGCCGGTGCCGGCGGCGATGCAGGGGCGGAACGTTTTTGCGACGGGTTACCAGGCGCGGGCGGAGGCGTTTGCGGCGCGTGACCGTTGCGATGAAACCGTCGAGCGGATGCGCAGTGTGCGGGACGGAACGTGGCTCTACATCCGGAATTACTATCCGGCGCGGCCGGCCTTGCAGCCGAACGCCTACAAAGACGGCAAGTCGATCGTGCAGACCCTCCGCGCCCTCCATGCCGCCAAGGCGCTCGATCCGCTCGCCGAGAAATTACTCTTCAGTCCGACGCGGCCGGCCGAGGAACTTTACGCGTGGACGACCGACCGTTGGCAGGTGAACAATCTGGCGGGTGACCCGGCGCACCGGGCGGCGTTGGAAAAACTGCGCGCGCGACTCGATCGCTGGATGGTTGAGACCAAGGACCAAGGGGCGGAGTCTGACGCGATGTATGACAGCGACATGAAAGTCTATGTCGGCGACGGAAACCGAAAGGGAAAGGCGGCGGGATCGACGGTGACGGAGCAAAACATCGCGCAGATGAAAGCGTGGGCGCGGGAAGGAAAGTGAGCGCGGCGGGCGGGGA
>Ga0209444_10000854_pt1 | contig 16863 bp, 14 predicted proteins | sample LauGreFaBDMM15DN_2_FD_188215 | JGI IMG/M metagenome (GOLD analysis project Ga0209444, IMG submission 188215) | Freshwater lake microbial communities from Lake Michigan, USA - Fa13.BD.MM15.DN (SPAdes) (version 2) | ecosystem: Environmental > Aquatic > Freshwater > Lake | place: Lake Michigan...
GGACGGCCCCTTGTCACCTGACCATCGACCCGACTGGAAAGTTTGTCCTGTTCGCTAATTATGGTGGTGGAAGTTCGGGAGCAGTTGCAATTGCCGACGATGGATCGCTTGGCAAGACCACCGCTTTTGTGCAGCATAAAGGCAAAAGCGTGAATCCGAACCGTCAGGAAGCCCCTCATGCGCACTCAGTCAACATGTCGCCCGATGGCAAGTTTGCATATGTGGCCGACCTTGGTCTCGACCAAATCCTGATCTTTGCATTTGATTCTGCCACAGGTGAAATGACTCCGGCAAACCCTCCGCACGTAGCCGTTAAGCCAGGTTCCGGGCCACGCCACTTCGCTTTCGCTCCGGGCGGCAAGCGGGCGTTCGTGATCACCGAAATTGGCAACACCGTGAATGTTTTTGATGTGAATACCAAGACTGGTGAACTCACGCAAGTGCAAAGCATAGGCACTTTGCCAACAAGCTTTAAAGGCGTCAGCCACACCGCCGAAGTGGTGGTGCACCCGACCGGCCATTTTGTTTATGGCTCCAATCGTGGCCATCATTCGATCACCACGTTTCTGGTCAATGGCGATGGCAGCCTCTCCATGCAGGCCAATTATCAGTCGGTCGAGATCGATACCCCACGCAATTTCGCAGTCGATCCATCAGGCAAGTGGATGCTGATTGAAGGCCAGAATACAGGCTTGATTGAAGTGCATGCGATTGACCCTAAGACTGGAGCACCTAAGGGTGATCCCGCAGACACGGTCAAGGTTTCCACGCCAGTCTGCGTGAAATTCCTGCAAGTGAAATAATTCGGTTACGCAATAAACACTTATGGGGCAGAAGCATCCGTTGCTTTTGCCCCATTTTTGTTTTTATTGTAATAATGAATCCCAGCAGGTTAATTCGAATGCTTGGCCTTTTCAACCGCTTTTTTAAGCATTTCCAGCTTGGGCATTGCGGATTGAATCCCAGGATCTTGATCCCATTGCTCTGGTTTACCCCTCGTTTGAATAATCTCCCGAACCTTGTTCAATGAATCTGGCTTAATTCCCAAGGTTCCATTATAAGGCCTGTCCAGAATGAAAATCAGCAAGGTCGTGAAAGTCATGACGGCAGCTGTACTGCAAAGTAATGCAATACGCAGTTTTGGGAGCTCTACAGGGAATAGGAACGCCATCGAAAAGTTCACAAACCCAACCCCCAAAAGCATCACCCAAAGCATGTCAGGAACCCGGGAACTGGCCACCTGAATACGCTCCCGGCGCGTGGATGACAGGTCGTTCAGCCGTGCAATGATTTCTCCAAGAAACAGCCTTTGTTCATCGCTATCGCATTTGATCTGCTTCACTGTCTTGTAAATTGCGCTGAACTTATCGAAGGTCTCTGGATGAAAATCGCGGTTTTTAATCATATATGGCCATTCTTCGTCAATCACAGAGTCCATATAATTCACTGTCGCTTTTCGGAGGATCAGTCCTTGGATTGGCGGTAATCCTTCGGCATCACGCAAAAGGTCGATGAGCAGAGAGGCTTCGGCTTCCACCTTTTCACTCGCCATGGAATAGCTTTCATAAACATTCACCAGCACATAACCCAAAACAATTGCATATAAAACACCGAGGACATTACAGAACGACCCAATCCCTTCACCCGATTCAGCCATATTCTCAAATGGGAATTTGACGACCGCGATTCTACCCAATACAAATGCAACGATGATGGAAGCCAATGTCAGAATCAGACAGAAAACACTGTCTGTAACCCCTATGGCATTACTGAGGCTTTCGAGAAAATCTGACATCAGATGTGTCCTTCATGATGTGTTGTGAGTCTTTGAAGGGCAAGTCAATCCAAAGACTCGCCTCTAATACGATCTCACTCTTTTATCAGATTTTCCGAAATTGGGCAAACCCAGATTGGTTGAAGTGATGCAAGTAGGCTTAAGTCTCTACTGAAAACGCTTCTGTCAGTGGGTCTTTCAACTGTTTCATCCGCTCAATCAAGCGTATTTGCAACTCGGATTGTATTTCGTGGAACTGCGGTTGCCCCCAAAGATTCCGCTTCTCATCAGGGTCGTTCGCCAGATCATAAAGCTCGTTCTCTGACCCAGCCTCCAAATGTCTCACCAGCTTCCACTTGCGTGTCCGAATCATCCGCATGTTCGCCGTGCCGGAATGCTTCAGATCATACTGTCCGAACAAAGTTTCATCCCACTGGGGAATCGATTTCCCAGCGAACGACAAAGACGCATCCCGTCCCTCAATTTTCAAATTCTCAGGCATTCCCAACCCCACCCAACTGACAATGGACGGAAATAAATCGAGTTGAGACATCACCTGATCCGGCTTCGTTCCAGCAGGCACCCGACCCGGTTGACGCACAATCAAGGGAACCCTGATGGAATCGTCGAACATGTTAGGCCGCAGACCCTTACGCCCTTCTACAATCCAGCTTGCGTTACCTTTGTGAATCAGCCCATGATCGCCGATCATATACCCGTGGTCGCTCGTAAAAATGACCAGAGTTTTCTCTGTAAGATTCAATTCATCCAGAAGTTGCAACAGTCGGCCCACGTTACGATCCACACCATGAACCGCTGCCAGATAATCTCTTCGGAGTTTTTCCACCCGCAGTTTCGGCAGTCCGGGAACGTCAGGCAATTGTATTTTGAGGTCGCTCACGGCCGCGATATCTATTGGATCTGCAGGCACATAAGGCGCGTGAGGCTCTCTGAAATGGACTGCCGCCAGCCAAGTTTCATTCTGGTGTTTTTTCACGAATTCCAGCGTTTTATCCGTGATCAGATTCGCCGCAAACCCCGATTTTTTCGATTGCTCGCCATCTTCTTCAAGGATTGGATTTTGTGGCACAGTCCCACCACCCCGGAACCCATAAAACTGGTCAAAGCCACTTCGACTGGGATGAAACTCAGGCTCAAGCCCAAGGTGCCACTTCCCAGCAAGTGACGTTGCATATCCATTGGCCTTCAGGAGTTCCGGCCAGATAAGAAACGACGGAGAGAGACCGGCCAAAGGCTCTGTGGCCGGATTCAGCCAGTCCGAAATTCTCACCTGGGTGGAATAAAGACCTGTCATCAGGCCGGCCCTGGAGGGTGAACAAACTGGCGTGGTCGTAAACGAATTCTGAAACATGGCGCCTTCGCGGGCCAGTTTATCCAGATTCGGAGTGCGTGTGTCAGTTCGCCCATAAGCCCCAATCGACCACCCGGCCTGATCGTCCGTATAGATAAAGAGCACGTTGGGACGATTCAGGGTCGGCTGTCGACTGACTCTCGGAAAGGTGCCGGTTTGCCCCCTGGTCACACCACCAGTCCAGCTTGCCATAACCATTATGGCTAAGAGACTTAGGATTGAATTGATTTTAAGAATCTGCGGACGCAAGGCTTGCGATTTCATCTGGTTTGGCCAATGATAAGCGATATCGTTCAGCATCAGGATCATCTATTCCTTTCATCCACTTCTCAACCAAAATTCGGAGTTCATGACGCTCATGGCCAAGCCATCCCCCAACTTCCTCCAAGGTCTGACTGCATGTTTTGGCTTTCCTGTCGCGGAAAATCCAACCCAGGCCATGATCGAACCGGCTTACAAGGCTATGGGGCTTGACTGGCGATACCTGACCATCGAAGTTCGTCCGGAGAATCTTGCCGAAGCTGTTCGTGGAGCCAAAGCCATGGGCTTTCGAGGCTTTAACTGTACCATTCCGCACAAAGTGGAAGTGATGCAATATCTCGACGAACTCACTCCCGCTGCTGCCAAAATTGGTGCCGTGAATTGCGTTGCCATCAAGAATGGTAAGCTCTTAGGTGAAAATACCGATGGCAAGGGTTTTTTGCAATCAGTGCGTGAATTGCGATCTGTGGAAGGCGCGAAAGTTGTCCTTCTGGGTGCTGGTGGAGCCGCCCGAGCCATCGCCGTGGAACTTGCATTGGCTGGGGCCAGTCATATCACGGTGGTGAATCGCTCTGTGGAACGTGGCTTGGAACTGGAAAAACGGATTCAGGACCAAACATCTGCCAAAACGGCTTTCGTGCCATGGCAGGGGACCTATGTGCCTGACAAATCCGTAGACCTTGTCGTAAACAGCACTTCCATCGGCCTTTTTCCAGATGTGGACGCCCGGATTGCAGTCAGCCTCGACCAACTTTCGAACGACTGCATCGTCTGTGACGTGATCCCGAACCCTCCAAAAACAAATCTCATGCGCGACGCCCAGGCTCGCGGCCTGCGTACGCTTGACGGGCTCGGAATGCTGGTCAACCAAGGTGTGATCGGAATCGAGCTTTGGACCGATGGCCAAAGCCCTGACCCGAAGGTGATGAGAGCAAGCCTCGAAGCCATCTTCGGGGCCTGATCCCAACTCTCTTTTAAACTTTCAAATGGACTCTAACCTGTTTCATCGAATGGGTTTGAGCTCGATCATCTTCAGCTCGCCCTGAGCCGTTCCGGGTGAGTTGAAAATATATCCCTGACGCACCCCATGGCCATAGTTTCTGCCCGCATAACCACTTATGAATAAAGGTCTTGTGGGCATCTCATAACCAGACGAGATCAGTGGTCGGTTCGTCGTCCATCGGCCTGACTTTTGAGCGGCTGGATTGGGCTGAATCAGAGCGGCAGTGGGTGGGGTGGGCAAAACGGTGACCTGCGTCATCCGGCGGCTGGTCCTCCACTGACTGTTCGGATTTTGTGCCTGCGCCTGATCTGAAACGGCCAGAAATACAAGCCCTGTCAAGACTAATGTCAAACATTTGCGAGAGATCATCGGTTCAAGCCTTTTTCGAGATGGAGATTGAGGTGGCCAGATGTTGCCAGCTTTTCGGTCTAAATTGACCGAGGAGATAAGGAATGTATCGACCGAATGATCATCTTGACCTGATCAAACCGACTGACGAGATAGAAAAAACTGGTTTCAAAGTTCGCTTTCGGAGAGTGATCTTCCTATAATGCGTTTGATCAGCAAATCTTCTGGCATGTCCAGAACTTAAACACATTGGAAGGCCCACCATATGAAACCTATCGCCATTCAGGCCAGCCTCATGGCTCTTGTTTTGACGGCGAGCCTGGCACGTGCTGAACATGCCAAGGTGGAGCTGACGATTGAGTCGCAAGGCAAGCAGGTCACATCGTTTGTGGATCAAACTCCACCTGAGATCGGCAAGTCGCCGCGTCCCGTTCTGGAAGTGAAGGCCGGTGAACCGATCCGTGTTCAGTGGTTCTTTCAGAACGTCTATCCAAACAAGACTTTAAAAGATGTCGTGATGCATTTTTATGTCGCCAAATCGGAAAAAGTCGGTCAGAAAGATTTGCCCGACACCACGGGTGATGTCGAGCTTGAAACGGCGTTCGACATGGACTTCAAGCCAGGCGCCAAAGCCGGTGCCCGGACACGCTTTGTGATCGACAAGCCAGGTGTCTACATGGTTCGTGTCGAAAGTCGGCAGACCCAAAGTGATCACGAACATTTCGCTGCCATAGACCTGGTCGTAAAATAATCATCGCCACACTGACAGAGAGAGGAATCTCAGTTCCATGCAATTGGTCGCCATTGGTCGTACGGATGTCAAGCCTTTGAAGATTTCCCCCAGGCTCAGATCCCAGTTTGTCTATTTCGCCTGTCCTCCCGGTCAGCAGGGCATCCCCAAACTTGAAGAAGGCGAATTCTTTTTCGCACTTAAAGAGACCGAGAAATGGCAGGACGATGGAGTGATCTTTCTGGTAAGTCCGCTCGACACAGATAATATGACCGAAGTGGAACTGACCGAAGAGCAGGAAGACCTCATGGATTGGCTCGTTAACCATAAGCTGGAGCATGTGCGGCTTGTGGGTGAGTGACGCAGTTCTGCCATGATTCTGGCCACGATATAAAACGGTTTTGAATTCGAGCCTCGCTATCGCCTTGACATGGCGGGGCTAATTGCTTTTTTAAGACATTTCATGAACATGCCATGTAACATAGTTGTGGATCGAAGAAAGTGGCTGATTCAGGTCTCCTGTTTGCTTCTTTCAGAAAAGTTGCATTTGTCGAATCATGCTCAGAACGAAACAAAGAGTCCGTTCTGGAACATCATAAAACGTCTTGACGACCCGCCCACAGGGCCATCATCAGCAGACAACTTGATGACGAACGAGGACTCGGTGGCCTCTGTCGTGGATGAGATTTCAAAAGTTGTGCCCAAAGGGCAGGTCTATCTGGGTGTCGGGCCTGATCAAAATTATTCTCTCATGGCACATCTGGAGCCAAGTTATGGATTTATTCTGGATTATCGCAAGAAGAATCAATTGTTGCATCTGTTACAGAAAGCCCTGGTGGAAAATTCTGCCGACCGACATGCTTATCTGGAACATTTCTGGGGCCGAAATTTGCCAGAATTGCCCTTGAGTTTAAACGATATTGAGAAAGAATTTAAAATTCTCGCAAAACAACCTCAGAATGAATTGCTAGTTCAATCCGCCAAAGAACTTGTCACCCAAACCATGTCAAAATGGAATATTCTGATCGACAAGGAATTCCATGAAATTGCAACCATTCAGGCTCGATTGGCTGGCCCTGGGCCTGATGCGCGATTTCTGGCGTTAAAAATGTACCCGACATTGGGATCATTGATCACCATGCCCAGCCGATCAGGCCAACCATCACACTGGCTGGCTTCAGACCGAACTTATGCAGCGATACGCAAGATGCAATTATCAGATCAGATTCTACCGATCGTAGGCGATTGGGCAGGCCCAGGGGCGATCAGGCGATTGGCAGAGCATTTGAAGATGAATCAGTTGCAAGTCGGCTGTATTTACATATCAGATGTCGAGTTTTTCCTGCTTCGGGGCGGGCTTTTTCAGAAATATCTCGAAAATCTTTCTGCTCTGCCACGGCATCCGGAGTCGAAGATCATTCGCACATCCACTCGAGAGTTGAACCATACGGAGCGTGTTTCAGGCCGAAGTTCCACCACGGTTGTCCGTTCTCTATCACGATTTCTGGAATCTGCAAAGACAGGAAAGATAAAGAGTTGGGAGGATCTGTTTGACTTGTTGTGAGTTTACGGCAGATACCGTAACTCGAATTTCGCGAAGAATTAACCAGAGCTTGAACTTTAGTTGGAAATGATGGATAATTGGTCAGTCCTGCCCCTGTTCTCAACACGACCAGCCTGCCGCCAACGCTCGGCCAATTCTGCCGGGCGGAGTATACCGGAATCATGAATCCAAGAAACACTCTTGCTGTCATATTGCTGATCGCTTTTCCGCTACAATTGCAAGCGGCCAAAGTCGATTTTGTTCATGATGTCCGCCCAATCTTTGAGAAATACTGTTACGACTGTCATGGATCTACGAAGCAGAAATCTGGCCTTAGGCTTGATATCAAATCCGCTGTATTTAAAGGCGGAGATGGATACGGGCCGATCATCGTACCCGGCAAGTCGGACGATAGTCCACTGGTTCAATTCATTCGTGGCGACGACAAAGAAATGCTGATGCCGCCCAAGGGGACCCGACTTTCCGCAAATGAAATTGCAACGGTCGCGAAATGGGTGGATGAAGGGGCGATTTGGCCAGACGGTGTGGACTTGGTGAAAATTGAGGATCGCCGCGATCACTGGTCCTTCAAGCCTCTCACCCAGCCTGTTTTACCAGAAATCCGCGATAAATTCTGGCCTCGCGATCCTATCGACAGATTTATTCTGGCGCGTCTTGAAAAAGAAGGTCTGAAACCGGCCCTGGAAGCCGATCGTGTAACATGGATTCGGCGAGTCACACTGGATTTGACCGGCCTTCCGCCAACCCCCGAGCAAGTCTCCAAATTTGTCGGTGATCAACGTCCGGACGCTTATAAACTGGCTGTGGATGAACTGCTGGAATCGCCTCGATATGGAGAACGATGGGCACAGCACTGGCTTGATGTAGTGCGATATGCGGACACGCATGGATTCGAGGTGAACACCGAGCGCCCAAATGCTTGGCCTTATCGTGATTACGTCATTCGGGCCATGAACAGGGACACACCCGGTGACCGCTTCATTCGCGAGCAAATCATTGGCGACCAGTTGGGCGAGGACGCCGCAACTGGCTTCCTGGTCACGGCTTCTGTCCTTTTACCGGGCCAGATTGGGGCCGATGAGCCTTCAAAACGGCTTGCCAGACAGGATTCGCTAGATGAAATTGTGATGAATATCGGCCAGTCGTTTATGGGCCTGAGCATTGGCTGTGCCCGCTGTCACGACCATAAATTTGACCCCATTTCGCAGCGCGAATATTATGCAATGCAGGCATTTGTGGCTGGTGTGGAATATGAGGACCGCGATATGCGGACTCCGGAAGCCAAAGCCAATCAAATGAAAGCGAAATCTTTGAAAAAGAAGGTCGTGGAGATTGATCAGCAACTGGCTCGATTTGAGCCTTTGGCAAATATCGATCCCACGCGCCGAATCACATCCCCGAAATTGAATGAAGAAGTTTTCAAACCTATCAAAGCGAAATTTGTTCGGTTTTCGATTCATGACACCAATCTCCATCCAGCCCTTGGCCTGATCGAGCCTTGTATCGACGAATTCGAAATATTGTCCGATGAGCCCACTCCGCGAAATTTAGCCTTGGCAAGTTTTGGGACGAAAGTGACGGCATCTGGTAGCCGGACTTCGGAAATTCATCGGCTGGACCACATCAACGATGGTCGATATGGGAATAGCCGAAGCTGGATGTCGGACGAGGCAGGGCGGGGCTGGGTTGTATTTGAGCTGCCTGAGGCGACTCGGATCGGCAAAATCCGTTGGAGTCGCGACCGCGATGGGGTTCTGAACGATCGCCATCCGACCGCTTATTCGATTGAAGCCGGGCCAAAGCTCGACGAAATGCAATCGCTCGTTTCACACGCTCCGCTTAGGCCACAGATCAATGCCAGATCGAATTCCGACCGATTCGCAGCCGTGAAAACAAAAAAAATCCGGTTCACAATCCATTCCACGAATAATCTGGAACCGTGTATCGACGAACTGGAAGTCTTCACTCGGCAGGGCCAGAACGTGGCTCTGGCAAAGGCTGGGACAAAGGCCACATCGTCAGGCGACAATGTTGTCCCAGATCGTCATGAATTGAATCAGATCAACGATGGTCGATATGGGAATAGCCGAAGCTGGATGTCCAACGAATTTGGCAAAGGCTGGGTGGTACTGGAATTCGAGAAAGAGCAGACCATTGAACGAGTGGTCTGGGGCCGCGATCGCGAAGGCGAATACGCCGACCGACTTGCGACTGATTACCGCGTAGAAGTGGCCGATGGATCAGGCCAATGGCGAACGGTGGCGAGCTCGGCGGATCGGAATCCATTTAAGCCAGGCGGATCGCGAAATGCAAATGTTGTATTTTCGACGGCTGGCCTGCAACCGGAAGAGGCTCGCCAGGCTAATGCCCTAATATCTGAGAAAAAGCAGTTGGAACAGCAGATCAAGACTGCTACGAGTGCCCAGAAAGCATTTGCTGGTGTGTTTCGCAAGCCTGATACTATCCGGCTGCTTTCACGAGGTGATCCAGAGCAGCCGAAAGATGAAGTGGCTCCAGCACTTCTCAGCGTCTTGAGTACCTTTTCCTTACCCTTGGATTCGACAGACGAAAAGCGTAGGGAGACTTTGGCTAACTGGATTGTCAGCCCTGAAAATCCAATGACGGCCCGCGTGTTGGCCAACCGGATTTGGCAGGGGCATTTTGGGACAGGTTTGGTTGACACACCAAGTGATTTTGGCCGATCAGGCACCAAGCCAACGCATCCGGAACTGCTGGACTGGCTGGCCCGTGAATTGATCCGTTCTGGATGGTCGATCAAGCAGATGCACCGCCTGATCGTGCTCTCTGCAACTTATCGGCAAGCCTCAACTTTTCAAAGTGAAGCCGCTTTGAAAGATGCCGATGTCCGGCTTTTATGGTCGTATCCAACGCGCAGGATGGATGCGGAAACCATTCGCGATTCGATGCTTGCCGTGAGTGGACGACTGAATCTGAAAATGTATGGGCGTGGATTCGACCTGTTTGACTTGCGAGGTGGGTTGACTGGTTTCAAGCCGGTGGAATCGTTCTCAGGCGATGGTTTGAGACGGATGATTTATGCCCATAAAGTCAGGCGCGAGCGGGAGGCGGTTTTTGGAGCATTTGACTGCCCCGACGCTGGCCAGGCCACGTCCAAGCGGCGCGAGTCGACCACCCCGATTCAAGCCCTGAATTTGTTCAATAGCCGCTTCACCATCGACGAATCCATGGCCTTTGCCGAACGAGTTGTGACCGAATCGGGAAATGATCTGCAAAATCAGATTAAAAAGGCATATGAACTGGCCTTGAGCCGGAGTCCGACTGAAATGGAATTGGTAAATGCAACCCCGGTCGTACAAAAGTTTGGCTTGGCCACACTCTGCCGGGCTTTGTATAACAGCAATGAGTTTCTATTCATGCCTTAATTGTCACAATCGTGCAAGGCACTTAAGCATGGCCACGGATAAACACGGATTGACACGGAATTCATTCATGGAATGAAAATTTTTGGACAACTGGTAATAGTTTTATCGCTTTTCATGAAATGATAGTGCAAATGGAACTTCAGCATAAAGAGATCACTCAGGAGATTATTGGAGCATCTTTTGATGTTTTTCGTGAGTTGGGTTATGGATTTTTAGAGAGGGTTTATCAAAAGGCCATGAAAGTGGAGCTGGAGATCAGGGGGCTCAAGGCCGAAACTGAGGCTGAGATTCAAGTTTGGTATAAAGGTGTGATTGTCGGCGATTACAGGGCAGACATTCTGGTAAACAATTGCGTATTGGTAGAACTAAAGGTTTCACCCGTGATCAATCTAAAAGACGAAGCACAGCTTTTGAATGAGCTGAAAGCAACGGGGATCAAAGTGGGCTTGCTGATGAACTTCGGGAAACAGAAAGTAGAATTTATTCGACGGGTTTATTCATAAATCCGTGTTTTGTCGGTCTTCATCCGCGGCCGTTTATAGGTTTGATTTTATCAATCTGTTTCAAATCATCACACGAACTGTTAAAATCGTTTACTAGATATAAATCCATTCCGAGTATCGACAGCGGTCAAAAGTCGAAGAAACCCCCGAGGATATTTGAGATGTCACTTCTGGATCCAAATCCTCGATCTGGCTCGCCATTTGGCCATCCGCTCCTAAACCGTCGCGACTTTCTCGGAAACTCTGCCACAGCATTGAGTTCCATCGCCCTTGCAAGCCTCCTGGGTGGCGATCATCTGCTTGCCGGCACCCGGCCTGTGATTGATCCTGCCAACCCTTATGCCCCACGGCTGCCTCACTTTGCGCCCAAGGCCAAAAATGTCGTAGTCATTTTTTGTGCCGGAGCGGTCAGCCAGCTTGAGACATGGGATTATAAGCCCGAGTTGATCAAATTCGACGGAAAGCCGTTAGTGGGTGGTCCGGCCGTCACGTTTCAGGGTCCGGCCGGTGAGCTGGCCAAGCCTCAGTATAAATTTCGGCCTCGTGGTCAGACCGGTAAGATGGTTTCGGATATGATCCCTCACCTCGCCGAATTGACAGACGAATTTGCTTTCGTCCATTCGCTCACCAGCAAGAGTAACACGCACGGGCCTGCCGAAAACTTTCTCTCGACTGGTTTCGCGCTTGACGGGTTCCCAAGCCTTGGCTCATGGGTGACTTACGCTCTGGGCAGCGAGAATCAGAATCTCCCCGCCTTCGTCTCTATCCCTGATCCTCGCGGAGTCCCTCAGGCTGGCTCGAACAACTGGGGCCCCGGCTTCCTGCCCGCCTCATTTCAAGGCACAACGCTCAGCACAAAAGAGCCTGTTCGGCACCTCCTCCCGCCTGGAATTGGGCATGACGCAGACGAAGCGACTCGAATCCTGCTCCAGCAGATGAATCAGACGCATCTTGACCAGCACCCCGGCGATGGGAAACTGGCGGCCCGGATTGCCAGCTATGAACTGGCCGCCCGATTGCAGCTGAGCATCCCTCGGATCAGCGATCTTTCGACCGAACCGGATCATATCCTAAAGCTATATGGGGCAGACGATACCACCAATCCAATCAAAGCCGGATTTGCTCGCAACTGTATTTTGGCGCGTCGATTGATCGAGCAGGGCGTTCGATTTGTCCAGCTTTTTAACGGAGCGTATGCCAGCGGTGGAGAGCTGAACTGGGACGGTCACAACAAACTCAGAGAGCAATATGACAAGCATGCGGCGATTCTTGACCAGCCAGCGGCGGGGCTGATTCGCGACCTCAAGCAAAGAGGTTTGCTGGACGAAACTTTGGTGGTCTGGTGTACAGAATTTGGCCGGATGCCCATGTTTCAGAAGGGTTCGCAAGGCCGCGATCATAACCCGGACGGATTTACCTGCTGGATGACCGGGGCTGGGATTAAACCAGGGGTGAGTCATGGTGTGACCGATGCACTTGGACGTAAGGCCGTGCAGGATATCCATCCACTGTATGACTTTAACGCCACAATTCTGCACCTGTTGGGCCTGAATCACGAACAATTGACCTATGAGCACAACGGGGTTCAGCGCCGACTCACAAACGTCGAAGGACACGTGATCCAAGAAATCCTGAGTTAAGGTTCAGGTCGAATAGAACGTCTGAGAAATTGCTGACGATCGATCATATTGAATCCTGATTGATCCGATCAGAATTTGTTCACTTCGCTGAACGAGCCTGTCACAGTATCGCCGTCCGGGGTTTCGGCAGTCCAATTGAGGGTCCCATTTGATGCATCTTGTTTGACTGTCAACTTATAAGTTTTTTTGCCATCGGCTTTTCCAACGGCGGTGCCTTCATATTGTCCAACCGATTTTAAAGTCAGTGTGACATTTTCAGCAGGGATTTTGGCTTTGAGTTCGTTTTGGATCTGGTCGATTGACCAAGCTCCTGGGTTCGCGCCACAACCTAAAGCAAGAACCGCCAGAATCGACCAGACGGAATTCCAACAGATTCTCTTGAACATGTGCTCACCAGATGTGGAATGATCAGGCATTAGAGGATGTTGACAACTGCCCCATAATGACTTGAGAAAGTGGATCTTGCAACAGGTTTTGATGGGTACTGAGTGAAGTCGCGGGAGGTGAGTCGTGGGTTGTTGCGTGAGCGGACAGATGCCAAAAGTTGTCAAATCCAAATCACTGCCAATATGGCAGACCAAAGTGGTGCCGATGTCTGTCAGGTGTAGCATAAGCATATACAATATAGTATGTTACATGTTACAAAAACCTTACGGCATGACAGTTGCATAGTAAAGATGTCAGTACGACCCCACTTGTTCGCCGACGTGGCGGATTTGGTTCTCTCAAGCGGGGTTTGTTGGTGGATTTCGAGTCGGAGAGAGTGGATCACGATGAAACTGGTTCCCTTGAACGATCGCGTTGTAGTAGAGCGGGAAGAAGCCAAGCAAACGACAGCAGGCGGCATAGTTCTGCCTGACACAGCCAAGGACAAGCCCCAGCAGGGAATCGTTCTGGCAGTCGGCGAAGGCCGCTTGGCCAAAGACGGCAAGCGTCGCGAGCTGCAAGTCAAAATTGGCGACAAAGTGCTGTTCACCAGCTATGCTGGCGATGAATTCAAGCTGCCGGAAGGCAAAAAAGTCCTTCTGATGCGCGAAGACGACATTCTAGCCGTTGTTGGCTGAGTTTCTTCCATCACAAGATACATCTAAATCTCTACACAACAAGATTCTTAGGAGAGTGGATATATGGGCGCGAAGATGATCGCCTTTGATCAGGAAGCCCGTCAGGCCATGCAGCGCGGTGTGGCGAAGTTGGCCCGTGCGGTCAAAGTCACACTCGGACCACGTGGCCGCAACGTGATTATCCAGAAGAGCTTTGGCTCACCGACCGTCACTAAGGACGGCGTGACAGTGGCCAAAGAAATCGAGCTGGAAGACAAATACGAAAACATGGGTGCCCAGATGGTCAAGGAAGTGGCTTCCAAGACATCTGACATCGCTGGCGACGGCACCACCACGGCCACAGTCATGGCCGAAGCCATCTACAACGAAGGCCTTAAGGCCGTTGTTGCCGGTGTGAATCCGATGCTGATGAAGCGTGGGATGGACAAGGCCGTGTCGGACATCATTGAAAACCTCAAGAGCATGTCCGTCAAAGTCTCGAGCCGTAAAGAGACGGAACAGGTTGCCACCGTGGCCTCCAATTTCGACACCGAAATTGGTGGAATGATCGCCGAAGCCACCGAAAAGGTTGGCAAAGACGGCGTGATCACGGTCGAAGAAGGCAAGAGCCTGAAGACGGAAGTCGAGTGGGTCGAAGGCATGCAGTTCGACCGCGGCTACCTCTCTCCTTACTTCGTAACCAATCCACAGACGATGGAAGCCGTTCTTGAAGACGCTTACATCCTGATCTTCGAAAAGAAAATCAGCTCGGTCAAGGATTTGGTACCAGTTTTGGAACAAGTGGCCCAAACCGGCCGCCCTCTGCTGATCATCGCCGAAGAAGTCGAAGGCGAAGCACTGGCCACATTGGTCATCAACAAGCTTCGTGGAACGTTCCGCTGCGTGGCCGTCAAAGCCCCTGGCTATGGCGACCGTCGTAAGGCCATGCTCGAAGATATTGCTGTCCTGACCGGCGGCAAGCCAATTTTCGAAGCCCTGGGCATTGATCTCGAAAACGTTGCTCTGACTGATCTTGGCCACGCCAAGAAAGTTGTGATCGACAAAGACAACACCACGATCATCGAAGGTGCTGGCGCAACCGACGAAATCAAGGGCCGGATTGACACCATCCGCCGCGAAATTGCTGACACCAAGAGCGACTACGACCGCGAGAAGCTCGAAGAGCGTCTTGCCAAGCTCTCAGGTGGTGTGGCCAAGATTCTGGTCGGTGCCGCTACCGAATCAGAAATGAAAGAAAAGAAAGCCCGTGTTGAGGATGCCTTGCATGCCACACGTGCTGCTTTGGAAGAAGGCATTCTGCCAGGTGGTGGCGTGGCCCTTCTGCGTGCTTCACGCCATGTCACAGCCAGCTCTGACCTGACAATCGACGAAAAAACCGGTTATCAGATCATCATCCGTGCCTGCTCGGCTCCGATCCACCAGATCGCCGAAAATGCTGGACAAGACGGTGGCGTTGTGGTCAGCAAAGTGGCCGAAGCCACTGGCAACAATGGTTATGACGCTCTCAACGATGTCTACACAGACATGGTTGTGGCCGGCATCATCGACCCAACCAAGGTCACACGCTCTGCACTCCAGAACGCTGCTTCCGTCAGCACACTCTTGCTGACCAGCGACGCCCTGATTGCTGATCTTCCAGAAGGTCACAAAGAAAAGGCAGCCGGCGGCGGCTATGACGACATGTATTGATTGACCCGCCCCTATATGGCAATCGTTTTCATTGCCATTGGGGTTCACTCAATAACAACTAAAGCCGAGCGATTTTGTCGCTCGGCTTTTACTTTTCGTTTCTTGGAGGATCTCATTCTTTTGAGTCTGAGATTTGGGGCTGAGCCCAACAGCGATTCGTAATGCTTGAATATAAAACATGTCCCCTGACATGGCGTTCAAGCGAACCGTGGCCAAGCACACCGCGGCACTTGTCTAGCCGGTCTTGGCGCTAGCCCCGGTTGGATTTGTAAATCGCCGAAACCGGGGCTAGCGCCAAGACCGGCTAGACAATCAACCAACTGGGGCTATTTTGAATACTCGCCGCAGGGCGTTAGGCCATGATTTCTGATCTATCGTTAAATCAACGGTTCGAGCGATAATAGCCAGAATTTGGCATAGGCCCGCGCCATTTATGCAGCAGCCAGTATCCGCACGGGACTAGGACTGGCCTGACCAGAATCGCGTCGATCGTGATCCCGATCACCAGCGCCAACCCCAGTTGCCGGAGTGAACTCAAGGGGCTGAACAAGAATGCGGAAAAGCTGCAAACTGTTATGGCGGCAGCAGAACTGATCAGTCCACCAGTCGAACCAACAGCACGTGCGACACCATTCTTCAAGCCATGAATCTTGGTCTCTTCACGCACCCGGCTCATCAGAAAGATGTTGTAATCGACCCCAACTGCCACCACCAAAACGAACAAAAAGTAAGGCACCTTCCAGTCAAGCCCCTGAGCTCCCAGCATATTCACGAAAACCAGGTGCGTTAAAGCCAGGCTGAAAGTGTATGTCAAAATCATTGAGGCTACGAGTGCGATGCATGTAATCGGCTCTCTAAGTGCGATGATCAGGACGATTAGAACTCCCAGAGGCACCACCACCCACGTCTGCCTTTGATCCCGTTCTGTCACTTCCCAAACATCCGCATTCCCTGCGGCTGAACCGGTGATCTGAACCCGGGCGTGTATCCAGTCCAATTCGTTGAGAAATTCCGTGACCCGCTTCCTCAGGCTTAAGACACGCTGCATGGCCGAAACCGAAAAGATTGGATCCTCTGGCTCGATATCAAGTCTCGTAATCCGTCCGTCATTCGAGACATACACATCCAACGCCTCACGCAGTCGTGGCTCCGCCTTAATATTTTCTGGAGTGATCAAAAGCCTGTCCAGAGCCCTTCGGCCCACGGGGCTGTCGATAATCGTCTTAAGCTCCCGCTGGGCCAGATCCGAACCGTTTTTGATTCGTAAGGCTCCATCGGCTGCCCTCGTCAATTCCACCAGCAAGGTATCAGTCGGGTCGGCAGAAGCTGCCGGCAAGTTCGTTTTTGGCTCGCCTGGCCGGTCCACACCATTCGGAACTTTCGCTGGTTCCTTCGGCTTACCTCCCATGAGATTAAACCCGGTCTGGCGACTTAACATCTTGGCAAATCTGATCTTGGCACCACCTTCGACCAATCCGGTTTCAAGCTCCTGAGCACCATCGTTCAGCTTC
>Ga0209444_10000855_pt1 | contig 16848 bp, 8 predicted proteins | sample LauGreFaBDMM15DN_2_FD_188215 | JGI IMG/M metagenome (GOLD analysis project Ga0209444, IMG submission 188215) | Freshwater lake microbial communities from Lake Michigan, USA - Fa13.BD.MM15.DN (SPAdes) (version 2) | ecosystem: Environmental > Aquatic > Freshwater > Lake | place: Lake Michigan, USA...
GGTCTTGGTCGAGCCAGACGTAGGGCGGCATATCGAGGGAAGCGCTGATCCCGAAAAAACGATCAAAGCCGCGGGTGGTGGGGCCGGCGGCAAACGGGCGAGCAAAATCGACATTTTCGAGGGCGGGACCGTTGCGGGCCCAATCGAGACCGAGGTGCCACTTGCCGAAGACGGCGGTGGTGTAGCCGTGTTTTTGGAGAAAGGCGGCGACGGTGACGCGGCCGGGCTCGATGAGCGCGGGGTGGTAGCCTTGGAGCACGCCCTGCTTGAGTTTTCCGCGCCACGCGTAGCGACCGGTCATAAGCGCGTAACGACTCGGGGTGCAAAGCGACGAGGCGGAGTGGGCGGCATCAAAGCGCATGCCCTCGCGGGCGAGGCGGTCGAGGTGCGGCGTCTTCCATGCACTCTTGGGGTTGTAGGTGGAGACGTCCCCCAGCCCGAGATCGTCGGCGAGGATGTAGATGATGTTGGGCGGCGCCCCCGCGCAGGCGCTCAGGCAGACCAACAGGAGAACAACGAGGCGTAGGCTCATTGGGTGGTCTGGCCGGTGCGCTCGGAATAGGCGAAGACCCGGTCGGCGGCAGCCAAGGCGGCTTGGTCCCGGTGAATTACCCCGTAAAGCGTGAGCGCAGAAATGACTTCTTTGTAGTTGACCGTTTTGGCCGAGCCAAAGGCGTTGGCCTCTTTGCCGACACCGGTGCGGGTGTTGCCTTTTACGTCCACTTCGCCGGTCGGGAGGATGCGGGTGAGTTGCCAGGCGACCGCGGCGGGCAACACGGCCTCGAATTCGGGTAGCGCGACGTGAAGCGCGAGGGTGGAGCCGAAGAGGATCGAGACCACGTTGTAGCTGGAGTCGCGGCCGCCATTTTCGATGAAGACGCCCTCTTGGTCGCGCAGGGTGATCGCGTGCGCGATGAGCTGGCGCGAACGGACGAGGAGTTTTTCGTCGCCGAGCACGACGCCGCAGGTGCCGAAAGCTTTGGCGGCGATGATGACGCGGTTTACCGAGTGGCCGACCTTGGGGATGATCGTGTCGTAACCGCGGTTGATGTAGTCGGCGGCACGGCGGAGCTTGGGCATGAGCGCATCGATGCGGAGTTTGAAGTGGGCCTCGTGCGGCGACTGGCGAATCACGAGCAGGGCGCGGCCAAGTTCTTGGAGAAAGAAGTAGGCGGTCTCGACGTTGGCGTTGAAGGCGGTGGACGCTTTGCCGTTGGCCTGCGGGTTGGCGATGAAGCCGCCGTCTTCGCGTTGCTGGGCGAACGTGGTATCGATGCCGCGCCACGCGTGGTCGGCGGCCACGAGGTCACCGGCAACGACGGCGGCGATGACACCCCGGCAACTGCCGCGCTGGGGGCCGGACTCAATCCAGCGGCCGTGGGCGCGGTTGTTCCCCGTGAATCCTTTGGCATCGGGAACATCGCCGGCGCTCAGCGCAGCGAGTCGGCCGGGCGGGAAGGCGCGAAGAACATCAAATTCACGGAGAGGCGCGCGCGACGCAGTGGGCGAGGCGGAAAATGCGGGAATGACTAAGCAACAGGCGAGGGCGGCGAGGAGCAGCGACTTCATCATTAGCCGATGGTGAGGGTGGTTTTGAAGGGCGTGAGGCCGGTGAGGTAGACGCTGAGGCCGTCCCATTTTGGGAGCGCGCCGCGGACCTGCGTATAGGTGTGCTCAACGCGGCCGGGACCAAATTCGATCGTGTCGTCGCCAACCGTGTAGCGGCCGGTGCCGGATTTTAGGAGGAAGGCATCGGTCGCGCCGGCGATCGGTTCGACGCCGGTGAGTTTGCCGCCGGCGCGGAAGGCGAGTTCGATGGAAACCGGCACGTGGTCGGTGCCGCCGACGGAGATTTCCAACGAGAATTTTCCACCGGTCTCGGTGATTGTGACGACGGACTCCTGCATTTGAACTTCGCTGCGGGCTCGGGCGGTGCGGCTGTCGTTGGCGAGGGTGCCGTTGGGCGCCATCTTGGTGTGATCGCCTGTGGCGATTTGCGCGGCGGTGAGGGGCTGAAAATAAGGGCCTTCGAGTTTCTGGCGGAGGACATAGCGGCCGTCACGGACTTCGAGCAGATCGGCGTTGAACTGGCCTTTGCCAAAAAAGGAGCTCGCGAAACGCACGGCCTCGAGGGCGGCGGCGCCGTGGCGGAAGGAGAAGAGCGTGGTGTTGTTGGCGAGAACGGTGCCGCTGCGGGCGCCGCGGCGGATGCGGGCGAGGTTCGAGTAGGCGAAATGTTTTGCGTAGTCGGTGGGCAACGGAGAATCGGCAGGGAGCGGGCGCGTGAATTCCGGTTCGGTGAGCCATACGGCGAGTTCGCCGGGATGGCGCGGCGCGGCGATCCGCTCGATCCAGCGGCACATGGCGGCAAAGCGGCCGTTGCCGTCGAGCAAGGCGAGCGTGCGGTAGGAGTAGTAGTAGCGCGCCATGCTGCCGCGCGTGTAGCGGTCCTGCCGTCGGGAGGCCTCCGTGACGACCTCGCCGTCGGGATGGACGTAGTGGAGCGTCATCTCGAGATTTTTGCGGACGGGGTCGAGCAGTGCTGGGCGGTTGAGGAGTCGGGCAACGGTGATGAGCGCGCGATCCACGATGGGGGAGTAACCCGCAGTAGATTTTTCCGTGTATTGGCCGTCGGGATCGAGGTCGATGGTTTCGGCCAGCCATTGATCGACGCGGGCGACGTAGCGCGCGTCCGGGAAGAAAGCATGGGTCCAAGCGAGGGCGGCACAGACGACCCAGCGGTGGTTAGGCGTGTGGAGGCCGCCGGTGACCAGGCCGTCGCCGCCGCGTTTGATAAAGGTGCCGAGGTCGATGGCGGCGGCGGCGAGGGCAGGATTCTTGCTGGCGCGCAGGAGAACGTAGGCGGGACCTACGACCTCGATGACGAACGCCGTATCGGGGTTGGAGTGGAAGTTGGTCGCGTAGTAGTCGACAGTGCCGTCGGCGTGTTGGGCGACGAGCAGGTAGGCGAAGGCGCGGCGGAGGGGTTCGACGAGCTCGGCTGAGTTGAAATATTTTGAGTCGGGGGCGCAAGCGGCGCAGCTGAGCGCGGAGATAAAGCCGGAGGTATCTTGAACGGTGTGGAGGCCGTAGTTGTTCGTGAGGCCGCCGATCCAGCGGTGACCGGCGCGGCGCTCCTGGCGGGCGAGGAGGGCGGGGATCTGGGCATTGTTGGCGCGGATGATTTCGCGCAGGAGTTCTTTGGCGGAATCGGGGAGCGCAGGCGAGGCGGCGCGGGCGCCAAGGGCGAGAGCGGTGGCGGCGGTGGAGGCGGTGAGGAGGAACTGGCGGCGTTGCATAAAGGTTGGGATAGAAAAAAGCGCGTCCACGAGGGCGCGCTTCGAGGTGACCGAAAACTGAGACGGGTGCGGTGATCGGTCAACGCACCTTGACTCACAGATCGAATGTCATCGTCAGCACGAAACGTCGTGGATCGACGATGCGGTAAGCATAGGGGCGGCCGTCGGGGTTGACTGCAACCGCCTGCAAGCGGCCGTTTTCGAAGGCATCCTGGATGTTCAGCTGGAGCTTCGACTGAATTTTGTCCTTGAAGAACTTGAAGCGATAACCGGCCGAAAAGTCGAAGTAAGCGCGGGCTTTGTCGAAGATGGGTTTGTTGTTGTCGAGGGTGAGGACCGCGCCTTGGAAGGGGCCGCTCGTCTCGGCGGGACCGGCCAAGAAACCGATGGCCGCTTTGCTTTCCCAACGCACCGCGCCGCCGAGGTTGAAGTTTTTGAGCGGGCCGCGGGTAAAGTCGTAATTGGTGATGCCGGCGAAACGATACTCGCGTTGCTGCGAACGGGGTTTGCCGACGTTCGACGCCAGATTTTGGTAGGTGGCGATGTATTCGGTGGTGTAGAGGCGGTTTGCCCAGATCGTCCCATCGGTATTTTGGCCGAGCGAAGCGTTGGGCAGATATTGGTTGAAGACGGTGTTGATCTGGTTGGACCACCACAACGGTCCCCGGCCATCGCCGTTGCCGGCGACGCTGTCGTAGCGCAGGCTGGACCAGAAGGGCACGTTACCTATCCAGAAGTCGTAGATATCGGTGCCGATGCGATCGTCCTGGGCGTCCGATTTTGACCCGGTGACCTTGATGCGCCAATTGCGGCTCGGGTTGTAGGTCATTTCCAATTCGTAGCCGCGTGAGGAAGTATCGACGGAATCGACCGTGTTGATGCGATTGCCGAATTCGCGGGTGAGCACGGAATAATATTCGGGCGTCACATTCATGAACTTTGCGGCGGCATCAAATGACTGCTGGGCGGTCGGGTTGATCCCTTGGGCACGGAACCGGGCCGCGACGGTCTCTTCCGCGAAGTAGCGGAGCGTCGATTGGCCGGGCCGATTGTTGTTCCCGTTGCGGCCGAGCAGTGAGTCCAAGGTGCGGTTGCCGAGGGTGCGAATGCCCGTGCCTTGATCGCCGAGTGTCTTCGTGGTGAAGCGGTTGATTTTGAGATAGAGTTTGCCGTCAAGAAGGTTGAAATTAACGCCGTATTCTTTGGTGAAGCCGCGCGGGTTTACCACCGGCTTGAACGTAGCGAGGTCGTAGAAAAGCGGGCGCGGATTCACGCTGTCCGAATAGCCGCCGCTGAAGCTGAGCCATTTGGTCGCCTTGACCACGGCACCGTAGGTCTTGGTCTCGCCTTTGGATTCGAACCAAGGATTGGGGAAACGGGAGTTGGGGGTGTAGTCAACCAAGCCGGTGGCAGGATTGATGACGGTGCCGGCACCGGTGCGCTGGCGCTGGCGGTCTTTGCGATAGCCGACCGTCGTGACGAGGCGATCGCCGAAAAAGAAACCCTGTTCGCTGAAGCTCAATGAACGCAGTTCGGTGCGATTGCGGCTATGGTTGCCCGATTGTTCGAGCCGCTTAACGGTCATCGGATCGTTGATCCATTGTTGCCGGTTGTTGTCGAAATACAGGAAAGGATAGGTGCCGGCGGCGTCGTCTTCGGGGAACGCGCCGTATTGGACGCGGGGATTGCTGCTGGATTCGCCCAGATAGAAACGGTGGGCGATCTCGGGCCGCGACGTAAAGTTGGCGGCGGTTTGGCTGAGCCAGTTAACTTTCGAGAGATCGGAGAAGTAAGGGGCGGTGTTCCACGAGGTCGCGTCCTGGCGATTTACCTCGGCGTGGCCGGCCAACCGCTGCTGGCCGATCCACGAGAGCCACTTGGGCAAAGATTGCGGCGTGTATTGATAGGTGAGGTCGGCGTTTTGAATATCGTTCAGACTGATCAGGTAGCCTGGATTCGGGGAGCTGGTTTCAACGTAGGGCCGCAGGTAGTAGGGGTTGGGCCGGCCATCGAGGAGCTTCGTGTTCACGTCGAGATTGATGGTGATATTGCTGTCCAGCCAGTTGGAGCGCTCGTTCTTGAACTCCTGCCGGAACCATCCGGCACGAGCGGCGATGAGTTGGGTCGGGGTGTTGAGAATCACCTGTTCGAGTTCCGCGCTCATGGTCTTGGCGGAGCCGACTTCGTGATTGGCCGATACGACGTTGATGGAAGACCAATCGTAGACCGATTTGTCGCCAATGCGGGCCGGCGCGTAGAGCGGCAGGCCGAGCGCGCCGGTGATGCCCGTGTAGCGCTGGGTGAATCCGCCGGAGGACAGGTAGCGCAATTCGGAATTCGAGGTGTAGGGCGAAGGCAGGCCGGTGGTCGGCAGACCGGTGCGCTGAACGGTGAAAAACTCGGGGCCGTTCTGACCGAACCACAAACCGGGCTTGCCGGTGTTCACGGTGTTAAGCCCGATGGGCAAGCCGCCCGCGGTGGGCAGATTGCCTTCCACGTTGGTGGCGATGGGACCAAGGGTGCGGCCATCTTTGTAGGTAACAATGCGGGTGGTCGGGTCCCAGACCGGACTGCCGTTATCCTTCCACGTGGTGATGGTTTCGATCGGCGTGATCGAGCCGGGGCGACGGTTGGAGTTGTTGTATTGTTCCGCGGCAATCCGGATGGTCGTGTTCTTGAACGGTTGGGCCAAAAGCGTCGCGAATTCACGGTGAATCCGCCCGCTCGCTGGTTTGCGGGTGAAGCCTTTCTCCTCATTCACAGCGGCAACGCGAATGGCCAGTTTACCCTTAATGATCGGTTGGTTCAGATTAAAACTAACGCGATGGCCGTCCCAGCTGTCGCCGCGCAACGTCGCGTTGAAGGAGAAGCGCTGCAAATTGGCCTGGGTGGGCACGACGTTGACCGTGCCGTTGGGTTGGCCGATGCCGAACAGGCTGGAGTTGGGTCCCCGCGAAATTTCGACGGCTTGGACATTATAAAGGTCGAACGGAATGCTACCGTTGCTCTGGAAATTGCCCCAAGCGGTGTTGACGCCGCCGCTGTTGGCGCCGACGGAACTGCCCAGACCGCCGGAGAGACCGCGAATCCGATTGGCGCGCTGCGGGTCACTGGCGGTTTTGTCGGAGACGCTGCCGTTTTGATCCTTCGAGATCAAAGTGAAGGTCGCGGTGCCCTCGGTGCTCGCCTCGTATTTGAAAACATCGTTCATATCGAGGACGGCCGTATCGATCATCTGTTGCTTGGTGACTACGGTGACGGAGGCGAACACGTCCTCCAGTTTCGTGTTCAGGCGGGTGCCGGACATCGTGTTGGCCGCCTGATAGCCGCGGTCGTCGGAGATGACCTGGAACGGTGAGAGCACGATGGCTTCATCGTCCTTTTTTGGCGTCTGGATCGTGTCTGCAACCGGTTTCGTCGGCGTCGGTTTGGCGGGGGTGACGACTTGGCCTGGGAGCGGTGAGATCAGCAGCAGAGCAGCTGCGACGAGTAGGGCAGGGTTTGTTCGGGTGGGGCGAGGGATGTTCATGGCTGAATAAGAGGGTTGGGGATGGCGGCCAGCGGTTGCAGAGCGCAGGAGCTGCGGGGATAAGACTCAAAGAATATGAATCGGAGTTACCCGGATGTCAGGTCCGCGTTTGTGCAAGAGTTGCATAACTGGCGAAATCGAGGCGCTGTCGGGTTCTTTTCCGGAAGGAAATGCGCCGCTTGCCGGGCGCGGGGTACAAAAAAGGAGCGGGCCCCGATTTGCGTTCCGGGCTGACGCCAGCCAGCGGAAGTGAATCGTTGCCCGCTCCGTTGGGGCGAAGTGGCCCGCCGTAGGTTCGGTCGGTCACCGCCGCACGGGTCAAAGATCGAACGTCATGCTGAAAATGAACTGACGTGGATTGATGATGCGGTAAGCGAAGGGCTTGCCATCGGGGTTGACGCCGACGGCTTGGAGGCGGCCGTCCTCGAGGATGTCGCGCACGTTGAGCTGGGCCTTGGCGCGGATCTTGTCGCCCCAGAGTTTGAATTTGTAGCCGGCGGAAACGTCGAAGTAGTAACGGGCCTTGTCCCAGTAGGGCTTGTTGTTGTCGAGGAACAGAACGGTGCCCTGGTAAGGCCCGCTGGTCTCGGGCGCCGCGGCACCGAAGCCGATGGAGGCTTTGCTTTCCCAGCGGAACGCACCGCCGATGTTGAAATCCTTCAGGCGGCCGGAGGTGAAATCGTAGTTGGTGAGGCCGGTGGCGCGGAATTCGCGGATTTGTGAGCGAGGGCGGCCGGCGTTGGTCGCGGCGGCCCAGTAGGGACCGTATTGGTCGCCGATGTAACGGGTCTCAGGCGTGCGCGTTTCGCCTGGGGGCAGGGTATTCCACCAAAGGGGGCCCCGCCCGTCGCCGGGCGTGATGTCGCTGCGGAGGGTGGTCCACACGGGGATGCGCGTCTGCCACCAATCATAAATCTCGGGAGAGACGCGATCGTCTTGGGCTTGGGTCTGCGAGCCGGTGAACTTCATGCGCCAGTTGCGGGTGGGATTGTAGGTGGCCTCGAATTCGTAGCCCTTGGACGAAACGTCGGTGGTGCCGACCGTCTGAGGTTGGCTGGGGCCCGAGAAGATGAGGCGAGTGAGCCACTCCTCGTTCTTGGCCTTGTCGGCTCCGTAGGGCGCCATCAGCGATGCCACGACGGGGAAGAGTTGGGCGTCGGTCGGGTTGGCGATGCCCGAAGCGATCAATCGACCGCGGGCAATGTTGGTGGCAAAGAAGCGGAACGACGCCTGCTGAATGTTGTTCGAACCATCGGGGCGGCCCTCCATGTCGATGTAGCGGTTGCCGAGGGTCCCGACTTCGCTGCCGCGGGAGTTGAGCTCCTTCGTCTGGAAACGGTTGATGCGGACATTGAGTTTTCCTTGGAGGGCCGAGACGCTCACGCCCCATTCGGTGGCGAAGCCGCGAGGATTCGGAACATTTCCGAGTCCAACCGATTGGCGGACGACCTGGGGGGCGAAGCTGTCCGATTTGTTGAAATGAAAGTTAAGCCATTTGGTGGCCTTGAGCACCGCACCGTAAGTCTTGGTATCGCCGTCTTGTTCGACCCAACCGGGCAGGTTGATGACCGTGCCGGAGGGCGAGACGAAGCCTTGGGCGGGGCCAAAAATGTTGGTATTGGCAAGGTCGGCGAGGCCGGTCGCAGGGTTCACGAAGGCGCCGGCACTGGTGCGGGAACGCTGCCGATCGCGCCGGAAGCCGACGGTGGTCACCAGTCGGTCGTTGAAGAAGAAGCTCTGGGCGGTGGCGTTGACCGTGCGGGTCTCGGTGCGTTGGCGCGCGCCTTGGCCGTTATTCAACTGGGAGGAGACGGTGACCGGCTCCTTGACCCAAACCCCGTTCCGGTTGTCGAACCAGGTGAGCGGATAAGTGCCATCGAGATTCTTGAGGAACGAGGGGCCATAGTCCATGTTTTGACCGACATTGTCGCCGAGGAGATAGCGCTGGGCGATCCCCTGGGTGTTGATGCGGTTGGTCGGCGTGATCCACGGGTGATTCGAGGTCACCCGTTGAGCCGAAGTGAAGCCTGTGCTGTCGCCCCGGTCTACTTCTGCGTGTGAGCCCAAGCGCTGCTGGCCGATCCATGAAAGCCAACGGGGGAGATTGTTGGGCGTGAATTGATAGGCGAGATCGGCCGATTGGATGTCGATGGTTTGGGGGCGCCGAGTGCGGTTAGGCGCCGTGGCCTGAATGTAGGGCCGCTTGAAGTAGGGGTTGGGGCTACCATCAAGATTCTTTTCGTTCACATCGACGTAGATGACGGACTCAAGGTTATCGATCGCGCCATTCTCGTCTCTCTCGTATTTTTGGTAGAATGCGCCGGCCTTGACGGCGACCAAGTGGCTCCGGGTGTTCAGGACAACCTGCTCGATTTCGGCGCTGTAGGTTTCGGCTTTGTCGACGCCGTTGTTGGGGGCGACGGCGTTGATCGAAGACCAATCGTAGATGGATTTGTCGTTGGTCCCGGGAAGCAGATACAGAGGCAGACCAGTCGGTCCAAGGATATCGCGGTTGCGTTGGATGGTGGTGCCGCTCTGGAGGTAGCGCAGCGTGCTGTTGCCGCCCGTGAACGGATTCGTGGGATTGGCGGTGGTGACGGGGTTGTTGGTGCGCTGGACCGTGAAATTTTGAATGCTGCTGTTGTCAATATAGACGCCAGGGCGGCTGTAGATACCGTTGTAGCCGCCGATGAGCCCGAAGGGTAGCAGGGCGTCGTTGGTGATGGCGGCGGTTTTACTGCCGTTGGCGAAGGTCACGACTTGCGTGGTAGGGTCCCAAGTTGGGCTCCCTTGGGCCTTCCACTCGGTCGTGGTATCGCGGGGCGTGATCGAGTTGGGCCGGCGATATTCGTTGTTGTAGGCCTCCGCGGTGAGGCGGATTTGGGTGTTCTTAAACGGGCGGGCGAGGATCGTGCCGAACTCGCGATGAATCCGCTCGGAGGCGGGCTGGCGGGTAAAGCCTTTGCTTTCCTGCACGGCGGCAACGCGGAGGGCGAGTTTACCGCGAATGATGGGTTGGTTAAAGTTGAGGCTCTCGCGGTGGCCGCCCAAGTCGTCGAAGCGGAGCGATGCGCTGGCGGTCACGCGATCCGGATTGGCCTGGGTGGGGACAACGTTGACCGAGCCGGAAGCGGCGCCGAGGCCAAAGAGATTGGAATTGGGGCCGCGGGAAATCTCGATGGCCGCTACATTGTAAAGGTCGAACGGGATGGAGTTGTTACTCCGGAAATTACCGAAGGCAGTGTTGGCGCCGCCCGCGCTTTGACCGGCGGTGCTGATGCCGCGGATACGGTTGGACTGTTGGGGGTTCGACTGAACTTGGTCGTTCACGCCGCCGGAGCGGTTACGGTTGAAGGTGGTGAAGTTGTCGGTGCCCTCGGTGCTGGCTTCGTAACGGAAGACGTCGTTGATATCGAGGACGGCGGTATCAAGCATCTGCTGCTTCGTGACGACCGTGATGGAGGCGCCGAGGTCCTCGAGTTTGGAGTTGAGGCGGGTGCCTGAAAGGGTGTTGAGCGCTTGATAGCCGCGGTCGGCGTCGGAGGCGACGGAGAACGGCGAGAGGACGATGGTCTCCTCGGGAGCCGGCACGCGCGGAGTGCTGGGATTTGGTTGGACCGGCGTCGTCTGGGCGATGAGCTGAGTCGCAAACAGGAGCGCAGCGGCAGCGGCGCTCGAGCGCGCGCGGCAGGATGTGGTAGGACAATAGGCCATATTTGGTGATGGGCTCGGGGTTGAGCGTCGGGGCAGCGGGTTGCTGCTTTTGACTGGGAATAGATGGGACAGGTTTTCGCTCGTGTCAGGTGCGGAGTGATGCAAGCGTTGCATGACGATGGCAAAGGCTTCCCTCAGTTCATTGGCCGAGGTGTGCGGTGTTTCGACCTCGACGGTTTCGCGGGCGTTGTCGGGACACCCGGCAGTGCGGGCGGAAGTACGGGCGAAGATTGAGGCGGCGGCGGCGAAATACGGCTACCAGCGCAACGAACTGGTGGGAAAACTGATGTCGCACTTGCGCACCGGTCGGACGGAGCGGTTTTTGGGCAATCTGGCGGTGATTCATGTGCCGTCGGTCGCGCAGCCGAAACTGCTGCCGGCGCAACGTCGTTGTATCGCCGGAGCGGTCACGCGGGCGACAGAATTAGGGTTCAAGCTCTACGAATTCAGCTTCGGCCGAGACGGCCTAGACGCGGCGGGTTACGGCCGGATGTTGCGGGCGCGGGGCGTGCAGGGAGTGATTTTTTTATTCGCCGAACCGACGGGCCTGCTGGTCGGTTTTCCGACGGAAGCGTTTGCCACCGTCGAGATCGACTATGGCCAGCCGGAACCGTCTTTGCACACGGTGTGTCTGGACCACTTTGGTACCCTGACGGGTGCGCTCGAAAGGCTAGAAAGCCTGGGCTATCGGCGGGTCGGGCTCTTTTTGACCCAGTTCAAGGATCAGCGGATTCTCCACAAGTGGTCGGCGGCGTTCTCGTCTTACCAAGGGTATTCGGGGCGAATTGGCAAAGTGCCGATGCTGGTCGAGGACGAGATCGACGAGACGCTCTTTAAGCGCTGGCACCAAACGCATCAGCCTGATGTGGTCGTCGGGCACATGGACGAGGCGTTGGGTTGGCTGCAGAGAGCCGGGGTCCGCGTGCCGGAGGACACGGCTTTTTTCAACCTGAGCTGGACCGAGCGCAAACGCGCCTGTGCGGGTCTCGATCTGCGGCTCGAATTGCAAGGCGAGGTCGCGGCGGAAGCGATTATCGCGCAGATTCAGCGGGGTGAGCGCGGTCAGCCGGCTGACCCCCGCAAGATCATGGTGCGGGGGCGTTGGGTGGACGGGCCGACGATTCGGGCGGAAGCGGCGGGGTAAATTTAAAGCCGGGCAGGACGGAGCAAACCGCAGACTGGATTGATCGCGGCGATTGTGCTGCGCTCGGGCGATGAAACTTCGAAACGCACTCGGTCTGGCGTGGTTTTTTTTCTCGGCCGCAACGCACGGCGCGGAGACCAAGCCGGAGTGGAAGATCGAGCAGGTTGCTCCGGGCACGGCGGTGCAACGCGCGGGTGAGCTCGTGATTAAAGACACGGGCGGTTGCACCGCGTGGTGGTCGGAACGATTGGTCGCGCCGGTGGAGATCAGCTACGACGCGACCGTGGTGATAGCGGGTGGAAAGACAGACCGGCTGTCGGACCTGAATTGTTTTTGGATGGCGCAGGATCCGCGCTCGGCGGCGGCGCCGTTTGCAACGGGCCAGGCGCGCACGGGGAAGTTTCCGGACTACGACTCGCTGCTGACCTACTACGTGGGCTACGGCGGGAACAACAACTCGACGACGCGCTTCCGCCGCTACGACGGCACGGCGGCCCGGCCGCTTTTGCCTGAGCATGATTTGAGCGAAAAAAAATTCCTATTGGAGCCCAACCGTACCTACCGCATCCGGCTCGTGGCCCGCGACGGACGGGCGGAGTTTTACCGGGACGGGGAGTTGATTTTTTCGTTTACCGATCCCGCGCCGCTCACCGCCGGCTGGTTTGCGATCCGTACGGTGCGCAGCCACCTAGTGGTGAAGAATCTGAAGATCGGGCGACCCTCGCCGTAGTCGTACGCGGGTGACGGATCGTCCCGCATGAGGGCTGGATTATTCCGGCAATTTTTTCTGCCCCGACTTGTCGGCGGTGCCTCTTTCGGCGGGGCCATCGAACCAGAGCGGGTCGATCATCCCTCCGTTGATGCGCTCCCAATCGGCGACGAGTTCCCGGAGCTTCTCCGGGTGGCGGTCGGCGAGGTTTGTCTTTTCGCCAAGATCTTCGCGTAAATTGTAGAGGTGGGCGCCCGCCGAATTTGCTTTGCCCTCGCGCGGCTTCAACGGGTCAACGCCCGCGCCGGGGGCTTTGAGGATCTTCCATTCCCCTTTGCGCAGCGCCAACTGTGGGCCGAAACGCCAGTAGAGCGTAGCGTGAGGCATGCCCGCGTCTTTGCCCGTCAGGAACGGGAGCAAGTTGACCCCGTCGATTTTCCACTCGGGCTTCACCGCGACCCCCGCCGCGGCGAGCGCGGTGGGCAGCACGTCGAGCTGGATAACGGGGCGGTCCTCGACTCGACCAGCGGGGATGGTGCCGGGCCATTGCAGCATAAACGGCACGCGAATGCCGCCTTCCCATGTCTGCGATTTGAAGCCGCGGAGTGGACCGTTGCCCGAGGTGGTGCTCGGGGTCGGTCCGCCATTGTCACTGAGGAAGACGACGAGGGTGTCGCGCTCGAGGCCGTGTTCGCGCAGTTTGGCGAGCACGACGCCGACCGCATCGTCCATCGCGGATTGGAGCGCAGCGTAGGCTCGACGCTTCGGGTCCGCGATGTGCGCAAAGCGGTCGAGGTATTTTTCGGTCGCTTGGAGCGGGGCGTGGACAGCGTTGAAGGCGAGGTAGCAGAGCCACGGCGAAGACTTGTGTTGGTCGATGAAGGCGGCGGTCTCGCGACCGAGGGCGTCGGTGAGGTAATCGAGCGAGGTGATCCGCTCGGTGCCGCGGAGAACGGGGTTGGCTGCGTCGGCGTCGGCGTCGGCGTCGAGAAAGTCGTGCATGCCGCCGAGAAAACCGAAAAATTCATCGAACCCGCGTTTGAGCGGATGAAACTGCGGCGCATAGCCGAGATGCGATTTTCCGATCCAGCCGGTCTTGTAGCCGGCGGCTTTGAAGCGGTCGCCGAGGGTGGCCTCGGAAAGCGGCAGACCGACGTTGGGCGGCGTGCGTTGGGCGGGGCCGGGGTTGAGCTCGTGGCCGAAGCGCTGTTGGTAACGGCCGGTCAAAAGGCCGGCGCGCGTCGGGCTGCAATAGGGACCGCTGACGTAACCGCTCGTGAAGCGCACGCCGTTCCGTGCGATGCTGTCGAGGTGGGGGGTCGGAATCTCCGAGCTGAAGCCTTGGCTGCCCAATTCACCGTAACCGAGGTCGTCGGCGACAATGATGAGGATGTTGGGCTTGCGCTCGGCGGCGGATGAAACCGAGGCCGCACCGCTGGCGAAGAACGCCAACGCCGACCCGACGAGCCATGGGTAGAAATTTTTCATATGCATTTGGTTAGTTTGGGTTGGGCCTCGTGAAGCCGCGGTCCCGCGCCGCGCTGAGCAGGCGCTTCATTTTCGCGACTTGGTCCGCGTGCGTGGCGGACAAGTCATTCATCTCGGAGGGATCGTCCTTGAGGTTGAAGACCTCGTCGTGCTGCGGGCCGGCGTGGACCTTCTTGGCGGTCTTTGTGGTTGGACGGTGCTGAAACTTCGGTGCGCCGACGCGTTCGATGAGCCGCCAATCGCCGAGGCGCAGGGCGTAGGTGCCCTCGGCGGCTTGCATGATAAAATGATCGCGCACAGGCGGGCCGGGGGTGGGCTCGGTGAAGGCGCGGAGGACATTGAAACTGTCTTCGGCCGCGCCTTTTGGCAGCGGCGCTTTCAGCACGGCGGCAACGGTGGCGAGCACGTCGGGCAAGGCGATGACCTGATCGCTCACGGTGTTGGCGGGAACCTGGCCCGGCCAGCGGACGAGAAACGGCTCGCGGAAACCGCCTTCGTATTCGGTGTGCTTACCGCCGCGCAGAGATCCGTTGATGGCGAGACCGGCCTCCATCGCTTTGCCCGTGTTGCCATTGCTGGCGTCGACGATGCCGCCGTTGTCGCTGGTGAAAATGACGAGGGTATTTTCCGCGAGCTTGAGGCGGTCAAGGGTCGCGAGCACTTGGCCGACGCTCCAGTCGAGCTCTTGGATGAAGTCGCCGTAGCTGCCGTAGGGGCTGCCGGTGAATCGCGCGTTCGGCGCGATGGGGCCGTGCACGGCGTTGGGCGCGAAGTAGAGAAAAAACGGAGTCGCGGCATTGGCTTCGAGCCAGCCGGTCGCCTTCGCGGTGAGAGTTTCCATGATGCGGTCGACGACGCGCTGCTCGCGGATGCCGGTCGTCGTGCCCTTCGCGCCCGTGCTAGCGACGACGACTTTTTCGCCGGGGATGCGGCCGACGACATTTTCGTTTTCGATGAACGCGTGAGGGCCGTTCCCGGGATTGCCGCCGAGGCCGAAAAAATAATCGAAGCCGACCGCGCGCGGACCGGGTTGCAGTGGTTGGCTCCAATCGACCTCGGTCGCGCCGGTTTGGAAACCCAGATGCCACTTGCCGAATGCACCGGTGCGGTAGCCCTGCGACTGGCAGAGCGAGGCGAGCGTGATGCGGCCGGGCTCAATGTGCAGAGGTGCGGTGGGCGTGAGGACCTCGCCGTCTTTGATGGCCGTGCGCCAATAATAGCGACCGGTCATCAAGCCGTAGCGGGAAGGCGAGCACACCGAGCTGGGCGCGTAGGCGTGGGTGAACCGTCGGCCCTCGCGGGCGAGGCGATCGAGATTGGGGGTGTTCAGGCCCTTGGCGCCGTAGGGCGTGGAACTGCCCCAGCCGAAATCATCGGCGAGAATGACGACGATATTGGGCTTGGCCGAATCCGTGGCGCCGACGGCCACGCCACCCAGCGCGATGCACCAAGAGACCAGCGGAAAGAGTTTCATGGTACTACGATTATTCCTTTGCCGGCCGCTTTTTTTGCTTCGAGAGCGCTTCGGATCGGCCCGGATTTTTCGGGGTTGTCACGATAGCGAAATCACGCGGCTTCACGTCGTCGGCGAGCATCGCGGCGACCAGCGGATCACGGTGGGCCTCGCCCCATTTTCGCAGCCGCTCGCGCAGGGCGAGGAGGGTTTCGCGATGGGCGGGATCGCGGGCGAGGTTGATCGTCTCGCCGGGATCTTTTGCGAGATCGACGAGCGATTCGCGGCTCCGGCCGTGGACGTAGACGCAGTATTTGTAGCGCTCGGTGCGGATCATGCGGCCCTCGGTCGTCGGCACGTTACCGTCGACGGCGTGAGTTTGGGACATGTTGTTCTGCACGACGACGTCGTCGCGCCACGCGGCGACGGACTGGCCCAACGCGATGGCGCGGAGGCTGGCCCCGGAGAGTTTCGCGGGCCGGGCGAGGCCGGCAAAATCAAGCATGGTCGGCAGGATGTCGGTCCCGGTGTTGGTGAAGTTTTCCGATACGCGGCCGGTGCGCTGACCCGGCACGCTGATGATGAACGGCACGCGGGCCGATTCTTCGAGGAACACGGTCTTTTGGTTGAAGCCGTGCGCCCCGGCGCACTCGCCGTGATCGGCGGTGAAGACGATGAGGGTGTTCTCCTCGAGCCCGGCGGCCTGGAGCGCGTCGAGGACTTTACCGATTTCGGCGTCGACCTTTTCGATGAGCCGGTAGTAGCCCCAGCGGAGGGCTTGCCACATCTTAGGGTTGAATTTGCCGACCGGGAACTGGGGATTGGCGTGATAGCCGGCGCGGATGCGGGTCATGGTGTCGGGCTCGTCGCGGGGCGGCGCGAGATTGGCCGGCGCGGGCGGGAGTTTTTCGGCGAGGGCCGGGGGTTCGCCGATCGGGCCGTTGTTCAGTTCCTGACCACGCGCGATTTCGCAGACGTTGTGCGGATTGAGAAAACTGACGACGAGGAGGAATGGCTGCTCGGATCTTTCCCCGAGGAATTTCGTGGCGAGTGCGGCGTTCTCGGCGTCGATGTGGCCGGTTTCGAGCGTTTCAAAGCCGTGGGACTTGGTCGCGCTCTCGTCGTAGGCGAGATGCCATTTGCCGAAGTAAGCGGTCCGGTAGCCGGCCTGGCGGAAGTGTGTACCCATCGTGACGAACTCAGCGGCATCGAGCGTTAGCTTGGTGTTGTCGGTGATTCCGGTCTCGTGCGGATAGCGACCGGTGAAGATCGAGTTGCGCGCGGGCATGCAGAGCGGGTTGGGGGTGTAGGCGCGCGAGAAAAACGTGCCGCGGGCGGCGAGCCGATCGAGCGCGGGCGTCTTCAAATAGCGGTCGCCCATGCGGCAGCTCAACGCGTCGGCCGAGTGCTGGTCGGTCATGATGAAGACGATGTTGGGCGGCGCAGCGGACGCGACGGCGAGGGCCGCGGCGAGAGCGAGGCAGGCGAGGATAGTTTTCATCAGGGTAAAAG
>Ga0209444_10000856_pt1 | contig 16843 bp, 14 predicted proteins | sample LauGreFaBDMM15DN_2_FD_188215 | JGI IMG/M metagenome (GOLD analysis project Ga0209444, IMG submission 188215) | Freshwater lake microbial communities from Lake Michigan, USA - Fa13.BD.MM15.DN (SPAdes) (version 2) | ecosystem: Environmental > Aquatic > Freshwater > Lake | place: Lake Michigan...
TCACCAAGCTGCGCGCTTTGTGGTACTCTCCCGAGCGCAGCTTCGACCCGCTCCCGATGTGGCGTCACCACAGTATCGGGCAACAGGGACAGCTCCCCCTCGCCCAGAGCGGGCACGCACAATTCCGCACAGATGCCATAATCGATCTTGAGCTTCAGTCTGGCACGTTGCGCCGTATCGCGGAGTGTCACGAGGACCGGCAGGATCACGCTGTCCTTGTAGCCGATCGACGACCCCGGTCCGTCCGCAAAGCGCACCGGCACTGGCCATCGCACATCGACCGTCGCGACATTCTCGGAGCCCTGCCAATCGAACACCGGCGGTAGCCCTGAATCACCCGGCTCGCGCCAATAGGTCTTGTATCCCGGATCGAGGTGAATCTGGATTCCAACAAGCCGGAGTCCCACTGGTAATGTTCCAGCGTCCAACATGTCCACAGTACTTCCAGTTTTGTTGGACTGCGCAAAAGTGCCTGATGTCAGATAAGGGAGGCAAAAAATGAATGATACCAATAAGATAAAAACACGTTTTCGAAATAATTGCGCCTCGAACATCTCCAACGTTGGAGATCCCGATTGGAATTGTCGAAAAATCAACCTCAATCTCGAAAAACATCCAAAATAGTGCATTTAAGGTGATAATCCTTCTTGAAATTGCCTGTTTTACGCGTACTTTAGATTTATGAACTATTCCAACGATTCCAGTAATTTCCAATCGCGTTTTCTAACCGGCATGTTCCTTGTGGCGATGCCCGGGATGATGGATCAGCGCTTTGATCGCGCCGTCATCTATCTCTGCGCCCACTCCGATGATGGTGCTATGGGGATCATCGTCAACAAGCCTGCGGAGGATATAGTCTTCCCGGAATTACTGCAACAGCTTGAAATCATTCCGGAAAAACCATCGATATCGCTGCCGTCTCAAGCGGGCAACATGAAGGTTCTGCGCGGTGGCCCGGTTGAAACCAGCCGCGGCTTCGTCTTGCACTCCGTACCGGTCGAACCCATCGAGGGCTCTGTCACGGCGGGAGACGAGATCAGGCTCTCCGCCACCATCGACATCCTCAAGGCCATCGCCCGAGGCCAAGGTCCGGACGAGGCCATCTTCGCCCTCGGCTATGCTGGCTGGGCATCGGGACAACTCGAATCCGAGATCCAGGACAATGGCTGGATGATCTGTCCGTTGGATCGAAAAATCCTTTTCGATCAAGAGTTTGACAGCAAATATGTTCGAGCCTTGGGCTCGCTCGGAATCGATCCGGCGATGCTGTCGCCCCTCGCGGGCCATGCTTGATTGGCCTGGCTCTATCGCTCGGCGCGGTTGATCAGTTGCTCGATATCCTTGGCAGTCATCACGCCAGAGAACAAGCTTCCCGTGCCCATGTGGAACCCGATTTGATCAAACTCCACAGCGTCTGACTCCGTGTCGATTCCGTCAGTTATAACACTGATTTCAAGGTCTTGCGCCAAAGTCACAACGGCGCGGATGAGGGCGGGCCTCACCCCTGCCGTGTCGGCTCGGGTCATGTTTCTCGTCACCCGGATCGTATCAATGGGGAACCTGTCGAGCAGTCCAAGGGAGGCATAGCCATGACCGAAGTCGCGGATGATGAGGCCAATCCCGAGATCCGATAAACTGCTCAGAGTCTGAAGCGTTTGTTCAGGATTTTCAATGAGATAGCTTTCTGAAACTTCGATTTTCAGGGTTTCCGGCAAGGGCTGTGCCTTGCTTACGATAGTTTTGATCTCCTGCACGAAAGAACTTTCATGCATAAGATTTGCTGGAATTGCGATCGTGACAAAGAAATTTCGCCAAACTGATGCCCCTCTCTGCCATTTGCACAAATCACTTGCTGCATGATTGAATATATAGAGCCCAATACTTTGCGCTAATTCAATCGACTCGCATCCATTGAGAAATTCATATTGATCGAGGATACCGAAACCTTTCCGATTCCATCGTGCATTTACTTCAAAACCAACGATAGCACGATCGCGAAGTCTAATGACCGGCCTGTAATCCAGTTTGATCTGATCCCCTTCAAGTGCGTTTCTGAGATCAGCCTCAAAGGCGAGAGCCTCGCTTCCTTGCGCGCGCATTGCTGGACGGAACACATCAATTCTGTCACCGCCCAGCTGTTTTGAGTGCATCATGGCAATTTCAGCATTCCGAAGCAGGATTTCTGCCCGTGTTTCCTTGTTCTGGTCAGGAAGTGAGATGCCAACAGAAGCCGTGACAAGAACATTTTGCTCGTCAATCGAGATTGGCGCCGAAAGACTGCGCCTGACAGCATCGACAAACGCCGTAATTGGCGCCGGCTCTGTTTCCGACAGGAGAAGGATCACGAAGCGGTCAGCACCGATGCGGGCGAGCGAGTCTTGCGGTTGCAGGAAACGCGTCAGACGCCGCGTGATCGCAAGAAGCAGAGCATCCCCGCCGGAGAGGCCGATAGCAGTATTGGCATCCCGGAAGCGGTCAATATCGATGGCAACAACGGTCGGCCTGATTGGAACCCCAGCAACGCTGATTGTCAGCAGCATATCAAGGCGATCCAACAATAGACGCCGGTTGGCTAACCCTGTCAGGCTGTCATGAATCGCATCGTGGAGGATGCGCTCTTCAGCTATTTTGGCCTCGGTAATATCGGTCAAAGTACCGAGTATCCGTGAAACATCGCCCGCACGATCAGTGATCGGTCTGGCGCGCAAGCGGAACCAGTGATGGTTGCCGTCGGCAGCCTTGAATCGGAGTTCAGTGGCAATCCGTCCCTGTCTATGGTGAATAATACCGTCAATTGCGGTCTGAAACCGGTCCTTGTCAGCTGGAACGAGGTGCTCCATGAACTGCTTTGGCTGACCTTGGAGCGAATCTTTTGGGTATCCGAGCGCCAATTCTGCGTCGTTTCCGATCGAAAACTTATTGTTCTTCACCGACCAGTCAAAAACGACGTCTCCGCTCCCCGCCAGCGCAAGTGCACGACGTGCAAGGTCCGGAATTTCCTTGTCGGTCAGGCTCCCGCTCGAGATAACCTGCTGCATGACTGTGAAACTGATCAGCATGACAATCAATACGAGGCCGCCAATCAGCGCATTGGCTGCGATGTCGGTATGCAAATAGCCGAGAAGGGCAAATCCCGCCGCAGTTACCCAAACAAACAAGATAAACCAGGTCGGCAAAAGCAACGTAGCACGGTCATTTGCATGAGTTGCGAGATAGATGATCAGCAAAAGTCCGATTGCGACAGTTGCACCAATTGAAAGGCGAGCGATGCCGGAAGCCATCGCAGGGTCAACAACCGCAAGAACGATCAACCCGCCCAAGATCGTCAGCCAAATGGCTGTGACATGGCTATATCTGACATGCCAGCGGTTGAGATTGAGATAAGCGAACAGAAACACAACAAGTGCGGCGGCGAGCATCGCATCGGCACCTGCCCGATATACACGCTCTCCCTCTGCGGTGACCCCTAGCGTTCTGCCGAGAAAGCCGAAATCGATCGCAACATAGGCAAGAACAGCCCAAGCGAGTGCTGCGGCAGATGGAAAAACCAATGTCCCTTTGACAAGAAACAAGATGGTCAGGAAAAGGGCCAACAGAGCCGCAATGCCTGCAATAACCCCACTGTAGAAGGTCAGACCGTTCAGTTTGTCTTTGTAGTCATCCGGATTCCACAGATAGAGCTGCGGCAGAGACAGGCTGGCCAATTCGGCCACATAGGTGACTGTTTCCCCGGGTTCGATGATGATCTCGAAGATATCTGCGTCGGAGAAATTTTGTCTCTCGGGTGGCTCTCCTTTGCTTGCCGTAATATCTGTAATCCGCGTTGCACCCAGATCAGGTTTCAGCAATCCGGAGTCGATCAGTCGGAAATGGGGTGCAACAAGCCATCGGCTCATCGACTGGTCAGTGTCATTTCTCAAAGCAAAAACAATCCAGTCCGGATGTCTTCCTTCGACTTTTGCCTTCACTGCAATGCGGCGCACAATACCGTCCGCTCCTGCAGCCGTTGAAATCTGGATGTCGTCCCCTTCCGATCTATGTTTTTCCGCCATGGGCAGCACATTGATAGCGGCAACACCCGGCTCGACAAGAATGGTTTCTACTGCTTTTGCCGACGTCGCGTTGAAAACGATCAACACGCCAAGGATCATAAGTTGGGAAAGGAAGGCTTTAACCGTCACGAATCCGGGTCCCGCCATCTGGTTGAGCACGATCAAGATGCAGGCATTCTTGGTAATGGCAAGATGCAGGAAGGGCAAGGGAGCATATCGAAATATCGCCGCTCTAAGCTGTGTCTCATCGGCTATCGTTGAGGCAGGCATAAAGGAAATGGTCCTGCCATACACCAGCAATACACAGATATTCTCGGGCATATCCTTCGCGTTCAAAGCCATTTGCTTCCAGCACGCGAATCGAAGCGATGTTGTTCGGAATACAGCCCGCCTCGATCCGCCGAAGTCCCAGCTTTTCAAATGCAAAAACCTTCATGACCCTCACCGCTTTGGTCATGATCCCCCTGCCGGCAAACGGTTGCCCCATCCAGTAACCCAGCGTCGCCGATTGCGATACGCCGCGCCTGACATTGCCGAGTGTCATCCCACCCATGAGAGAGCCGGTCGTCGGTTCAAAGATAAACAGCGTATACGCAAGATCGGCAATCATATCGTCATGGTAGCGCTTCATGCGGCGTCGGAACGATTGACGCGTCAGGTCATCAACGGGCCAAACCGGTTCCCATGGCGCCAAAAAGCTGCGGCTTTCTTGCCTCAATTGGGCCCAGTCAACATAATCGTCCATCCGCGGCGCACGTAAAAGCAGGCCCTCTGAGCGAATCAAAGGTGTTGGATCAGGTATAGATGCGAGGCGGAACATTGCAGGCTCCCCCGTCAAACGCCGGTGACCGGTGCATCGGAGCGACCCGTTCGAGCCGTTCCCAACCGCGTCGTGAGTGTGTCATATGACATTAAAGCTTTGATCGGGCCGATTGCCGCGACCGAGGGTGCCGTCAAAAGCATTTTTCGGCTGACAGCCCGAACGTCCTCAACTGTTATCGCGTCGATCATCCGCGCCAGCTCTGCTCGCGACAAAACACGGTCATAGGCGAGGATATGACGCGCCATTTGCTCCGTCCGACGACCCGGCGACTCAAGAGACGTCAAAATAGACATTTTCATCTGGGCCCGCGCTCTTGCGACCTCTTCCTCTGATGCCGTTTCAGCAGCAGCTTGCATCACATCAATCAAGACCGGCATGAACTCTTTGAGTTCCCGCTGCCCCGTGCCGCCATAGATGGCAAATACGCCGGAATCCGAAAAGGGCGAAAAAAATGAGTTAATTTCATAGCATAATCCGCGTTTTTCTCGAATTTCTTGAAAGAGCCTCGATGACATTCCCCCACCAAGAAGGTTCGAGAAGACGTACAACGCGTAATGGCTATCATCACTATATGGCAGGCCTTCAAAGCCAAGCACGACATGGGCTTGCTCGAGTTTCTGGATTTTTCGCGCGTCACCGCCAATATACTGCGCCGATTCCGCGGCAATGGCGCGATCCGCCCCAACAGATTGAAGCAATTTCTCAATATCCGTGACGATGGCATCGTGCGAAACATCACCTGCTGCAGAAACCACGATGGAGGGGGTACGATAGTTTCGGGCTAGAAAGCCTTCGATTGATTGTTTGTTTTGTGCCGTTACCGTTTCTGGCGTGCCGAGAATACGTCGGCCAATTGAAGACCCGCTGAAAGCTGTTTCCATCAGCATATCAAATACGATTTCATCGGGTGTATCCTCATACGACCCGATTTCCTGAAGAATGACGCCTTTTTCCCGTTGAAGCTCTTCGGGATCAAATGCAGGTTCGGTCAGAATATCGCCAAGCACATCGAGTGCGACGGAAACATTTTCGCCCAAAATACGCGCAAAATAAGCCGTATACTCTGCATTCGTTTCGGCGTTGATTTCGCCGCCTCCGGCCTCGATCGTCTCGACGATCTCTCTGGCCGAGCGTTTTTTCGTACCCTTGAAGGCCATATGTTCGAGAAGATGGGCCAGACCATGTTCTTCTGCATGCTCATGCCGGGCGCCTGCGCCCACCCATATGCCGCACGCTGCAGTCGCAACATGTTCCATCGTTTCGGTTACTACCCGAACCCCGCTTCCAAGTGTTGTGAGTTTCACAGCCTCGGTTGAGCGCTTTTCTGGAGTAGCCGCTTCAATGTCATTAAGGCTGGTCACGAAACCGCTCCACGAGCCGCTCTGGCTTGGTGACGGATAAAGTCTTCAATTTCTTTCTGGTCATTCGGCAGTCTCGTCATCCGTTCCGTGCGCTGATAGAGATCACCAAGGTGCTCCGGCAGAGGAGGGCGAACCCCCGTCGCATGCTCGACTGCATCAGGAAACTTTGCCGGGTGCGCCGTGCCCAGAACAACCATGGGAGTAGCCGGGCTTTTCTCAAGTTCTGAACGTGCAGCAGCGACACCAATCGCTGTGTGCGGGTCCAGCAAATAGCCTGCATTTTGCCACGAAAGCCGCATCTCGGCATCAACCTCGCGCTGCAAGACGGTGACCGCGGAAAATTCGCGCTTGATCGTATCGAGCGCATGCGGCGCAATCGTAAATGCTTTCGATTGTGAAAGCTGCGCCATGAGTTGTCTGATTGCGCCGCTGTCACGGTTATATGCTTCAAACAGCAGCCGCTCGAAATTCGACGAGATCTGGATATCCATCGATGGCGAGGTGGTCGCAAGAACACCCGTCATCTCGTAGCGTCCCGATGTCAATGCACGCGCGAGAATATCATTGTCATTGGTAGCGATCGTCAGAAGCTTGATCGGAAGGCCCATCTTCTTCGCAACCCAGCCTGCCAGAATATCCCCGAAATTTCCTGTCGGCACAGAGAACGATATTTCGCGGTGTGGTGCGCCAAGAGAAACAGCGGAAGTGAAATAATACACGATTTGCGCGACAATTCGCGCCCAATTAATTGAATTGACGCCCGAAAGCCGCAGTGAATCTCGAAAATGGTGATGATTGAACATCGCCTTCACGAGCGCCTGACAATCGTCAAAGGTTCCGTCGACCGCGATCGCATGCACATTGTGTGCGTTCACTGTCGTCATTTGCCGCCGCTGGACTTCGCTCACGCGGCCATGCGGATAGAGGATGAACATATCCACGCGGTTGAGCCCCTTGAAAGCATCAATTGCCGCGCCGCCTGTATCGCCCGAGGTTGCGCCAACAATGGTGGCTCGTTCGCCACGAACTTCCAGCACATGATCCATCATGCGTCCAAGCAATTGCATTGCGACATCTTTGAAAGCGAGTGTTGGCCCATGAAAGAGCTCAAGAACAAAAAGATTGTCGCCAAGCTGGTTCAACGGGCAGACGGCTGGATGCCGAAAAGTCGCATAGGCATCGCGTACCATCGTGGAAAATGCTTTTGAATCAATATCATCAGCAAACCGACCCACAATGTTTTCTGCAACCTGCGCATAGGACTGACCAGCAAACGCCGCAATCTCGGAATGGGACACTATCGGCCATTCTTTTGGCCAGTATAAACCTCCATCTCGCGCAAGCCCCGCAAGCACGGCGTCGGAGAAGGTCAGTTCCGGGGCTTCGCCTCGGGTGGATTCATGAAGATGCTTTGGCGCAGTCACGATTCATCATTTCCAATTTGTTGAATAACGGTAAGGGTAGGCTCAAGACGTGACAAGAGAAACATTACTGACAATTACGCTGTTTACGCCAAATCTGTTAAAATGCGTTCAGGTCGTAATGCCGCTATTCGGGCGCCAACTTTTGAGAAGTTGGAAGAGCGTCATCACAAACAAAACGAGAGCAAGGCCAAACCACGTCAACGCATATTGAAGGTGATTATTGCTGAAGTTTAATACGGTGTGTCCACCTGAAGGCCACCCCCCCGGGACGGGCGTATCGTCCGCGTCGATCATGAACGGAGCCACATAAGTTAAGCCTTGCAGCGTTGCCATCCCGACGGGGTCGGCAGCAAACCAAAGTCGATTGGCACGGTCCGGTTCAGGCGTGAAAAGGCCCGGTGTTCTTGCGAATTTGAGGATCCCGGTCAGCGTGACGGTGCCTTCAACCTGACCCGCGATGCGCGTTTTCGGATCCTTTAACTGCGCGGGCACAAATCCACGATTGACCAACACACTCCCGCCGTCGGCAAGATCAAACGGTGTTAACACGAAAAGACCCTGTTGCTCGTCTCCACGATTTCCTTTCGCTACGGAAGCAAACAGATAGACTTCAAGCTCGTGCCGGAACGTTCCCGATATCATGACGGGACTGAAATCCAGTGCTGCAAAACTTGGCGCGTTCCATTCCGCTTGTGGAGGCAATTGTCGCGGAGGTGCCTTCATCATCGTTGCGACCTGTGAAATCAGGCGCTGCTTTTCATCAAGGCGAATAAGCTGCCATACTCCGAGCCCGACCAGAACGGTAAAGGCCAGAGCAACTGCGATTCCGGGGAGAATGAATTTGCGCAAGATATGCTCCACCTTCAGTCTGGGTTGATGATTTGTGCTGCCTTGTTGCGATATTGCGACGCAATCAGCAGTCCTTTGGCAGGGCGCATCAGCCCGAGACTGACAATCAGCATGAGCGGCAGAAAAATGGCCGCAAGCACCAGAAGCGGAGGCTCGTAATAGGCATCCGTAATTAATGCCGAGCCCAGCACAACCGCCCCCGCAATCATCATGATGAAAGCAGCTGGACCATCGGCTGAGTCGGCAAAACCATAATCCAGTCCGCACGCTTCACAACGTTGCTCAAGCGCCAGAAATCCTTTGAAGAGTGCACCTTCACCGCAATGAGGGCATCGTCCTTTAATGCCAACACGCAACAGGGGCGGGAGATCGCGTAAATCAGGTTCGCTCATCATGCGTCTCCAAAAAAGAAGGGCGGCCGAAGCCGCCCGTTCTCGTTCATTTGCCAAATATCAGTGAGCGCCCGCGGCGGCACCCCATTGCGAGCCCCAAAGGTAGATCGCAACAAAGAGGAACAGCCACACAACGTCAACAAAATGCCAATACCATGCGGCAAATTCGAACCCGAGATGCTGCTTCGGCGTGAAATGTCCCTTATAGGCTCGCAGTAGACAGACGGCGAGGAAGATCGTTCCGATCAGAACATGGAAGCCATGAAAACCGGTCGCCATGTAGAATGTTGCACCATAAATATTGCCACCGAACGAGAATGCAGCATGGCTATATTCATAGGCCTGAACGATTGAAAACAAGGCACCGAGTATGATCGTAATGATCAAACCTTGCTTCAAGCCCTCGCGATCATCGTTCAAGAGCGCATGGTGAGCCCATGTGACCGTCGTTCCCGACGTGAGTAGAATCAGCGTGTTCAGCAAAGGCAAATGCCATGGGTCGAACACCTCGATACCAGTGGGCGGCCAGTGACCGCCGGTGAATGCATTACGGAGGAATGCCTTTTCCTCACCCGCATAAATGCTCGAGTCGAAGAAAGCCCAGAACCATGCCACGAAAAACATCACTTCAGACGCAATGAACATGATCATTCCGTAACGGTGATGCAGCTGGACAACCCGTGTATGGTTCCCTTTGTGGGTCGATTCGTTCACAACGTCCGACCACCAGGCAATCATCGTGTAGATCACGCCGATAAAACCGAGGCCTAGGAGAACCGGACCAGCCTTCATACCGCCAATGGCGAGGCCCTTCATGCTCATAATCGCGCCGACAGCGAGAATGAACGCGCTCAATGACCCCACAAATGGCCAGGGGCTGGGGTCAACGATATGAAAATCGTGGTTCTTTGCGTGCGCGTCGGCCATGTCCGTCTCCGATCTTAAAGTCTCAGTCCGCGTGACGCGGATCGCGGGTCATAATTGTGGTTTTTGCAGGTCTGTCAACGCTGCAACCGGCTTGGTAGCATTCTTTGATGCAAAGAAAGTGTAGGAAAGGGTAATTGTGTCGAGCTTGTCCAGATCCCGCTCCTTGATAATGGCCGGATCAACAAAAAACACCACGGGTACTTCCACTGTCTCGCCGGGCTTGAGCCGCATATCGGTAAAGCAAAAGCATTCAAGCTTGTTGAAATAGCTACCGGAAAGGTCCGGTTGTACGTTGAACGCGGCAACACCCACTGTTTCGTCCGCGCCATGGTTCGTGATTTTGTAGAAGACTGTTGCCGTCTGCCCGATCTTGAGCGGGAGGCTTGGCGTCTCCGCTTCAAATGTCCATGGCAAACCGGTCGCGACATTGGCATCAAAACGGATTGTGATGGCGCGTTCGAGAATGCCTTCGGCAGGTGCTGCCGCGGCCACCTGAGTTGTCCCGCCATAGCCGGTCAGTTGACAGAAAATTGAATAGAGCGGCGCGGATGCAAACGCCAAACCGGCCATTCCCGCCACGAGTACGACGCATGCGATAAGCGTTTTCCGGATTTGTGCTGAGTGCCCGACGGTTTCCGTCATGATCGTCTCACAGTGGCCGGTTGAAAACTGACGATCCGAGTTTCGCGATCGTCACGATAAAGAACAAAAGTGCAAATCCGCCCAAGATCAGGCCGAGAGCTTTTGAGCGCGAACGTTGCTGGGCCAGTTGCTCCGGCGTTAGAACCGGTGGCGTTGGGCGCTTTGGCTCGTTCATCATACGATCCCTTCAAGGTTCAGCATGATGGCCATTTTCTCGACCAATAGAACGGCGAACAAAAGGAAAAGATAGAGAATTGAAAATCCGAACAGCTGCATCGCGGCTTTCCGTGCAGCCTCGCCCTCGCGGCGCGCATGAACACGGAGTGCCAGAAGAATCATTCCAAGCCCGGACACAACCGACAAGACCGCATAAGCGATCCCGCCAAATCCCATGATAGCCGGCAGAACACCCGCGGGCGCGAGGATGAGTGTGTAAATCAAGATCTGATGCCGAGTGGCCGTTTCACCGGCCGTGACCGGCAACATCGGAACACCAGCCTTTGCATAATCACCTTTTTTAACGAGGGCCAATGCCCAGAAATGCGGCGGCGTCCAGATAAAGATGATGGCAAACAGGATAAAACTTACGATATCCACCGAGCCTGTCACTGCTGCATAACCGATCATGGGAGGAAAGGCACCCGCTGCGCCACCAATCACGATGTTTTGAGCCGTCCAACGCTTGAGCCACATCGTGTAAACGACGGCATAAAAGAAAATCGTAAAAGCGAGAAATGCAGCGGCAAAGAGGTTGGTCATGAGTCCGAGAAAGAGAACCGAACCGACGGACAGCGTCAATCCGAATGCCAGTGCCTCGTCTCTCGAAACACGGCCTGCCGGGATCGGACGAAGGGCCGTTCGTGTCATGACGGCATCAATGTCGGCGTCATACCACATATTGAGGCAGCCCGCTGCCCCAGCCCCCACGGCAATTGCCAGCAAAGCCGCAAAGCCCACGACCGGATTGATGTGTCCCGGCGCAAGCATCATGCCGACAAGCGCCGTGAAGACAACAAGCGACATCACCCGCGGTTTCAGCAGGGCAAAAAAGTCCCCGGCCGATGCCGATGAAGGTCCGGCAATCTGAACAGATGGCAGAAGGGCGTCGCTCGCGTGAGCCATGTTGAACCTAAACTCTCAAACCACCAATGCCTGCCGCGACCAAAAGGGCCGCAGCAGGGTAATGATGTCGGTTAGTGATCATTTCCGCTGATACGCGGCAAGGTCTCGAACTGATGGTAGGGCGGAGGCGAAGACAGCGTCCATTCCAGCGTATTGGCACCGGCACCCCATGGGCTTTCGCCAGCCTTTTCCTTACGCAGAAAGGCGACGAGAATGCCGTAGAAGAAGATCAGCAAGCCGAATGCGAAGATGTAGGATCCGATCGACGAAATCCGGTTCCATCCCGCAAACGCTTCCGGGTAATCCACATAATGCCGCGGCATACCGGCGAGACCCGTAAAGTGCATCGGGAAGAACAGGACATTCGCACCAATGAAAGAAACCCAGAAATGCAGTCTTCCGATCCAGTCCGGGGTCACATAGCCCGACATTTTTGGGAACCAGTAATACCATGCCGCAAAGATCGAGAAGACCGCACCAAGCGACAGCACGTAATGGAAGTGAGCGACGACATAATAGGTATTGTGAAGGTTACGGTCGAGCCCCGCATTCGCCAGCACGACGCCAGTTACGCCGCCGACTGTGAACAGGAAGATGAACCCGACGGCCCACATCATCGGTGCCGTGAAGCGGATGGAGCCGCCCCACATTGTCGCGATCCAGGAAAAGATTTTCACACCTGTCGGAACCGCAATAACCATCGTCGCGAAGACGAAATAACGCTGCGTGTTAAGCGACAGTCCAGCAGTATACATGTGATGCGCCCAGACGACGAAACCAACCGCCCCAATCGCAACCATCGCATACGCCATACCGAGATAACCGAAAATAGGCTTCTTCGAGAACGTCGAGATGATGTGGCTGACAATGCCGAAGCCCGGCAAAATCATGATGTACACCTCTGGATGACCGAAGAACCAGAACAGATGCTGATACAGGATCGGGTCACCGCCACCCGCGGCATCAAAGAATGTCGTTCCGAAATTGCGATCCGTAAGCAGCATGGTGATCGCACCGGCGAGAACCGGAAGCGACAAGAGCAACAGGAACGCGGTTACAAGCATGGCCCATGCGAACAGAGGCATTCTGTGCATGGTCAGGCCAGGCGCGCGCATATTCAGGATGGTGGTGATGAAATTGATCGCACCAAGAATGGAGGATGCACCCGCGAGATGGAGCGACAGAATACCAAAATCAAGCGCCGGACCCGGATGCCCGGCAACTGATAAAGGCGGGTAAACTGTCCAACCACCGCCAAATCCGTTCGAGCCGGGCGCACCTTCAACAAACATCGAAATCAGAAGGAGCGCGAATGCTGCGGGAAGAAGCCAGAACGAGATATTGTTCATCCGCGGGAACGCCATATCCGGTGCCCCGATCATGATCGGCACAAACCAATTGCCGAAACCGCCAATGAGTGCGGGCATGACGACGAAGAACACCATGATCAGACCGTGCCCGGTCACGAACACATTATAGGTCTGCGGGTTTGTAAACCACTGCATGCCCGGCTCTTGAAGCTCGAGACGCATCATGATGGACAAAAATCCGCCAACCAGACCCGCTGTGAGCGCGAAAATCAGATAAAGCGTGCCAATGTCTTTATGGTTGGTCGACATGACCCACCTGCGCCATCCGGTTGGATGGTCGGCGTGGGCCTCATGGTCAGCAGCTGCATATGCCATTGTCGTTTTCCCGGATCGGTTGAAGTAAGGATTTGTTCAGATCGAGTAGAATTCAGTGAATTAGTTCGCAGCAGAGGCGATTTTCAGGGTGTCAGCTTCTGAAGAAGCAAACTTCTTTTTCGCCTCCTCGAGGAACTGTGCGTATTTTTCTTCGCTGACAATGCGAACCGCAATCGGCATGAATGCATGATTCGAACCGCACAGCCGCGAGCATTGGCCGTAGAAAATGCCTTCGCGTTCCGCTTTGAACCAAGTCTGGTTCATGCGCCCCGGAACAGCGTCCATCCGCACGCCGAACGCTGCGAGCGCAAAATTATGGATCACATCCTGGCCGATAACCTGCACGACGATGTTCTTTCCGACAGGCAGGACAAGTTCATTGTCGACTGCCAAGAGCGCAGGCTGGCCAGCCTTCTCCGCATCCTCACGTGAGAGCATATAAGAATCGAACGCGAATCCGCCGCCCTGATCCTTCGGATACTCATAAGACCAGTACCACTGATGGCCGACGGCCTTCACCGTGATATCTGCCTTCGGCAATTCCACCTGCATTTTCAGCAATCTGAATGAAGGGATCGCGATACCCACAAGAATAAGTGCGGGAATGAGTGTCCAAGCGATCTCGAGGCCAACATGATGTGTTGTCTTTGAAGGCGTTGGATTGGCTTTCTCATTGAACTTCACAATCACGATGATCAACAGAGCGAGAACAAAAAGCGTGATCAGTCCGATAACGACGTTCACCCAATCGTGCATAACGTAGATAAAGTCGGCAACCGCCGTGGCTGGTGTCTGAAAACTCATTTGCCATGGCGTTGGTACACCGTCGCCTGCAAAAGCTGGGGTTGCGAGGCACATTGCAAGACTGGCCGTCAGAACAGCGTGAGTCCAAAATCGGGTCATAACGCCTAAATCTCCTACACGTAGCGCCGCCGGCTTGTCCCGGCAGTCGGAAAATACGGCTCCAAAGCGGACCCGAAGAACCAACCCCAACGCGCCCGCATGATGCGGAACGCAGTTTTCAACGTCAAAAATCACAAACCCGCGCGAAGTGCAATCGTTTGGATGCTTAAATCTCGTGCGGCATAGTTTCCAACATTCAGATTAATGGATCGTTTCAGCGGGTTGGTCCGGATTGGACAATCCCTCGATCACTCTGGAACACCATCGCATATTTTTGAGTCCCCGACGACTGGCACCTGAATTGAAAATTGGCTAGGGTGTGCAAATGGTCTTTGATCGGAGTGGATGTTTAATGCGTTTCTGGTTCAATTTGCGAGCCATAGGCTGCTTGATCGGGCTTTTGTGGATTACCCCCGCAGGCGCTGTCGGTGGAACTGTGAAGGCGACGTTCGGAGACTGGACGGTCAGATGCGAGCAACAACCGGGTGCGTCTGCCGAGCAATGTGCGCTCGTCCAGAATGTGAATGCCGAAGATCGCCCCGGTCTGTCGTTGGCGGTCTTGATCGTCAACGGAGCTGGCGGATCCGACCGGATTCTGCGGGTGATTCTGCCGCTTGGCGTTCTGATTCCATCAGGGCTAGGCCTGAGGATTGACGGGACCGATATCGGAAAAACGGGCTTTATCCGGTGTCTTCCGTCCGGGTGTATCGCCGAGGTCACGATGGGAGATGCATTGATCAACCAGTTCAAAGCAGGGCGAACGGCACTTTTTATTGTTTTTCAAGGGCCCGATGACGGGATTGGCATTCCGATCACCTTAGCAAACTTTGCCGAGGGTCTTGCCGCACTACCGTGAGACATGCTTTGAAACGATAGAAGTCGATCCCGGGGAATGAGAGAATGATGATGAGAGCAGCAGTGGCAGGGTTCAGAAAATTTCCGTGGATTGTTATGGCAACGTTTGCGTTGGCGGGATGCGCCACATCTGATTCGGCTCCGCCGCAGGGCGGTGACAGTAGCAATCCGATTCGTAACCTTCTGATGTATGGCGGTACAACGGTTCCCGAGCCCATGAAGGAAATCAAAGTCGAGGACGAGATCGAATGCCCTGCCGTTGAAATTCGCGAGGGTGGCAGCACGCTGCGGAATGGCTCGGCGCAAGCAGTCAGCACCCAGTTCTCGATTCGCGGGCTCGCCCGTGAGTGCCGAGCAGACGGCGAATCGATCATCATCAAGGTCGGCGTCGAGGTCTTGGCTATTATCGGCACAGCCGGTCGTCCCGGCACAGCGTCTGCGCCGCTGAGCATCGTCGTGAAGCGTGGCGACAAAACCCTCGTGACCCGCGCCAAGTCCGCAAGCGTCAATATACCGGCTGATGAAGGGCAGGCGCTCTTCACCGTTATAGAGGACGGCATCAAGGTACCAAAATCCGGTGCCGAGCTGTCGATCACGGTGGGGCTGGGTCGGTAGAACGACGGTTGACACCGCGTCAGAACCTTCATAGGCTCGAATTGTCTTACGATCTCTGCGGAAGACGCTGTCGGGTGCATGATCGCACTCTGACAGGGCCGAAGGCGCAACCGCCCCGGAAACGCTCAGGCAAAAGGACCGCAGAGAGCTGACACTCTGGAAAGCAGATTGCTGATCTTCAGTAATCTCACCGAAGGGCGTAACCTCGGAGCCTCGGCTCACGCGGGAAATCTCTCAGGTACTCGGACAGAGGGGGCGCCAGGCAGGCCATGTGGTCTGATGCTGGCGTTGCTCTGACCCGGGGAACCCGATGACCGAAATCTTGTCTGACGCGCCAGTTCTTCACACAGCCCTCCATGATCGCCATGTCAGTCTCGGTGCCCGGATGGTGCCGTTTGCCGGCTATGATATGCCCGTCCAGTACCCGACCGGTATTCTCGCAGAACATCAATGGGCGCGAACCCATGCCGGACTGTTTGACGTCTCCCATATGGGGCAGGCCTTTCTGGTCGGCCCTGATCACGAGACAACGGCGCGGGCACTGGAGGCCCTTGCCCCAGCTGATTTTCTGAATCTTCGCCCCGGTCAGCAGCGCTATTCGCAGTTTCTTACCCAAGATGGCGGCATTATCGACGATTTTATGGTCACTCGGTCTGCGGATCCGGATGAGAATGGAACGCTGATGCTGGTCGTGAATGCCGGTCGAAAGGAGGTAGATTTCGCCCATCTCGCGGCGCATCTGCCGCCATCAGTCAAATTGATGCTCGCGCCGCATCGCGGCTTGCTTGCTTTGCAGGGCCCGGAAGCCGCACGCGTTCTCTCGCGCCATTGTCCCGCCGCATCAGACATACCCTTCATGACGGCGATTTCCACAAGCTTCGATGCCATTCCCTGTCTCGTATCGCGCTCAGGCTATTCCGGCGAAGACGGGTTTGAAATTTCTGTGCGAAATGACAAGATCGCGGTCGTGAATGAACGGCTTCTAGCCGCGCCCGAGGTAAAGCCGATCGGTCTGGGTGCCCGCGACTCCCTTCGTCTCGAGGCAGGTCTATGCCTCTATGGCCACGATATCGACACGACGACATCTCCCGTCGAGGCCGGCCTGCAATGGTCGATCCAGAAACGGCGTCGCGAGGAAGGCGGATTTCCCGGTGATGCGCGCATTCAACGTGAGCTGTCAGATGGCCCATCCC
>Ga0209444_10000859_pt1 | contig 16819 bp, 17 predicted proteins | sample LauGreFaBDMM15DN_2_FD_188215 | JGI IMG/M metagenome (GOLD analysis project Ga0209444, IMG submission 188215) | Freshwater lake microbial communities from Lake Michigan, USA - Fa13.BD.MM15.DN (SPAdes) (version 2) | ecosystem: Environmental > Aquatic > Freshwater > Lake | place: Lake Michigan...
CAGCACGTCTTGCACGATGCGTCGGCTCTTCATTAGCGAAAGCAGGTTGTCGCCACCGAGGCCTTCGCCGCCCCCACCCATTGAGAATCCAAACTGCGAGGCGAGGCCTCCAAGGCTGCTTGATCCGCCCCCCTGCTCGAGGGCAAAGGTGAGCGAGGCAGTGTAGCTGGGCTTGGCCATTTTGACTTTAAAGTACCCACCCAAGGCAAAGAGCAGGCCGACCCCCATGATTAAAAACTTAAACCTCCAGAGGTAGGCAATAACCGACTTGACTTTGAGCCATAGTTCTGCCAAGCTAATCTCGTCTTGGTTGCCTTGATCGCCCCCAGACTCTGGGTAGGCCTGCATGCTGGCCTCGGTCTGCCTGCGCGCATTAGTTTTTGCGTCTTGGGCGTCCATTCCTTGCTGCGAATCGTGGTTTTGAGCATCGTTCATAGGCCAAAATTACGGCCTTTATTGGCTTTGCCGTGGCCTCTGGCTTATTAGTCAGTACCCTTGCAGACCCTTGGCTCTATTAGGGGGAATAATTGCGCCATTTTAACTTGGTGATTTATTGGTGGCTTAACATTTTTGAGTTTCCTTTGTGTTCTACTTTGTTACTCAGGGCAATCATTTAGTTTGATCAATGGGAGTAACCGGGCGAAGCCATCAATAAAAGCTACTAGTTACTAGCAACTAGTTACAAACCAACAGCCATTCTCTCTTCTTTAATTACCAGCAAGACCCGCCTTAAGCTCTTGCTCAAGTTCTTCACGCATCCTGACGCTCAAGGTCATTTGCGCGGACTCGCCGAAGAGTTTGGTGATTCTACCAATTCCGTTCGAATTGAGCTCAATAAGCTAGAAGAGGCCGGGCTTCTCCAACGCCAGGTTAGCGGCCAGAAGATGGTGTACCAGGTCAACAAGTCCAATCCCTTTTATTTTAACTTGGTGTCGATGGTGTCCAAGTATTTGGGTTTTGATGAGCTCATAGAGTCACTCTTGGAGCAGGTCGGAGAGTTAAAGGAGGCCTACGTGGTGGGCGACTATGCCCGAGGAGTTGATTCCGGAACCATTGAGTTGATTCTAGTCGGCCAATTGCACGCCGAGGTCGTTGATGATTTGGTAGGTCGGGTCTCTAAGCGGATTAACCGCAGGATCGTTTTCAAAGTAAGCAACACCGAAAACCAACTTGTTCCCCAGCCTCAATTGAGGTTGATTTGAAAGCATTGATGTCTTACATAAAAAATGGCAGTTCAAGACTATATGCAAACAATTTAATAAAATTTAAATCGGACCACGGGTAAATGAAAGTATTTAATTGGAAATGGAAAGTGTAGATAGTATGTATAGTAGGCTCGTCTTGAGAAGTTGACAAAAGTGTCTTTAAAAAAACAGGCAGTATCAGGGATACTGTGGACTTTTTTGCAACAATTTGGAGTACAAGGAATTGCGTTTTTCATTTCTTTATTCCTTGCTCGTTTAATATTGCCTGCGGAGTTTGGTTTAATAGGAATGATAGCAATATTAGTTGGCTTAGGTAACGTTTTTATTAATAGTGGAATGAATCAGTCCTTGTTGCGATCAAATAATTGTACAGAAGGGGATTTTTCAACTATATTTTATTTCAATGTGTTGCTAAGCATTTTAGCATATGTATCTGTATATAGTCTGGCACCAATTGTATCAGAGTTTTACACCCAAGAGCGACTTACTAACATTATACGTGTCTATTGTATATTGTTTATTTTGAACGGCCTAAGTTCTATTCATTTGGTTAGGATGTCATTAAGGTTTGAATTTAAGAGACAAGCGGTTGTCGCAATTCCATCGGTTATATCTGGAGGAGCTTTAGGGATATTTCTGGCTCTTTTGGGTTTTGGAGTATGGAGCATTATATGGAGTGCTATCCTTCAATCTTTTTTAATGACGATACAGCTCTGGTATTTGGAAAAGTGGATACCACTTAAGGTTTTTGATAAAAGGTCGCTTTTTCATCATTGGAAATTTGGAAGCAAGCTCCTCTATTCAGGTATTATTGATATTGTTTTTATGAATTTGTTTTCAATAATTATAGGAAAGTGGTATTTAGCATCTGAGGTTGGTTTTTATCAAAGGGCAGAATCAATGAAGCAATTTCCTGTCTCTAACATAAGTCAGATTGTTAATAAGGTTACCTACCCTTTATTAGCGTCAGTTCAGAATAATGATTCACTATTGAAGAATGCTTATCGTCAAATTAATGGGATGTTAATGTTCATAACTGCCCCGATTTTGATATTTTCTGCTGTACTTTCAGAACCTCTTTTTACATTCATATTTACAGATAGATGGCTATCGGCTGCCGAATATTATAAAATATTGATTGTCGGAGGTTTGCTGTATCCAATTCACGCCTATAATTTAAATATTTTAAACTTAAAAGGAAGAAGTGATTTGTTCCTGAAGGTAGAAATTATTAAAATGATAATGTTAATCCTAATCATTTTTATTTCTTTTCAGTGGGGGATTTACGGACTTCTAATTGGAACGATCGCATCATCCATCATCGCTTTTTTTATAAATACGTTTTACACTCATAAATTGATTGCTTATGGTGCATGGCTTCAGTTAAAGGATATTTTTCCGTCTGTTTTTCTAGCGTCTATGATAGGTTTATTGACATATTTTTTAGATATTTATTTTGTTGAATTTGGGTTAAACAATTTCAGAAGAATTCTTTTCGGTTTTTCTATTTCTTTTGGGTTGTATGTTGTGGTTTCATTAGTGTTTCAAATCAAAGCTGCAAAAGAACTAATATTGATAATTAAGAAAGAATGATAAATGTAACAAAAACGTTTTTCCCACCAATTCAGAGTTATATTAACCAATTGGAGAAAGTATGGACGAATGAATGGCTAACAAATAGAGGAGAGTTGGTTATAGAATTGGAAATGGAACTAAAGCGCCATTTGGAAGTAGAGTATATGATCATTATGAATAATGGTACAATACCGTTGCAAATTGCATTGAAACTTTTTGGCCGTGGTGGTGAAATTATCACAACTCCCTTCAGCTATGTCGCGACTAGTTCTTCAATTGTTTGGGAGAATTGTTTACCAGTATTTGTGGATATAGAACCAGATTATCTCACCATAAATCCTGAGAAAATTGAGGCTGCTATTACTAGAAATACTACGTGCATATTAGCAACTCATGTATTTGGCAATCCATGTGATGTGGAAGCCATCGAGATAATCGCAAGGAAATATGGTCTTACAGTTATATACGATGCAGCGCATTGTTTCGGTGTTAGGTTTAATGGAATGTCAATATTTAAGTTTGGAGATATTTCTACTTGTAGTTTTCATGCGACTAAACTGTTTCATACAGCCGAAGGAGGTGCTCTTTTTTGTAATGAGGCAGAAGTTTATGCAAAGGCATTTTATTCTCATAATTTTGGGCACAATGGGCCTTTAGAGTTTCATGGTTTAGGGATTAATGGAAAAATTTCGGAATTACAGGCTGCAATGGGTTTGAGCGTGTTACCATTTATGGAGGAAATATTATTGTCTCGAAAGAAAATAGTAGAAACGTATTTGCAACACCTTGATTTTGTGAAAATCAGGACAATGACGATAAGGCCAGGAACAGAATGGAATTACAGTTATTTTCCTATTATTTTAGAATCGGAAGAAAAGTTATTGGAAATTGAATTGATGCTGTTGAAGGAGGGGATTAAAGCACGGAGGTATTTTTATCCTTCTCTTAACAAGTTACCTTATGTAGATTACGTGAATTTGAAAGAATCTGAAGATATAAGCGCGAGAATATTGTGCTTGCCTTTGTATAACTCTCTTGACCTAATTAATGTAGTGGAGATTTCGGATATCGTGAATAAATATTCCTCTTAGCTTTTTGTGTCGTTATGAAGAATCGCGTACTCGTGTCCGTTTGCATGATTACATATAATCATTCAGAATTTATTGTTCAAGCAATTGAAGGTGTGCTTATGCAGATTACGGATTTTGATGTTGAATTAATTATCAGTAATGACGCATCAGCAGACAATACTGATGAGTTGATTTATAATATTTTAAAGGATTATTGTGGAAGTATTGTAGTCGATTATATCAAGCATTCAAATAATATTGGAATGCACTTGAATGGAGAATTTGCTATTAAGCGATGTCGAGGTGAGTATATAGCGATTTGTGAAGGAGATGATTATTGGACAGATCCAAATAAGCTTCAGCTGTCGGTGGATTTCTTAGAGGAAAATTCAGAATATGGTTTGGTACATCATGACGCAGATCATATTTTCCAAAATTCAAAAAGAGTTATCTATGGTTATCATAAAAGTCACAGAATCAAAGTGCCGATTGGTTATGTGTATGATAAATTACTAGTTCAGAATTTCATTCAAACCCCTACGGTTGTTTTTCGAAATAATTTACTTAAACATTATTATGATTTGGATGAATCGATTAGGAATGGGCACTTAATGGTGGATTATGTCATGTGGTTAATCTTTTCCAGGCATACGAAATTTTTTTATATTAAGACTTCTATGTCGGTTTATCGTGTGTTAGAAAACTCAGCGAGTCATTCTACTAATTTGCAGAAAAGGATGAGTTTTTTAGATTCTTATTGTAATGTCAAAAAGTATTTTCTTAACGGATTTTGCAGTGATTACGTACAAGTGACGGATGTTGATGATTATTTTCACAAAGAGGCTGCACTTACATGTTTTAGATATGGTGAGGTAAAAATGGCCTCGAATTATAGTTCCCGAATGAATTTACTATCCGTACAGAATTTAGTAATTTTTATGCTAATCTATGTATCCAAAAATTCTAACTTTATATATAAGTTATTGCTTAAGGTGATAAAATAGATTTTGATTTTTTTGATAGGAGCATTTATAGTTGTGTTAATTTTTGTTTATATAAAATGAGTTTACGAAAAGCGTTATTGTCATAGAAAATATTGATTGGTGTTAAATTCTAAATTTCTACTTGATGTTGTCAAAGATGCAAAGTTCACTGATTTCGCATGAGATATAAGTCAAAGATTTTTATAAAAGCATTTAATATAGAAAAATTATTTTTTGTAATATTTTTGATAGTATGCATCATTGATCCTTCGAATAGGGTATTCGGCTTAAAGGAGTTTTTTTTGTCGGCGTTTGTTTTTGTGAGTTTGAGGTCTTTTTTAACGAAAATAAATGCTGAAATACTTTTTTTTTCGTTGTTATTTGGTTTTGCGATTCCCATTTTTTATGTAACACTCGGTTACTATGTTGATTCCCATTTTTCTTTGCCAGTTGCCCTTGATTATTTGAAGGTTTTCGCGTTACTTTTTTTAATCAATTTTCTTCTATTGTCCAAGTCAGTTTACCTAAGATTATTCTCACTTACTACTTTGATTTTGGTGCCGGTGACTTGGATTATTTATGGATTTCTTTACTTTGGATATTTTGAATATTTAGAGTCTATTTTGGGGGATTATACTAATACTGTAATGATTGCAAATAGGGAATTTGGAACAACTTCAATGATGATGGTCTATCATAAAACAATAGCATTGCTATTTTTTGGTTTTGCCTTTTTACTTAGTAAAAAAAATATAAGTCTGTTGGGATGGATTTTTGTAGTATTGGTTTTGAATACTTTAATCTTGTCTGCTACAAGAGCTATTTTCTTGGCATCCTTCTTGATAATATTATTTATGCTTCATGACAAATTATTTTCTAAAACTGGTAATCGCAGGTTGCTTTTTGCATCATTTGTCGGGCTAGCGGTTATTTCTATTTCTCCTTTTGTTCTTGATGTTTTCTTGGATGTGAATGAAGGATCAAATTCTACGAAGATTGGTTTTGTCTTCGATTATCTGGAGCTATGGAAGGAAAGTCCAGGTTTATTTTTGATAGGACATGGATTGGGTAGCGGAATGGTAACGGTTGAGAGAGGTTTGATTTATAATGTTGAGACTACTTATTTTGAGTTAATTAGGATGTTTGGCGTTGTCGGCTTTTTGGGGTCCTTTTTAATTCTACTGCTTCCTGTATGGTATTTTTGGGAGAGGAATTTAATCAATAAAGTGGGGTCGGAAGTTAAGTACTTTATAGTGAGTTATGTAATTTACATTTTTGTGATAATCCCTTCTAATCCTCTTTTATTATCATCTACAGGAATGCTAGTAGTGTGCATAGCCTATTCCACAATGTTTTCAGACAATTTGAAATTTTTTAGTATTGAAAGTAGCAATCCTTCTGGCAACATACAATAGTGGGCCATATCTGAAGGACCTACTTGATTCTATATTGGTTCAATCCTTTAGAGATTGGACATTATATGTTTCTGATGATGGTTCACAGGATGGTACATGGGAAGTTTTAACGAGTTATTCTTATAATTTTCCTAATATTGTGTTGCTTAATGATGTTGTGGTAAAAAGGGGCCCAAAGGACAGGTTTATGTGGATGCTTGAGAGTGTTGAAAGCGATTATTATTTATTTGCGGATCATGATGATGTTTGGTGTCAGGATAAACTTATGATAATGGTTAATCGAATTGTAAGTTTGGAGAAACTTTTTTTGAATAGGCCAATTGTGGTTCACTCGGATTTAATTGTCGTTGATAGCTCTCTTAATGTTATAGATGGTTCATTTTGGAAATATAGCGGTATTAATGTAAGATTACTAACGAATTTTAATTATTTGGCAGTAACGAATGGTTTAACTGGTTGTGCTATGATTTTAAATGCTTCAGCTAAAACTGTATCATTGCCTATAAGTATCCATGGAACTATGCATGATGCTTGGATTTCTTTGAGTGTAAGTGCCAATAGTGGAGTTATCGATTATGTAAATATTCCTACTGTTTTTTATCGTCAACACAACAGTAATGCTATTGGAGCGATGAAGGTTGGTGGCATTATTAGCTATGTTAAGAGGGCTTTAACGAATTGGAATAAGTTGATTGAAGGGAATCTTGCTAGGTTCAGGATGGCCAATGCCATAAAGAGGTTTTCATTATTTCGGTATTTTATTTTTAAGGTAACTTATTTAGTATTAAGATGATTTCTGTTTGTATCGCTTCATTCAATGGAGAATTATTTTTAAAAGAGCAGTTGGTATCTATTTTGACTCAACTATCAGAGGAAGATGAAATAATTATTTCAGATGATGGATCGAATGATCAAACCTTAGAAATTGTATCTTCTTTTTGTGATAATCGAATCAAGGTTTTTGAAAACTCTTTTCGTAATGTCGTCAAAAACTTTAATTATGCTATATCCCAAAGTAAGGGAGAAATTGTTGTTCTGAGTGATCAAGATGATATTTGGCACGAGGATAAAATACGGATCATAACAGGTTACTTTCAGAGTAATCCATCTACAACTTTGGTGCTATCCAATCTTTGTATGATTGATAAGAACGGGGAGAAACTAGGGCGTAATTTTTTTACTGGTGGATTCAATTATTCTTTGGTAGCGAACGTGATTAAGAATAATTTTATAGGGTGTGGGATGGCATTTAAATCAACTTTGAAACCCTTTATTCTACCGATACCAGAAAGAATAGCTATGCATGATTGGTGGATCGGTTGTGTTGCATTGATTTTTGGCAAAGCTGAATTTTTAGATCAGAATTTAGTGTTTTACCGTCGTCACGATTATAATGTTACATCGGGGACAGGAGTTAATTATTTTAGGAGATTGTCATATCGAATAATTTTAATTGTTGAATTGGGAAGAAGGTATCTAAAAGTAAAATTCAATTGAATAATAAAATTCTCGTAATAATGGCTGCCTATAATGGTGAGAAATATATACGTGAGCAGATACACTCCGTGCTTTCACAAGTCGATGTTGACTTGCAGTTGAAAGTTTTTGATGACCAAAGCAATGACAATACAATTATTGAGATTAATTCAGTTTATGACCCAAGAATAGAGATTTTTCAAAATGAGGTGAATACAGGATCGGCTGCGTCAAACTTTATTTTAGCGTTACTCCAAATTGGAAACGAAACTCTAAAGGCTTTTGATTACATTAGTTTCGCTGACCAGGATGATATTTGGTTTGATACTAAATTGAAATCAGCTATAGATGAACTTTCTAGAAATGATGCCGCCTTGTACGCTTCGAATTTGATTTGTTGGAATTCGATAGATGAACAAAAAATTATCTTAAAGAAAAGCCATGAACAAAAAAAATTTGATTATCTATTCGAAGGTGGCAGTGCCGGTTGTACATATGTTTTTACCGTTCAATTGGCTTTAGATTTTGTTTCTGCAATTCCTCGCATTGATTTAAAAGGTTGGAAATATTTATCCCATGACTGGTTACTATATTTTTATGCTCGTTTAAATAGTTACAAGGTCTACATAGATCAAAATAGTTATATCTTATATAGGATTCATGATTCAAATGTGCATGGTCAATTGAATACTCTTTCCCTATTTGCTCTTAAAGGAAGGTTAAAGTTAATTAATGAAGGTTGGTATTTCAAGCAAGCTGAAGGTTTTAAGTCCTTACTTAGTCCTAATTCTGATGAATATAGAATTTATAAGTGGTATTCTAAAAATTATTTTACGCGATTGTACGTAATATTGAGGTATAATTTCTCGTTAATTAGAAGTCCTAAAAAGGCATTTATTTTCTTTATGATTAGTTTGTTCCCTTCTAGTTTAATTAAATGAGATGAACAATTCATTTATTTTGTGTTTATACGATGTTTATTATTTGAATAGTGTTCATTGAGTTGTTTTCAAGATGGGTTGAAATTGCTATTTTGAATATATGTCGGATGATCGTGAATATTTGAGTTTTCAATTTCGACAAGGAAAAAATGAGCAATTATTCAAAATGTTCTTGTTGAAAACCATTATTGAATATGTTGATAATTTTGTTAAATGACTTCCACATGCACTACGTTTAGCAAAAGTTTGTCACTTTGTCAAGAGCAAATAATTAAAACGTATATACAGACAACAGAGCTTTTATATTATACAGAATTTATAATGCAAATGTACATGGTCAATTGGATTCTCTAATTTTATATGCAATCAAAGATCGATCGAGTTTAATTGCCGGTGGTTGGTATTTATCTCAATCAGAAGTCTTTTTTGAATTATCCACATCAATCAGAGGAAGCAAAGATTTACAAATTGTATATTAAAAATTATTTTACTAGAATATATGTAATCCTTCGATATAATTTTTCTTTGAAAAAAGTAATAAAAAGGCAATTCAGTTTTTTATTCTTAGTGCGGTACCTGTAAGAATTTTTTTAGTGAAATGTATTATTCTTTTAAAGTTATGTATAGATTTATTTTAAATATGTTTCAATATCACTGGTATTTCCTTATTGTGAGAAAGGTGACAGTATTTACTAATTTCAGGCAATCCTTTTTTTGCAAAGGCGTCACGGTAATTATTGGCAGTTTAATCGATGTACATGTGAATCGGAACTAATTTTTGATTGTTTCGGTTAATTAGTTGCAAAAATATCTTTAATTATTATATGTGAAAATTCACGCGAATCATTGATATGGTGAGTATTGTCAAGTGAATCTCTTGTTTTTTATATTTAGTTGCTTTAGTTAATTAGGCAATATTTTAATAAAGTTAGCTGATAGATGAGTCGAATTTATCCCAAGAGTTCAAGAAGTTTCTAAAGAGGAATGTTTTTCCTTGAAAGTCTATTTGGTCAACTAACATTAAGGTGTTGGGTCAAAGAGGGAATTCGCGAACACAGATCAAAACAGAGGGAGTTTATGGCTAACTTTACATTGATAAAACATTAAATAATGAAAGCGACCCCCCATGATTTCATACTTTTATTTGGTGATGCCATCGACAGAGAGGCAGCGTTAATGAAAGTTGAAGACCGCTTTAGAGATTACAACGAGTGGGATTCTATTGCTTTGTTATCACTATTAGTCATGCTTGACGATAATTATAGTGTTAATATCGCGAAAGAGATTTTTGAAAGGCTTGAAACTATTCAGGATATCATTGATCAAATAAACAAAATGTGAGGGCTAGATTATGGCGCGGTTAGAATTTTATAATGTTGGCGTGAAGGCAATAGCTGCCTGTGTACCAAAACATGTAAGGTCAAACAATCAACTGGAAAATCTTTTAGGTTCTACTGAGCTTGAAAAAGTGATACAAAGCATAGGAATCCGTGAAATGAGACAAGTTTCTAAGGCGACCACGCCATCGGACTTGTGTTGTGCGGCAGCAGAAAGACTTTTTCTTGACAATAGTATTAATAAGGACGAGATTGATGTTGTTTTGTTTCTATCCCAGAATGGTGATTATAAAATTCCTGCAACATCTCCTGCAATCCAACATCGCTTAGGATTATCTACTTCGACAGCATGTTTAGATCTTACTTTGGCGTGCTCAGGATACATTTATGCTTTATCTACTGCATTTGCATATGCCAGCATTCCAGGTATAAAGAATGTTCTGCTACTTGTTGGAGAGACATTTTCTCAAATTGTATCAGAGAGAGATAAGGTTAATGCACCACTGTATGGTGATGCCGGTACAGCTACACTCATTTCAAAAGGGAATTTTGGCCCATCCATTTTTCAACTTTACTCTGATGGGTCTGGTGCTGATTCTATTAAGATTGAAGCGGGAGGAGCACGATGTCCGGCAGATAGTGAAAATGTAATTACTAAAGAAAAGGAAGATGGTAATTTCCGCTCAGGGCATCAGCTGTATATGGATGGTTTGGAGGTGTTCAACTTTACATTGAGGGTAGTTCCTAAGAGCGTAAAGGATGCTCTCGCAGAAACCGGTGAGAGCGTTGATTCTATTGATTTTTTCGTATTTCACCAAGCTAACCGATTTATGATAGACTTTTTCGCGAAAAAGCTGAAAATCCCAACGGAAAAGGTGCCCATATCCCTTGATACTTTTGGCAATGTTAGCTCTGCTACTATCCCTCTTACGCTCGTAACTAGATTAAAAAATGAGCTAGTTGATTCCGATAAAAAAGTGTTAATGAGTGCATTTGGCGCTGGTTTATCTTGGGGTACCGCCATATTAGAAATGAATTGTCCTGTAGTCTCCGAATTAGTTGAATTATGATGAGATTTCACCATGTCGGAATAGCGGTGCAGAACATAAAGGAAGCTATCAGTGCCTATCAAGCTTTTGGATATGCTAAAACTTCTTTGATCATTCATGACCCAATCCAAAAGGTACAAATATGTTTTTTAGATAAGGAGGAATCGCCCACATTAGAGTTGGTTGCCGCCATCTCTTTGGAGAGTCCTATTACCAATATTTTAGCCAAAAGTGGACCTACGCCTTACCACAACTGTTTTGAAGTAGATGATATAAACGAATCTGTTGCTAGTTTGAAGCAATACGGTTACAGGAGGCTGAGTACCATAGTTCCTGCAATTGCTTTCGGAAACAGAAGAATTTGTTTTTTACACCATAAAGAAGTGGGACTCATAGAACTTCTCGAAAAAACACTAAAATGAATTTCTACATCTACCGCAATTTCACTGTTGAAAATCTGTTCTCACGATACGACGCAACGTTTAGCGGTTATTCCGATATAACACAAGTACCAGAAGACGCTATAAATTATGTTTGGTTTTATTTACCGTCTATAAATTTGAACAGCCTTGAGTTGGCGAATGAAGTTTTTGATTTTAAGTCTCGATTAGACTTTCTTCTAACGCGAATCCCCACTCACAAGCGCTTTTTGCTTTTTTCACTAGATTGTTTATTTGAATTTAAAGGAGAATCGTCTTCAACTATAGTTGATACTTCAATTCAGGCGTATAATGCCCACTTATATGATTTGACAACTAAGCACCTTAACGTTAAGGTCGTAGACTTTAAAAGTTTCGTTTTTTCCGCTGGTCAAGGAGTATTTGATTGGAGGTTTTACTATATCTCACAATCGCTAATTAATCCAAAACTAAACATAACGTTTGCTTCGTGGTTTCAAAAACAGTTAGATGCCATTGATGGAAACCGAAAGAAGTGCTTGGTTTTAGATCTCGATAACACACTTTGGGGCGGTATTTTAGGAGAAGATGGGTTGGAGGGGATTCAATTGGGTAATACTTATCCAGGCAAAGCTTATTATGATTTCCAAACAGGCTTAATACAAGCAAAGGATAGCGGTGTGATATTAACCCTTTGTAGCAAAAATAATGAATCAGATGTTTTAGAGTACTGGGAAAAGCATCCCGCCCAAGTGCTGAAACAAAATCACGTTGCAGCATTTCGCATAAATTGGCAAGATAAGGCAACAAATATTCGTGAGTTAGCAGAAGAGTTGAATATTGGGCTAGATAGCATGGTCTTTATAGATGATAATCCAGCAGAGAGAGAGCGAGTGAAACAAGAGCTCCCAATGGTTTCGGTACCTGATTTTCCTAGACAACCATATTTACTGCCTCAATTCTTAAAAGAAGTATATCAAGAATATTTTCAAATATATCAACTTACCGCTGAGGATAGAGAAAAGACCCATCAATATATAGCTAACTCGGAAAGGAAGGTGTTTAGTCAGACGTTTAAAAATGTGGATGATTATTTGTCAAGCCTTTCAATGGAATTAAAGGTATTTTGTGGGGACGAATACAGCATTCCTCGCATCGCTCAAATGACTCAAAAAACTAACCAGTTTAATTTGACCACACCTCGATTGACAGAACAGGATGTTTGGAATTGTGTCCGGTCAGGCGCTATGGTCAATTGTTTGGGAGTTAAGGATAGGTTCGGCGATAATGGCATTACTGTGGCGTCAATCATTTCTATCCGTGAGAAGGTTGCCAGCATTGATGCATTTTTGCTTTCATGTCGAATTTTAGGAAGAGATGTTGAAAAAGCTTATCTCTTTTATTTGATGAACGAACTATTAGCAAGAGGTATTAAGATGGTTAAGGCTTCTTACATTCCAACTGCAAAAAATAAGCAAACCGAGAAGTTTTATGAAAGCTGTGGTTTTAGTTGTATCCAAGATGAAAATGGCATAAAAGGATATCAAATAGACCTTAAATTGAAAATAGAGATTAAACCATATTATAAATTTGAGATATGAATAGCGAAAAAGTATTAGCATTGATGGCAGAAACGTTCAATGTTGAAAGGGCGATATTAAACGAAGACACCAGTCAGAAAAATGTTTCTGCATGGGATTCGTTAATTCACTTGAATCTAATTGTTGCGTTGGAAGAAGAGTTTCAAGTTAGCTTTGAGCCTGAGGAAATTGCAATAATGACATCTTTTGCTGTAATCATGGAAGAGTTAAGTAAATCAAACCCATGATTACTTTAATCAAAAAACGAATAGTTGTTACAGGAGCGTCTTCTGGTATAGGAGCTGCTATAGCGGAACTATGTGCATCACTTGGAGCAAAAGTGCTTTTGTTGGGACGAGATGAGATTAGGCTGACACAAATATGTAGTCGATTAAAGGGCGAAGGACATCTTGTTTTGACGACCGATCTGACGAGTTATGATTTATTGGAAGAAAATCTCACGGCCTTACTCAGGTCATTTGGTCCAGTTGATGGAATGGTTCATTCCGCAGGAATAGAAATGACCAGGCCGTTGAAAATGCTCAAGCCCAAAAACATGCGAGAGGTATTTGAAATTAACGTAACAGCCGGTTTGAATCTAGCTCGAATATTAACAAAATCAAACAATTGGTGTACCGATGGGGGAAGTATTGTATACATCTCTTCAATTGTAGGAGTGGTTGGTCAACCTGGTAAAATCGGCTATAGTGCAAGTAAAGGGGCATTAATAGCTGCTGTAAAATCCATGGGGTTGGAATTGGCAATTAAACGGATTAGGGTGAACTGTATCTTACCGGCAATGGTGCGAACTCCAATGTCTGAAAATCTCTTGGATTCTCTTTCTAACGATGCGCGACAAAACATCGAAAAGATGCACCCGCTGGGTATTGGTTCGGTTGACGACGTATCTACCGCTTGTGGTTTTTTACTCTCTGACATTTCTAAGTGGATTACAGGCACTGCTTTGGTTGTTGATGGAGGTTATTCAGCGATGTAATTATGAAAGATTTAATTCTAATTGGTGCTGGTGCATGGGGTTTAGAGGTTTGGTCATGGCTTGAGGATGCCAAAGGCTATAACGAGGTATTTAGTTTTAAGGGATTTTTGGATTCAAAAATAGATGGTTTTGGTGAAGGCCATTTTTGTAATGCACCCATTTTGGGGGCCTTAAGTGATTATGGCATACAACCGAACGACGTTTTTGTATGCACGATTGGTGAGCCGTCAGCCAAAAAGGTAGTAGTAAACGAATTGTTAAGTAGAGGGGCGAAATTTATAAATTTGATTCACAATTCAGTTATTGAATTTCGAAATATCACTTACGGAAATGGGGTGATAGTCTCACCGAATTGTGTTATTAGCAACAATGTGGAAATTAAAGATCACGTTTCCATTAACTTATTTTGTTCAATAGGGCATGACGCAATCATAGGCAATTATTCTGTGTTAAGTAGCCATTGCGATGTGACAGGTGGGGTATTAATTAGTAACGAGGTTATGCTAGGCAGTAGGGTTACTATTATCCCAAGAGTTTCAATTGTTGATGGGGCTGTTTTAGGTGCTGGTGCAGTAATTATGCGATCCATAAAACAAAAAGGCACTTATATAGGAAATCCAGCAAGGAAGCTATTATAAATTCTGAGGTAATTGGACAACTTCAAAGTTCAGCAAAATTTTATATGTCGAAACCTAAAATATGGCTTTCCTCCCCACATATGGGAGGAAATGAGCAAAACTATGTAAATGATGCATTTGTGACCAATTGGGTGGCCCCATTAGGTCCTAATGTGAATGGCTTCGAGCGAGATATTTCTGACTATATTGGAGTTAAGAACAAATTTCATGCTGGTGTTTTGACCTCGGGTACTGCTGCTTTACACTTGGCTTTAAGCATGTTAGATGTGGGTAACGAGGACATAGTTATGGTACAAAGTTTTACCTTTTGTGGTACGACAAACCCAGTTTCTTACCTAGGAGCTGAACTTGTGTTTATTGATTCAGAAATGGATACCTGGAATATGTGCCCCCTTGCTTTAAAAGAGGCTTTGGAACAATATAATAAGAGAACAGTTAAAGCCATTATGCCAGTGCATTTGTATGGGATGCCAGCGAAAATGGATGAAATACAACAAATCGCTGATGAGTACAATGTGCCAGTAATCGAGGATGCTGCAGAAGCTTTAGGTTCAAAATATAAAAATCAAAGCTGTGGTACGTTTGGTGAAATGGCAGCATTGAGCTTTAATGGAAACAAAATCATCACTACCAGTGGAGGAGGAGCTTTGGTCTCTAAAAATAAACATTACATTGACCAAGCACGCTTTTTAGCAACACAGGCAAGAGATGATGCCCCTCACTACCAGCATTCACAAATTGGATATAATTATCGGATGAGTAATATCGTTGCGGGAATAGGACGAGGTCAAATGGAGGTATTGGATGAGCGTGTAGCTCGACGGAGAGCCAATAACCAACTCTATCGTGATTTCTTTGCAGGTGTTGATGGAGTTACGTTTCAAACAGAACCTAATGCTGATTATTTCAGTAATTATTGGCTAACTGCTATTTTAATTGAGCCCGCATTATCTGGAGGTGTCAGCAGAGAAGATGTTCGTTTGGCCTTAGATGCCGAAAATATCGAATCTCGTCCTCTTTGGAAGCCAATGCATATGCAACCTGTATATGAAGGGACTAATTTCTTTGGATCGGGAGTATGTGAAAAATTATTTGAGCAAGGATTATGCTTACCTAGTGGTTCAAATTTAACCGAAGAAGAGTTTGATCGTATTTTTTCGGCATTGTCAAGAATTTTTAAGAATTAGTATTGAATCTATATCGCAACATATTCAAACCATTAGCCGATTTTCTATTGGCTTTCGTTTTGTTGGTAATACTTTCCCCTATAATTGTCAGTTCAGGTTTATTACTTCTTTTAGCCAATAGAGGGAGGGTATTTTTTTTTCAACAACGACCAGGATTGAATAAGCGCCCCTTTATTATCATCAAGTTTAAGACGATGCGTGATGCATTTGATGACAAAGGCGCACCATTGCCTGACGAGGTTCGTTTAACTAAAGTTGGTGGATTTGTTCGATCAGCATCATTAGATGAGTTATTGCAGCTAGTTAACGTCCTCAAAGGAGATATGAGTTTGGTCGGTCCGAGACCTTTGCTGATGCAGTACCTTCCGCGTTATTCCAAAGAACAAGCCCGTCGCCATGATGTCAAGCCCGGTATTACCGGTTGGGCGCAAGTCAATGGACGCAATTCAATTAGTTGGAAAGAAAAATTCCGATTAGATGTTGAATACGTCGATCAACAATCCATTTGGCTTGACATGAAAATCCTTTGGATGACAATTTTAAATGTTGTTCAGCGCAAAGGGATTAGCGCTGATGGACATGCTACCGTGGAGGAGTTTAAAAGTACAGATTAACAAAATTGACCTGTGAGCTCCCCATTTGGTGTCACTGCAACCAGGGGGAACATAACACCTTGAAGCTGTGTGTAACCCATAGGTAGACATGTCACAATCGCCTAGCACAACCGAGGCTAGTGTTCAGCCTGCTCGTACTCTGAAATGTACTGAATCCAGCCCTTGTCAGCGCCTTTGGCAGCCTCTACGAGCGCTTCGACTCCTTGTGCGTCAAGATTGTTCGACGTTGAAATAAAGATCTGTTGGTGGTGCGTCGGTCGGGTCGTCTCGCCGTCGGCCAGAAGCTCTTCATAGAGCTTCTCTCCGGGTCGCAGGCCCGTGACAATAATCTTAATGTCTTTGTCCACCGTGAGT
>Ga0209444_10000864_pt1 | contig 16767 bp, 20 predicted proteins | sample LauGreFaBDMM15DN_2_FD_188215 | JGI IMG/M metagenome (GOLD analysis project Ga0209444, IMG submission 188215) | Freshwater lake microbial communities from Lake Michigan, USA - Fa13.BD.MM15.DN (SPAdes) (version 2) | ecosystem: Environmental > Aquatic > Freshwater > Lake | place: Lake Michigan...
GGAGAAGGTCCCAAGGGTCCGGCTGTTCGCCGGTTAAAGCGGTACGCGAGCTGGGTTCAGAACGTCGTGAGACAGTTCGGTCCTTATCCACTGTGGGCGCAGGAAATGTGACGGGTTCATTCCCTAGTACGAGAGGACCGGGAATGACGTACCTCTGGTGTTCCGGTTGTCGCGTCAGCGGCAGCGCCGGGTAGCTAAGTACGGAAGAGATAAGCGCTGAAAGCATCTAAGCGCCAAGCTCATCCGAAGATGACATTTCCCCATTAGGGACGTGGTAGATAATCACGTTGATAGGTCGCAAGTGGAAGCACGGTAACGTGTTTAGCTAAGCGATACTAATTTCCCAATTGGCTTGATCTCAGGATTTTCCGCGATGCGGTCCGCTTCCCTCGGGGAGCGGGTCGCCGGCGGACAATTCACTGAGTTTTTTTGATTCGCAATGAGTCGCTGATTTTATTTCCAGCGTCTCGGCAGAAGTTGAATCTATTTTGCGCAGTTATCAGGGAATCCCCGCGGGATTCTTTGAAAACGAAAGTGACGAAAGCCGACAGACGGCCTTTTCCAGGAGGGGAGATTTCCCTGAGAGGAACAGTGGTCTGGTGGCCTTAGAGTCGTGGTCCCACCCGGTCCCATATCGAACCCGGAAGTGAAACGCGACATCGCCGATGGTAGTGCGTCTATAGGGCACGCGAGAGTAGGTCGTCGCCAGAGTTTAACCGCCCCGTGGCTTCTATAGTCACGGGGCGGTTTTCTTTTTATCGGATCTTCGGAATTTGGGGCAGGTGATCGAAGTGGGTGTCCCGTGTATAGACAACCAGGGAGTGCTCTAAGGCGAGTGCGGCAATCCAGATGTCATTGGTGGGAATCGGTGTGCCCTGCTTGCGCAGGTAAACGTAGAGTGAAGCGCAGTGGTGGGTCGTCGTATCTGTCGAGTGAACCGTGCGGATTCCTGGTTGCTGTAAGAATTCTGTCAGCACTCTGGCCTGATCCAACCCGCGTTTGAAAAGTAGTGATCCCACTCGAATTTCTGCCAGGACGACAAAGGGGACTATCACTTGAACGGCTGATTCAAGACGACTAACGACCTCGGGATCACCCGAGCAGAAATCGATGAAGCGATTGCTATCGATGAGCAGTCGCACCGCTTTACTTCCAATCCTCGGGATTCACACGATCCATCTCGGCTAAAGTGGATCTCCAAGAGGCTTGATCCACCTCATCTTTTTTATGAAGAAGGGAGTGAAGGGAACGGTAACGAACGGAGTGATCGCCTGTCCCTAACCCTCGCTGGAGAGCCTGAAGCGCAGCTTGGTTGAGGCTGATTTCTTCCATCGCGGCCGTTTCCCGAAGGCGACTATCCGTAGGCTCAGGTATGTCGCGAATGGTATACTGTGTTTTAAACTTTTTCGTCATGTAGGCAATGTAGGCATAGTATGCAGGCATATCAATACATTTTATGAGCAACCGATTAACGGAACTTTTGGTATTAGATAAACTAACGGACGGCGTTTATTGGCGACTAAAGCGAGCTTTGGGATGGATGGGCTTGGCAGTTGGGGTGAATTTGGCTCTATTTGAAGCCTTACAATGTACTGGATTTTACCTTTTGCTTCTGCCGCCGCTGGTGCGCCCGTTCCTGCGGCCGCCACGACATTTTTTCAAATCGGGCCTTTGCCAGTCACGAGCAGCATGGTGGCTTTATGGGGAGTGGCTTTGGGCATTCTTTTGGTTGTGGGAATCGGCACGCGTAAGATGGCGCTGGTACCCACCGGGTCGCAAAACTTTGTTGAAGCAGTGGTGGATGCGGTTCGGGGAATGATTTCAGGCCTACTGGAACCGAAAGTTGTGGGCTGGGCGTTTCCCTTGATTGCGACCTATTTTATTTTTATCACGATTTCCAACTTGGTGGATTTGATGCCTGGAGTTGGAAGCATTGGTTATGGGCATGCCGTGGCGGGTGGCTTGCCCTTTGCGGTCGATCACGTGGAGCGTCCTTTTCTGCGTCCTCCAACGGCAGATGCCAACCTGACAGTGTCGATGGCAGTCATCTATTTTATCATGAGTACTCTTTGGGCTGTTTGGTACAACGGTCCACTGGGGTTGGTGAAGCACATCTTTGGAGTGAAAGGAAAGATCGGCGGGTTTTTGCTCCTGCCTATGACAATTATTTTCGCGGTGGTAGGCATTGTGGAGCTGATCTCGATTCTGATTCGACCTGTATCGCTCTCGATGCGGCTATACGGAAACGTTTATGGCGGGGAAAGTGTTCTGACCCTGATGTTAAAGATGCTACCTTTTGGAATCGCGGCAGTGCCGTTCTATTTTTTGGAGCTGATTGTTTGCCTCGTGCAAGCCATCGTCTTCACCATGCTTTGTGTGGCTTTTACGGCTACACTTTGTTCGCACTCTGAAGAGGAGGGCGGGCACTAGAGTGACCTTTTAGAAATTCGCTCCCAACGACCTGCGTGGGTCGGGGAGACGGAAATCGGGGGTCCAACGAAAGGGAAACGAACTATGATGCTGGCAGAAGCAGGACAAGTTACCTTCAACGGAATGCAGTTAGCGGTGGCGCTGGTCGGTGCGGGTGCGGCGCTGGGCGTCGGCCTGATCGGCGGACGTGCGGCCGAAGCGGTGGGACGGAATCCCGGGGCCTTCAACCCTGTGTTGATCATCAGTCTCCTAGGGATGGCGTTTGCCGAGGGTCTCGCGATTCTCGTCTATTTCGTCGTCAACAAATAACCCGGTACCGGGAGAACCGCCATGTTGGCTAGTTCCCTTGTTGAAACGGGTCACCAGCTCGCTGAGCAGTTGGGGATCGATTGGGCAAAGTTTACTGCCCAGACGATCAACTTTCTCATCGTTCTCGCGATCTTGTGGCGCTTTGCCTATCGGCCTGTGCTCACGATGTTGGCAGAGCGCAAACGTCTGATCGAAGAAGGCTTGGCTGGTGCTGAAAAAGGCCGTCAAAGCCTGGCTGAAGCTGAAGAGCAGCGGCGAAAAATCCTGCGGGATGCGGAGGCGCGTTCCGAGAAGATGGTGGCGGAGGCTCGTGCCGCGGCTGACATCCAAGGAGCGAAGCGGCTATCCGAGGCGCATGCCCAAGCCGAAACGCTCGTCAAAAAAGCCCAAGAAACGATGGATCGGGAGCGAGCCCTACTTGAAGCCGAGATGCGTAAAGAGTTGGGGCGTTTGGTAGCACGAACCACGGAGAAGGTGGTCGGCCGTGTGCTGACACCGCAGGACGAAGAGCGTCTGCAAAAAGAAGCCGTGGCTCAGGTCGCCAGATAAATTCTGACCCTCTCCGATGAAAATTAATCGTGCCGCAAGATCTGAGGCCAAGACCCTATTTCGAATCTGCCATTCGGAACAGGGATTGGACGAGGCGCGGTTACGGAAGGTGATCGGAGTTTTGGCACAGAAGAAGCCCCGCGGTTACCTTCAGGTATTGGGGCGATTGGTACAGCTAGTGCGGTTGGAGGTGGGACGAGCTACCCACGAGGTGGTCTCCGCCGTAAAGTTGGAGGACGGAGGAAAATCGGTTTTCGCAGTTTTAGAAAAACATTTTGGGAAACCGCTGGCACAGCAGGTCGAAGTTCGGCCAGAAATGTTAGGCGGTTTGAAAATTCGCGTGGGCAGTGATGTCTGGGACGCGACCATTCGCGGGCGCTTGGAGGCGCTCGCTCGGTCGGCCTAAACTCTGCCAGAAAGTAAGGAGCTAGAACATGAGTGGAATCGTTGCAGAAATTGAAGCCGAGATTGGGAAACTAAAATCGGAGGTTACGAAGAAGCATACCGGGCGCATCCGTGAAATCGGAGACGGAGTGGCCAAGATTGAAGGTCTGTCCGCGGTTGCACTGAACGAGATGATCGAATTCCCAGGCGGGGTGACTGGCTTGGCGTTGAATTTGGAAGAGACAGAAGTGGGAGCGATTATTATTGGTGATTTCACTCACTTAAAAGAGGGGGATGAGGTCAAGGCCACTGGGAAGCTCTTGCAGGTTCCGGTGGGCAAAGGGTTGTTAGGTCGTGTGGTGGATGCTTTGGGAGCGCCGCTGGACGGCAAGGGTCCGATCCAGTCCAAAGAGTCTTACCCTGTCGAAAAAATTGCACCTGGAATCATTAAGCGGCAATCGGTCACTCAACCGTTGCAAACGGGAATTCTTGCGATCGATGCGATGATCCCGATTGGAAGAGGGCAACGGGAGTTGATTATCGGGGATCGTTCGACCGGAAAGACCACGGTGGCGATCGATACGATTATTAATCAGGCACGAATCAACCAGCTGGCAGAGAAGTTGGGGGATAAGACATTTCGTCCTGTGTACTCGATCTACGTCGCGGTCGGTCAGAAAAATTCCAGCCTTGCCCGTACTTTAGCGGTTCTCGAGGAAACCGGCGCTTTGAAGTACACCATCGTGGTGGCGGCAAATGCTTCTGATTCGGCGACTTCGCAGTATCTTGCGCCTTTTGCGGGTTGCGCCATCGGCGAGTGGTTTATGGATAATGGCATGGATGCTTTGATTATTTTCGACGATTTATCGAAGCATGCGGTGGCGTATCGTCAGGTCTCACTTGTCTTGCGGCGTCCTTCGGGTCGTGAGGCGTATCCTGGAGACGTGTTTTATCTACACTCGCGGTTGCTCGAACGGAGCGCTCGGTTGAGTGAGAAAGCAGGGAATGGCTCGTTGACCGCACTGCCGATCATCGAGACGCAGGCGGGAGACGTTTCGGCCTACATCCCGACGAACGTCATCTCAATCACGGACGGGCAGATCTATCTAGAGACGGATCTGTTCTATCAAGGTGTACGTCCTGCAATTAGTGTGGGTCTTTCGGTTTCCCGAGTGGGATCGGCCGCACAGATCAAGGCCATCAAGCAGGTAGCGGGTAAGATCAAACTGGAACTGGCTCAGTTCCGCGAATTGGCCGCTTTTGCCCAGTTCTCAAGTGATCTGGACGCCGCGACGAAGGCAAAATTGGATCGAGGAGCCCGAATTGTAGAGGTGTTTAAACAGACTCAGTATCAACCGCTCCTGGTGGAGGTGCAGGTAGCAATTCTTTGGACGATTCAGAATGGGTACTTTGATGCTGTGCCCGTGGACAAGGTGAAAGCGTTCCAGACGCGTCTGACTGAATATCTAACAACCCGTAAGGACAATATCCTTTCGGCGATTCGGCAAAAGAAGGCGGTGGATGATGCCATTTCTGCCGACCTGAAGAGCGCGTTGAGCGATTTTGTCGCGAGTCAGCCTTCGGCCTAAGGATTGAGCGATGGCCAGTACACGTGATATCCGTCGACGGATCCGCTCGGTAAAAAATACCGCGCAGATCACGAAGGCGATGCAGATGGTCGCTGCCTCCAAGATGCGCAAGGCGCAGCAGGCGGCTTTGGCGGGACGACCCTATGCAGAGTCGATGAATCGGGTGCTTTCGTCTTTGGCGAATCGAGTGGGCTCGATTTCGCACCCTTTTTTGGAGAAGCGGGAGATTCGTCGTCCTTGTGCTTTAGTGATCAGCACTGATAAGGGTTTGTGTGGGGCACTGAATACGAATCTTTTGAGGGAGGTGGGATTATTGCCCCAAGAGACGGTATTCGTCACGGCGGGAAAGAAAGGAAAGCAGTTTGTGGCGCGGATGGGGAGGGAGTTACTGGCGGACTTTGAAGTGAAGGACGATTCTTCAAGTTATAAGATTAAGCAGATCAGCCAATTTTTGATCGATCAGTACTTGGAGGGCAAGATCGATAGCGTTTCAATTTTTCATACGCGTTTTTTAAATACTCTCGTGCAGAAACCGGAGAGAAATGACCTGCTTCCTATCGGCAAGCTGGAGAAGTTGGAGGCAGGAACGGGAAAGCATGAGGAACAAGCCATCCAGGCGGACGAAAACTTGCAGTATATCTATGAACCGAGCGGGGATGAGGTGCTATCGGCCTTACTTCCTGCCTATATCCATTTTCAGGTGTATCAGCTGGTGCTGGACGCTAAGGCCTCCGAGCATTCCGCGCGGATGGTGGCGATGAAGAGTGCCACCGACAACGCGAAGGGAATGATCAAGGACCTCACCCTGGAATATAACAAAGTCCGGCAGAGCGGCATTACGACCGAGCTGTTGGAGATCGCCACGGCACAAATGGCCATGGCCTGACGGAAAAAGGAGAGCAGTTATGGCAACCAAAACAGCAAACAATGTGGGATCGATCGTCCAAGTGATCGGTCCAGTGGTGGATGTGGAATTTTCTGGCGATGCGAGCATGCCTGCTTTGCTTTCAGCCTTGGAGGTGAACTTTGAGGTGGAGGGGGTCAAGACGAGCGTGGTGCTGGAAGTGCAACAGCATTTAGGGGACGACTGGGCGCGAGCGGTGGCCATGTCCTCGACTGAAGGGTTGAAGCGTGGAATGGCGGTGAAGGACACGGGTGCTCCGATCTCCGTCCCGGTGGGGGAAGGGGTGTTGGGGCGGGTGCTGAATGTTCTCGGAGAGCCGGTGGATGAGCGAGGACCGGTGAAAGCGGAAAAGAGATATCCGATTCATCGTCGGGCTCCGACTTTGGTGGAGCAGGATACGCAGGCCAAGGTTTTGGAGACGGGCATTAAGGTGATCGATCTAATCTGTCCCTTTACTAAGGGGGGAAAGGTGGGAGCGTTCGGAGGTGCGGGAGTAGGCAAGACCGTCGTGATCATGGAGTTGATCAACAACATCGCCAAAGGGCACGGTGGATTCTCCGTCTTTGCAGGGGTTGGAGAAAGAACTCGTGAAGGTAACGATCTGTACCACGAAATGTCGGAAGCTGGAGTTATTAATTTAAAGGATATTTCGAAATCGAAGGTGGCTCTGGTGTATGGGCAGATGAATGAGCCGCCGGGAGCGCGGATGCGGGTGGCGTTGAGTGGTCTGGCCATTGCGGAATATTTCCGTGATGAGAAGAACCAGGACGTATTGCTCTTTATCGATAATATCTTCCGGTTCAGTCAGGCGGGTTCAGAGGTGTCGGCCTTATTGGGAAGGACTCCGAGCGCGGTGGGATATCAACCGACCTTGTCGGCTGAGATGGGGGATCTGCAGGAGCGGATTACTTCGACGAAGAAGGGTTCGATCACGTCATTCCAAGCGGTGTATGTACCTGCGGACGATTTGACCGATCCGGCGCCTGCGAACACCTTTGCTCATTTGGATTCAACGATTGTCTTGGAGCGATCGATTGCAGAGTTGGGAATTTATCCGGCGGTAGATCCGTTGGCCTCGACCTCCAAGGCGTTGGCGCCGGAGATCGTAGGACAAGAGCACTATGAGGTGGCTCGTGGAGTGCAGCGGGTCTTGCAAAAGTACAAGGATTTGCAGGATATTATTGCGATCTTGGGAATGGATGAATTATCCCCTGAGGACAAATTGACGGTGTATCGTGCGCGAAAAATCCAGAGATTCTTGAGTCAACCGTTCCATGTGGCGGAGGTGTTTACGGGAACGAAGGGTGAGTACGTTCCGGTGGCTGAGACGATCAAAGGATTTAAGGAAATTCTGGAAGGCAAGCATGATGATGTTCCGGAGGCCAACTTCTACATGAAGGGTGGCATTGGGGCGGTTGCGAAGGCCTAAGTATGGCGGGAAAACTTCGGCTGGTGGTGGTGACTCCTGAGGGCAAGACGTTCGACAGCGATGTTGAGCAGGTGGTCATGCCTGGGGTGGAGGGGCAACTAGGCATTTTGCCGGGTCACGTCCCTCTCTTGACGGCGATTCAGCCTGGGGAGCTAGATTTGAAGGCCGGTTCGCGTGGGGATGAGCTGGCGGTGGGCGGGGGCTTCGCCGAGGTCACGGGAGATCGGGTGACGATCTTGACCGATATGGCGGTGAAGCCAGAGGATATTGATGAGCACGCGGTCGAGAAGGCTTTGCAGAGCGCTCAGCAGGCCCTGTTAGAAAAGAAAGCCGGTCCGGAGGCAGAGGCTTTGATGGCGATGATTCAGCGGTCGACGGTGCAGCTAAATTTAAAAAGAAAGAGGCGAACCCAGATCTAACGTTAGGTAACTAGGAGATTAGAGGATGGAGCGGATTCTTTCTTCTTCGATTTCCGAGCGAAGTCGACGGCTCAGTTTCGGGCGAATGAATCCGTAAAGGAGATAGCCACAAAAAAGAACAGCAAGGGAGTACTGGTAGGTTTGAACGATCAGGGCCAGTGCGGCAACGATGAGAAGAAGGCGGGGGATGGGACGTTGGGAGCGCCAATCAAGGGTTTTAAAGCTGGGGTAGCTGACTTGGCTGAACATCATAAAGCTGAGAAAGAGGAGAAGAGCTGCTAAGGCATACTTAAAATTCCCAATGACTCGATCCGACTCGTAGTACTTGAGGAGCAGGAGAGTGACGGAAGCGACGAGACCTGCTGCAGCAGGGATGGGGAAACCGGAGAAATCTTTCGATCTAGGTGTGGTCGATGGTTGTACGGCGAGAGTGTTAAAACGGGCTAGTCGCATGGCCCCGCACACGAGGTAAACAAAGCCGATCATCCAGCCAAGACGGGCAGGGAGTTCGGCGAGGACGATTTTAAAAACAAGGAGGGCGGGCGCGATTCCAAAGGAGATGATATCGGCTAGGGAGTCGAACTCACGACCGAATGCGCTTTCGTGACCGCCGAGGCGGGCAACACGTCCGTCGAGCATATCGAAGATAAAAGCACCCAAAATCCAAAGGAGGCTGGTTTCGTAGGGTTGGGTCCAGGCGATGTTGGCTTCGGCCTGGAGGAGGCTGCCTTGGATAATCTGAAGAACGGCCATAAATCCGCAGAAAAGATTTCCGGCGGTCATGAGGCTGGGAAGAAGATAAGCCACCCCTTTTCGGGCGGAATTTGGAGAGCGTGTTTTTACGCGGGCCATAGGGCGAGGATTGTTTGGCCACCGACGACGCGTTGGCCGACTTGGACTTGGGGGGTGCAGGAGGCGGGAAAGTAGAGGTCGGTTCGCGAGCCGAAGCGGATCATGCCAAATCTTTCCCCTTTGGAAACTGAGTCGCCTGCTTTTTTCCAGCCAACAATGCGGCGGGCGATGAGGCCAGCAATCTGGCGGACAAGTACGGGGCCTCGAGTTGTTCGGAGGAGCCAGGTTTGATTTTCGTTACGGATATCGACTTCTAGGTGGCGGGCATCGAGGAATTCACCTGCTGAGTAGTGGGTTTTTTCGATGGTACCGGCGTCGGGGCTACGGTTGACGTGGACATCTAGGACGGAGAGAAAGATTCCAACGCGGCGAAATTTTCCAAGGCCAAAACAAGGGTCCTCCGCTTCGTCGACACAGATGACTTTTCCATCTGCTGGGCTGACTAGGGCAAGGGGATTGGCAGGGGGGGTACGGTGGGGGTCACGAAAAAAGAGGAGGAGACCGATGAGCAGAAGGACGCTCAGCACTATGCCAATCGTCCAGGCCATCCAAAGAGAGATCCCAAGGAGGACGGCGGCGCCGATAAGGAACGGTCTTGCTTCGCGTAAAGCCATGCTAGATTTTTAGCTAGAAGTTCCCCTTATTGAAAGCTGTTACCGAAGATCATTTTGTCGACGTCCTTGCGCCCGCGGGTGGCAGGGTGGTGACCTACTCGCGTTCGATCACGCTCGTGTTGACTCATGATTGCCCTTGGCACTGCGGGTACTGCGGATTTCGGAGTGATCGGGAGGGGCTTTTGGCAGAAGGGGAGATTGATCGATTGATTCAAGAGGCTCGGGAGGGTGGAGCGAGAGAGGCGCTGCTGATTTCGGGGGAGAGACCTGGGACGATGCCTCACATTCAAGAGGAGTTGAAAAAGCGCGGGTACCAAGATTTTTGGGATTTTGCGGGTCGAGTTGCGGAGAGGTGCACGGAGGCAGGGTTATTTCCGCATGGAAACTTCGGGAGAATGAGCGAGGAGGAGTTGAGGCGATTAAGGCCGTTCTATGTTTCGATGGGAATGATGTTGGAGAGTGTGGTGGATGATCCAGCGTGTGCTCCCGAAAAGAAGGTGGCGGGAAGGAAGGCGGGAATTGAGGCGGCGGGTAGGGCCAAGGTGCCGTTCACGAGTGGGATTTTGGTGGGTTGGGGGGAGAGTCAAAGGTCTCGTCTTCAATCTTTAGAGGTGTTGGCGGAGATTCACGCACGATATGGGCAACTGCAGGAGATTTTGATTCAGCGGTATGTACCGAATGCTGGCTCGCGATGGCCTGCTGGTTGCGCTCCTACATTGGAGGAGTATCGGGAAATGATGAGGGCATGGAGAGAGTGGGCGCCAGGGGTGGCGATTCAGATTCCGCCCAATTTAGAATCACGTTGGGATGAGCTTTTGGATGAGCTGGATGACTTAGGAGGAATTTCCTGGGCTAAAGATGAGGTCAATCCAACCCGGCCGTGGGAAAAGTTGGAGCAGTATCAGAGGATTTGTGAGGCGAAGGGTCGAGAGTTGGTCGAGAGGCTGCCGGTGTATGCAAGTCACAGTGGGGAAGAGTGGTTGACCGATCGTTGGCATAAGAGAGTGAAAAAGTTTTGGGAGGAGTCTGAGCGATGAAAGACTTCTGGAAGATGCCTTTGGCAGAGTTGCGTGACTGTGCAGCGGAGGAGACTTTGCGACGACATGGGCGGACGGTGACGTATGTGGTGAATCGCAATGCGAACTTTACCCGGGTGTGCACGGTGGGGTGTGCCTTTTGTGGATTTGGAAAACGGCCTGGAACCTTAGGGGCGACTTCGGATCGAATTGATGAGGTGGTTGCGCGGGTGGGAAAGACACCTTGGGTGACGGAGGTTTGTTTGCAGGGTGGAATTGATCCGGAATTACGGCCCGAGTATTACTTCGATTTAGTGAAGGCGTTACGGGAGGCTTTTCCTTGGATGCATCTGCATGCGTTTTCACCGATGGAGATTGATTCTTTGTGTGAAAAGGCGGGTTGTGGGCCGGAGGAGATGATGAGCAAATTGAGAGCGGCGGGGGTCGGGACGATACCAGGAACTGCGGCGGAAATTTTGGTGGATGAGGTGAGGCGCAAGATTTCGCGCAACAAGCTACCGGCCGCGCGGTGGGTAGAGATTGTGCAAGCGGCCCATCGGGCGGGGGTCAGATCGAGTGCCACGATTTTGTTCGGCCATGTGGAAAGGTGGGAGGATATCCGGAGTCACTTCGAAATTCTGCGAAGAGTTCAAGAGGAGACAGGTGGGTTTACCGAATTTGTGCCCTTGGCTTTCGTGCCCTACCAAAATCGTTTGGGAGCGCTGCTTGCTCGGCGTGCTGGTGGTATCAAGGCGCTGGAGGAGCGGATCCGAAGGAGGGCAATGCGGCTTTACCCTTTGGCTCGGATGGTTTTAGGAGGGGTGATTCCGAACCTTCAGACCAGCTGGGTTAAGTTAGGGGTGGTGGGAGCGGTCGAGTCGTTGGGGTGGGGGTGCAACGATTTTGGAGGGACTTTGTATGAGGAGGCGATTACTCGGTCGAGTGGGGGAAAGCATGGGGAGGGGTTGGAACCGGAGCAGATTGAGGCGGCGATTGGCGGGGCGGGTTATGAAGCGGTGGAGAGGAGCACGGTATATGGGTCGGTGGAAAAAGGGCTTTTCCCTCGTAGAAAAGTGTTGTCAGCGTCCTGCGAGAGCGCATCTTAACCAACGTATCGTAACCATTAACCCAAACCTAAGGAGATAAGACACTATGGCAAAGAAACCGAATGCAGCATTTATGAAACCCGTCCAACCGGACGCCATCTTGGCCGCAATCATTGGGAGCAAGCCCCTTCCCCGCACCGAGATGACAAAAAAACTCTGGGCCTACATTAAAAAGAATGGCCTCCAGGACAAAAAGAACCGCCGGAACATCAATGCGGATCATTTGTTTAAACCCCTCTTTGGTGGAAAAAGCATGGCGACGATGTTTGAGTTGACGAAGTACGCCAGCAAACACGTTAAATAACGTTTCCAACGCTCGGGGTTTCCCCGGGTATTGATTGTACCCCGTCGTGACGAACTCACGGCGGGGTATTTTTTTGATCGTCAGTTGTTAGACCTTGTGTTAGTTTCTGAATATGGACATTACAAAACTAACAACAAAAGAGTTCGGTCGTATTATGAAGTTGCTCCGCAAGAAGGAGTCTTTGGAGAAAAAGTTGACTCAACTGGAGCGTTCAGTGGCCAAGGTGGTCGGTGCAGGAGCCTCCGCTGTGGCACGAGGAGCGAATCGAATTGCTCGGGGACGTCCTCCCGGACGCCCTGGAAGACGGGGTACTGGTAAAAAATTTAATCGGCGAGGTGGATTGCGAAAAGTGATCTTGAATCAGTTGAGTCGCGCAGGAAAGACGGGACTCAAGATCAAAGATTTGGCGAAGAAGATGAATATTCAAAGGCAACGGCTGGATACTTGGTTTTATCAAAACCTGAAGAAGGTGCGCGGATTGCGAAAAGTAGGTCCGGGGCACTATCACATCCGCGGCTAGGCGGGTTTATTTCGGACGAGGTAGGATTCGAACCTACGAATGCCTTTCGGCATCTGCGGTTTTCAAGACCGCCGCGTTCAACCGCTCCGCCACTCGTCCCTTCCTTGATCTTTAGACGGGAATTGGCTTGAAAGCGAGTCCACCGAGATTACTTCTGGTGGGGGCTGGTTTTTTGGGGCGGGAGGTAGCTCATCAAGCTGGGGCGGGTGGATGGAAGGTGGTCCCGGTGGTACGTACCGAGCGATCGGCTGAAGGGTTACGTAAACAGTTTGAAGAAACGGTGGCAACTGATGCTACGTCTTCTTCTTTTTGGGCGGAGTTGCAGGGGCCGTGGAGTGGTTTGGTGTGGGCGATGGCGCCATCGCGTGAGTCGGTGGGTGGGGATTTTCAATCGATGCATCGAGAGGGAGCGGTGCGGGCGGCTCAGTGGGCGAGGGAGAGGAGAGTGGCGATGGTGTATCTATCTTCCACTTCTGTCTATGAGGAGGCGGACGGGGGATGGGTTGATGAGGGGTCCGCGTTAGCTCAAGACGAAAGGTCAGCGGCGATGGTTTATGCGGAGATGGAAACGGTCAGGGCGGGAGGATCGGTTTTACGATGCGCTGGTTTATATGGAGGGGAGAGGGAACTGCGAGATCGTGCCGAGGGTCCGGAGCGTTGGCTGAATGTGGTGCATCGTGAAGATGCGGCTCGGGCGGTGGGGGTGGCGCTTCGAAATCAGGGGCAAACTTTCAACGTGGCGGAGAATTTTCCGTTGCGCAGAGGGGTTGCCGGTGGTGTTTGGGTGGAGGGGTCGAAGCGGACGCGCCGAAGTAAAAGGGTGAGCAATGCAAAGTTGAGAAATGAGGGCTGGGCGCCGATCTATCGGGCTGGAGTCAAAGATTCCAGCCACCGGTAAGAGATAAAGTTGATCCGGTAAGCTGGGAGGCTTCGGGAGAGAGGAGATACCTGACAGCCGCGAAAAGTTCAGAAAAGGAGACGGGGCGACCGAGGGGAAGTTTGCTGGGGTGAGGAAGGTCGATGCTGTTTTCGAGGTAGCCTGGGGAGATTTGGTTCACGGTGATTTTTCTGGAGATGAGTTGGCTGGCAAAAGAGCGGGTAAGGAGAGTGACCCCCACTTTTCCGACGTGGTAGCCAGGGGCAAGTTTTCGTGGGGATAGTCGATCGGAGGCGGAGTCGCCTAGGTTGATGATTCGACCGCCGGTTTTAGGGAAAAGGGGCAGAGCGGCTTGGGTTGTGAGAAAAGTTGCGGTGGCGGTACTTTCTATTCCGGCAAACCAGTCCTCGGGACGAGTGCGAAGAAGAGGGGTGGGACGATAGGTTCCGGCGTTGTTGATGAGAAGATCAAGGCGGCCCCATGTACGCTGAATTTGTTGGAATAGCTTGGTGACTTCAGCGGGGTGGGAGAGATCAGCGGAAAGGGCGAGGGTGGGTAAGCCGTGGAGCTGGATATCGCGTGCGAGGCGCCGAGTGGCTACGGCACCACTCCGGTGGTGGAGAGCGACCGCATAGCCAAGTTGGGCGACTTCACGTGCGAGATAGGCACCCAAGCCGCGGGAGGCTCCGGTGATTAGGGCAACGGGGTGGCGGGAGCGTTTCATGAGAGAATTCCGAGTGTTCGGGCGACGGCACGGACTTTTGGAATCTCGTGGGTTCGGAGGAGGTCGGTTTTCCCAAGAAGGGCTAAAACGGCAAAGAGGGACTCTGCGGAGCGGACTTCATCTTGGAAAAATTCGAAAGCATGCGGAAGAGCGTGACAGACGGGCCAACCGAGGGTGCGGAGGCGGAAGGTGTGGAGAAAGGTTTCGGCCTGGTATCGGATTCGGGCAGTGCTGTCTTGGAGATTTTTGTAGTAAAAGCCTAGGCCGGGATCGATCCAGATGGCGTGGACACCTGCTTGGACAGCGCGATCGATTTCGCGGCGGAAGTAGTCGAGCAGAGCAGTCGCGTGATCGGGGGAGTGAACGAAATCCCCTACGGCCCGGACATTTTCCCCTTGGACATAGCAGAGGATGATCCCGGCCCGGTGAGCGGCGACGGTGCGGTAAAGATCGTCGGGTGGCCGAGAACCGGTGAGATTAAGGACGGCGGCACCTGCTTCGAGGCAGCGACGCGCAACTTCGGGTTGATAGGTTTCAATGGAGATGAGGGAACCCTCTTGTGCGAGGGGTTGAAGAATAGGGAGAAGAGTGGCGATCTGTTGGGCGGGATCGATGCGGGCGGCATGGTGGAGAGAGGATTCTGCGCCCAGATCGATGAGGTGGGCGCCCTCGGCACGAAGGCGGCGAGCGCGGGCGAGAGCGGAGTCGGTACTAGTGACCACGCTTTCGCGGTACCAGGAGTCGGCACTGAGGTTGATGACTCCCATGAGGTGGGGACGGTTGGCGGAGTTAAAGGAGTGACCTCGGATCTCAAACTCAGCCACTTTCGCTGGCAGAGCGGCGGCGTGGTGTTGGGCGAGCTCGGCTAATGATTCAAGAGAGAGCATGGGTTCAAATCATACTCAAATTGGCCTCAGGGGCGAGAGTGGGGATGGACGGCAGGGGGTGGTGCGATTCAGAGTGTGGAGATGAAAGAGAAGCTAATGAGTCAGGCGGAGTTGATGGCTTGGGAGGTTCGGGCGAGGCGCTGGTTGGTATTGGGGTTGGTGGGAGTGGTGATGGGGGTGTTTGGGATCGGGTGGATGACGCTGCAAATTAGCTATTCGATGCTGAAGAAGAGTGAGGTGATGCGAATCGCGGTCGAGAGGATTGTCAGGGATGACAGAGTGGTGCGGGAGTTAGGGGCTCCGGTGGTGTTGGGATGGGCGGTCACGGGGGAGTTGGAGGAGCAAGATAAGGGAGGGACAGCGCGGCTGGAATTCACACTTCGAGGATCGAAGCGAAGAGCGGTGGTGACCCTGCGTGCTGAAAAAGTAGGGGGCGGGGTGTGGAAATATCTACTTTTGGAAGTGAAAGGGGCCGGAGGGGAAACGATTTCGTGCGCGGACGGAGTTACGGAGGGACTGGGGAAAAATTAGTGAGCCCCTGCTGAGGCAGGAGTTTTTTCAACGGCAGTGGCGTTGGCAACCGACTCTTGTTTATCGACGATTGTCTCCAGAGCAGCGTCAAGCCGGTCGAGACCGTGTTTTTGAATGATGTCGCGGATATGAGTGAGGTAGTCGGGATCAGGGCAGTAGCCGGAAGCGAGGATGTTGGAAACAAACTTCACTCCGGATTTTTCACCCACGTGTTTTCGGTACCGGTCATTGGAAAGAAGGAATTGGGAGTACCCTTGAAAGCCGGCGGCGAGGGTAGGGTAAGCGCGGAAGTCTGCCGTGGTGTCTTCGCCGCTATCGCGAGTAGGCATATTCAGGGCACGGGCACCGGTCCAACTATCAAAGGCTTTCATGCCAAAGTAGTTGTTATATTCCTTGGCGAGCAAGCTGTTGCCGTAGCCTGATTCAAAAATGGCCATAGCGATAACGGCGGAGGCGGGAATTTGCGAGCTTGTCTGGATGAGCATTGCTTCGGGGATGGCGTTCTCCAAAAAACGGCGTTGGCGACCATTGGCAGAGTCGAGAATTTTGGAGATTCGAGTCGCCAGGCCTAGAATATCGGTGGTGTCGGAGCTTTGAGAGGCAATCAGGCGAGCGATGCGGATATCTCTTTCTTCGAGCTCTTTCTTTTGGGCGAGTCGATTTTGCAGGGAGCTCCACTTTTCCTCGATATAGCTTTTCGACAGTGCGGCGGAGAAGCGGGTGACACCGATCAGAGAAATGACAGCGACCCCGAAAAGGATGAGCCAAGCAAAGTTGGATACAACTAAGGTGCCCACAAGACCCAACTGGAACTTGGGTTTTTTGGCGAAGGTTTTACGGGCGATAGCCGAAGTGAGATCGACGACTTGAGGCATAGGAATAGTTTAAGTGCAGTCGGAGGGGCGTCAACCCCGCACCCAAGTTTCAACTATATAAGCAATATAAACTTATATAAAGCACTGCGGGTTAACTATCTGAAGAATATATGGCCTAGGAGTGCGATTTTGCTGGCGGGTAAAAAATCGAAGCAAGAATCGAGATTCCCAAGACGCCGAGAACAAAGCCAAGGGTCAATGGGATTGGGAGGTGAATATAGCCTGAAAGGAGCATTTTCAGACCGATGAAAGAGAGTATTACGGCGAGGCCTATGTTGAGATAGGCGAAGAGTTTGATCAGGCCGGCGATGGCAAAGTAAAGTGCCCGGAGTCCTAGTACGGCAAAAGCGTTCGAGGTGAGGACGATGAAGGGGTCTCGGGTAATTGCGAGAATCGCAGGGATGGAATCGATAGCAAAAACGAGGTCGGTGGTGCCAAGGGCGATGAG
>Ga0209444_10000867_pt1 | contig 16739 bp, 11 predicted proteins | sample LauGreFaBDMM15DN_2_FD_188215 | JGI IMG/M metagenome (GOLD analysis project Ga0209444, IMG submission 188215) | Freshwater lake microbial communities from Lake Michigan, USA - Fa13.BD.MM15.DN (SPAdes) (version 2) | ecosystem: Environmental > Aquatic > Freshwater > Lake | place: Lake Michigan...
AACCAACACTCTATTTTTCTTCGTTCAGCCATGGTTCTACTTTACCTTTAGCGTAGTTAGGCTTGAGTGGATGTCAGATAAAGAACAAACCAACAATCCAAGCCATGAGCTCACAACTTGGGGCGTTGGCCCATGGCAAGGAGACATGCCTGAGGATTATGACCACCCTGACTCCATCTATGACCCTGAGCTATTGGCAAATGGAGACACTAGGAATGTGGTGGATCAATACCGGTATTGGAAGATGTCCGCCATTGTGGCAGACCTAGACACCAAGAGACACCCATTCCACGTAGCCATTGAGAACTGGCAACATGATCTAAACATTGGCTCAATAGTAAGAAACGCCAATGCCTTCCTAGCTCAAGAGGTCCATATCATCGGCAACAAGCGTTGGAATAGACGCGGAGCAATGGTTACCGACAGATATCAACACATTAGACATCATGAAACAGTAGAAGAATTCCTAACCTGGGCTAAGCAGGAAAACCTACCAATCATTGCCATAGACAATGTTCCAGGCTGCCAAAAGATAGAGACCTATAAGCTCCCTCAGTCTTGCGTATTCCTATTTGGGCAAGAAGGACCGGGCCTAAGCGAGCAGGCAATAGAAGCCAGCGACGTTGTTTTAGAGATAACCCAGTTTGGTTCTACAAGATCCATAAATGCCTCAGCTGCTGCAGCTATAACAATGCACGCTTGGGTTCAGCAGCATGTATTTGGCTAATCCAGCCAGATAGTTATAGGAAAATTTACCAATCTTAACCGTTATGACACCTCTTATTCACCCAAGTTGACTACCTTGGGCATTTGAGGAGGTTCCATGGCCAAGCGACAAGGCAAGACCTGGCTGCGAGACCCACAAACCCCAGATATTGCTTTCGAATCAAGGCGACCTCTTGTTCAAGTTGCCGATTTCTCTGACAAAGTCTTTACGAATGTTGCCCGTTCTGGCGGCATTATCACCCTCGCAATCATGGTGGCCGTTGGCCTCTTTCTAGGTCTTAGAGCCCAAGCTGCCTTTGAAACTCAAGGCTGGAACTTTCTAACCGAAACAGCATGGACGCCAGAAAACGGCAAGTTCGGAATTGCTGCGGTCCTTTTCGGCACAGTAACAATTGCACTGATAGCACTATTTGTGTCCGTTCCACTTGGAATTGGAACTGCTTTGTTCATTTCTGAAGTATTGCCAGAAAGAATAAAGGGAATCGCTATCTCGATGGTGGATTTGATGGCTGCTGTTCCTTCTGTTGTCTTTGGAATCTGGGGAGTGTTCTTTCTTCAAGCCAACATCATTCCAATTTCTTATTGGGTCTCCAGTACTTTTGGATTTATTCCGTTCTTAGCTGTCACCGATGGTTCAGGAAATCCACTCACTGATCCAAGTGCATTTACTTCTTCTGCGGTGATAGCAGGTTTTGTTGTTGGCCTAATGGTTGTTCCAACTCAGACCTCGGTTATGAGAGAAGCGTTTTCTCAAACACCTCTTGGAGAAAAAGAAGGTGCCTTAGCTCTTGGTTCTACTCGATGGGGAATGGTTCGAGCTGTTGTATTGCCATTCGGTCGCGGAGGAATTATTGGTGGCACCATGTTGAGCCTCGGTAGAGCTCTTGGTGAAACTATCGCCGTGTACATGATCATTTCTCCAATCTTTGAGATAAACCCTCAAATCCTGAAGTCAGGAACTAACTCAGTTTCATCGTTGATTGCACTTAGATACGGTGAGGCTAGCGACAACGGTCTTTCAGCTCTTATGGCTGCTGGTCTAGTTCTCTTTCTCATTACATTGGTAATTAACTTTGCGGCATCTAGCATTGTTGCTAATTCTCGTTCAGGTGCGGAGAGTAACTAATGACTCCTAAATCAACAAAGAGAGTGCCAACCACTTACCTGCCGGACACCACAATTTTGGCTCAACCTCCTAAAAAGCGTTCTCTTCGCGTTGTCAGATTCGAAGATGTGCTAGACGTCCTAGGTTCATTCGCGTCATCGTTCTCTATGACCTGGCTACTCTTTGGATGGCTCACGCCACTTCAGTCAACAATTGGTTTTATTGTTGTGAATTTCATTCTGTTCGTAGTCATATATGGACTCATCACTTCAGTTAAGAGTCGTCAGCAAGAAATTCGCGATCGACTTGTTTCGGTGCTGCTCTTCAGCGCAGGAATAATTTTGATTTCCGCACTTTTGTTTGTTGTCTTTTACACACTGAGCCGTGGGCAACTAGCCCTTGGTAACCTAAACTTCTTCACCCAAAGCATGGAGCAAGCTGGCCCTCTAGACCCTCTGTATGTTGGAGGTATTTTGCATGCAGTGGTCGGAACACTAATTCAGATCAGCATCGCACTTGCACTGACAATTCCCCTTGGAATAGGTACAGCTGTATTCCTCAACGAGATTGGCGGTAAGTTTGCTAGGTTTGTGCGCACTATCGCTGATGCGATGACCGCTCTGCCATCAATTGTTGCTGGACTATTCGTGCTCTCAGCTTTCATTAGAACAGGCGTTGTTCCGCGCTCAGGTTTCGCAGCGGCACTAGCTATCACAGTAATGATGCTGCCTATTGTGATTAGAGCCTCTGATGTGGTTCTACGTTTGGTTGCAAACAACTTGCGTGAAGCATCTCTAGCTCTTGGAGCATCTAAGTGGAAAACAGTGTGGCACATTGTCCTGCCTACAGCTAGATCAGGTCTAGTCACAGCAGTTATCTTGGGTACCGCTCGAGGAATTGGCGAAACCTCTCCGGTTCTATTAACTTCCGGTGTTTCATCGGTCACTAACTTCAATCCTTTTGAAGGACCAATGATATCCCTACCGCTTCAGGTTTTTGACTTTGTGAAGTCCCCAGAGCCAACAATGATTGCCCGTGGATTTGGAACAGCCGCCACGCTACTTCTTGTCGTATTGGTTCTATTCGCATTAGCTAGAAGCTTGGGTGGCAAGGCTCCAGGAAATCTAACTAAGCGAGCACAGAGAGCAGTGGCTCGAAAGTCTTTGGAAGATGAAAAACGGATTGAAGCTCTACTTGCTAATCCGCTCAGGAAAGAGAGAAACACGGCATGAGAAGAATACTAAGCTCCATATTTATTTCCGTAATTTTATCGACATCAGCTTTCTCATCGTCGCTGTCACCTGCAAACGCAGAAACCTATTTTCCAATCACTGGCTCCGGTTCTACCTGGTCTCAAAACGCTCTTGACCAGTGGAGACGAAATGTTTTCAGCAACTACGGCATCACTGTTAACTACACAGGAGTTGGTTCATCAGCTGGTAGAAGAGACTTCATTGCTAAGACTGTAGATTTCGCAGTTAGTGAGATTCCTTTCCAAAGCAAGCCTGAGGATGGCTCTCAGCCTGAAGTTCCTTTGAGCAAGTATGCCTACATGCCGATTGTTGCTGGTGGAACTTCATTTATGTACAACCTGAAGATTGGTGGCAAGCGAGTAACCAATCTTCGTCTATCGGGTGAAAACATTACAAAGATTTTCACAGGAGTAATTGTTAACTGGAATGACAAAGCTATTGCTAAAGACAACCCTTCGCTAACTTTGCCAAACAAAATCATTACGCCTGTTGTTCGCTCAGATGGATCTGGTACAACAGCACAATTCACCCTTTGGATGTCTAAGCAACACACTGCAATCTGGGACGCGTTTTGTGTAAAGGTTGGCCGCCAAACTCCTTGCGGATTGACATCTCAATATCCGAACTTCTCAGGGTTCAAGAGCCAGAGCGGATCTAACGGTGTTGCCGGTTATGTTGCCCAAGATTATGGAGAAGGAGCAATCACATACGTTGAGTACTCTTACGCCAAGAAGGCAGGCTTCCCGGTAGCAAAGATTCTTAACAAGTCTGGTTACTATGTTGAACCAACAGCAGAGGCTGTTGCAGTTTCATTGCTAGAAGCAAAGATTAACGAAAACCCTAAGTCCCCTGACTACCTAACTCAGATCCTTGACGGGGTTTATAACTCAATGGATCCAAGAGCGTATCCAATGTCCTCTTACTCCTACATGATTATTCCTACCGAGGTAGCCGGAACCTTTAGCCTGAAAAAAGGTGCAACTCTAGGTGAATTCGCTAACTACATGCTTTGTGATGGGCAGCGTCAAGCTGAAGAACTTGGTTACTCTCCACTTCCGCTAAACCTAGTTCAAGCTGGATTCAAGCAGATAGCTAGAATCCCTGGTGCAGGTAAAGCTGCTAACACAGACATCTCTAAGTGCAATAACCCAACATTCAAACCTGGTGATAAGCCAGGTAACAACCTGTTGGCTAAAACAGCACCAATGCCATTACCGTGCGACAAGCAAGGATCAACTCAGTGTGCTACCGGTCAAACAGCGAACAAGCCAGGCACCCCTGAAGAAGAAAACCCAGATGGAACACCGGTGGTTGATCCAGAGAACCCAGGGACGGTGAACACGGGTGCAAATCTCTATGTTGGCCCCACCGCTAATGGAAAAGCAAACCTTGAAGCTTATGCCTACGAGATTCCAAAGCAACCTTGGGGACTAAACCAGACCCTCATGCTAGTTGCTGGGATTGTCGCGATTCTAGTGATTGTTACACCTGCCTTAATCACCAGTTGGTTGAACAAAAGAAAGCCGAAGGCGGAATAGAAATGGTTAGATTATTGCCATCAGTTCGTGAACTGTTACTAAGCATTGCTTGCGGAAGCATTGTCGCAACCATAATCTTTAGCCCAGCTGCCTCAGCTGTTGAATCCGATAGCAATATTTTTCTAACCAAGTCCGCTAAAACGGTTGCTGCTAGCGAATACGTGCTTGACTACCGAAATCACCCAATGCCAAATTTGAATGTGACTGTTTCACAGACAAAAAACCTAACAGATCAAGGTGTGGACGTTTCTTGGACCGGCGCTACACCTGATTCTTCTAGACCAATCACTAGCGGTGGCGCTAATTTTCTGCAAATTTTTCAATGCTGGGGTGAAGACCCTGACCGACCTGGTCATCCTGACAGAACTACCTGTCAGTATGGTGCATACAACGGCCCTGCGACTGCTCGGTCCGATAACACCTCCGCTGCGGCAGTCGATCCACAGGATATTAAGTTCACAAAACCTGGCACGAGCTTTTTCGATCCACCTTACACTTCAATTCCATATAATTCCGCAACAGGTGAACAGGTTTGGGATCTCAAGCGCGATAATGATGGAAAGTTCGTTGCAGACTATTCTGTCTCAATGAGTGCAAACCAATTCTATTCTCGGCTAACCTCTAATGAAATAACCTGGGCTGGATCAGATTCACGAGGAAGTGGAAACGTCAAATTTGAATTACAGACAGCATCTTCCTCACCTGGTCTGGGTTGCGGAAAGGCAGTAAAAGTCGGAGGTAAGTTTGTTGGGCAACCTTGCTGGCTAGTTATCTTGCCACGCGGGTCTAAAGATAATCGTCAAAACGGAATAGTCCAGTCAGGACTTTTCTGGGACGCATGGAAGCATCACCTCGCAGTCAAGCTAGACTTTCGCCCTATTGGGGTGCGTTGCTCTCTAGGGGTTCCAGAAAGATTAGTCCAAGGAAGTGAACTAGCAGGCGCTGCATTTGCGTCTTGGCAGCCTCGACTTTGTAATGAAGGAGCTAAGTCGGCTTTTGTTATTAGTAATCAGTTTGACGGTGACTCCTTAGTATCTGCTACCAGAGAAGAAAGTAGCCCCCTGGCTATCACAACTAGAGCTCTTGGCAACGATTTAGATAGCAAACTCGCCTACGCGCCATTGGCCATTGGTGGGATATCGGTAACCTTCTCTATTGACAGGAGAGTCGATGAGACACAACTCATACCACCTGACATAAGGGCTGTAAACGAGACACCCTTCAAGAGCCTGAAGCTAACCCCTCGACTGTTAGCCAAGCTCCTTACCAGCTCTTATCGCGAAGCTTTGCCACCGCAGGTGGACGCGGGAGTAATAGAAATGAATCCTAGAAACATTACGAGAGACCCAGAATTTATCGAGGTCAATAGCGATTCGCCTCACTGGGCGTACATGGATCTAACCCTTGGAGGCATCGCAGATGCCTTGGTCCCTAACTCCAGATCGTTTCTTGCGGAACGGGTTTGGGAGTATATTCAAGCTGACCCAGATGGCAGAGACTTCATGGCAGGCATTCCAGACCCATACGGTATGAGAATAAACCCCTGGTTTAGTACCGACAAAGAAACGAACCCTTCTGGAAAGTCCTTCGACATGCCAAACCTTGGGTTTCCAAAGAGCGACCCGATTGAAAAGCCAGACACTACTCTGTCGGGCGGCATCAGTCCAAGTGGGCCGATTAACGTTGTTACTTGGCGTCCCTACATGTCAGACTTCGAAGAAGGCGCGAAGGCTACGCTCACGGGAAATGCGTACCAGCTTGGAGCTTGGGACCCTTTCAGATCTCCACCAGCCTTTTCAAAAACTCCCAGAAGCCCGGTTGGCTATAGAAAAGTGTTCGCCATAACAACAACAACAGCTGCGGAGCGCTTCCAAAATTTTCAAGTTGCACTCCTGAACCCTGCGGGAGAGTTCGTCGCCCCAAATCTCAGGAGTTTACAAGAAGCTCAAAATGCCATGACTCCGTCGGATAAAAACTCTGGAGTCTACGAGTTGGATCTGAACTCGACGAAAGTGAAACAGGCCAAAGGCGCCTATCCTTTGGCTGTTCCAATTTATGCCGCAATCAACCCGAATCAAGGCGACAGCGATACCCGAGTTGCGTATGCGGATCTCATCAAGTTTGCAGTTAGTGAAGGTCAAACTTGGGGTACCGAAACCGGAGACCTACCCCCGGGTTACGCACCTCTAAATCCGTCTTTTGTTAAAACGGCTCTAGCGGTAGCAAGAGAAATCCGAACTGGTGGAAAAGTCACAGAACCTGAGACAAATGTTGGTCAAGAAGTTAGCCCCGAAGTAACTCCCTCCCCGCAACCAACTCAACAGACTATAGCTGCCGGAATGACCCCAAGCAACCCTGAGCTGCCGCTGTCAGTTGCTGCAGTTCCATTCGCAATTGTGTTGTTCCTTTGTTCACTTATCTTTTACGGACTCATAAGGATTCGTTTCCGTCTAGTAAACCCCAGACGGACATTGTTATAGCGTCCAGGGTGACTTGGATGGCGTTCATCAAGATGATTGCGTCCAACTAAAAAGAAGGAAGACAATGAAGGTTAAAAAACTAATCGCAGCCGTAGCCGTTTTCGGCACCGGTTTCGCTGTATTTAGCACCGGTGCAACTGTTCAGGCAGAGCCGGTTTCAAACTCCTACGTAGTTGTAGGATCGGACACCATCGAAGACGTTCTAAACGCGCTAGTTAACGGAACTGCAATCACTGGTGCAACTGTTCGCGTAACACAGAACGGTGCGACTCTTGGTTCATTCGATGCAACAGGTGGTCCATCGATCATCACCCGTCCAGGTGGAGTTCGTTTCTCAAGACCTAATGGTTCAAGCGAAGGTTTCCAGGCCCTAAGTGCTTCTATAAGCTCTAATCCTGCGACCCAAATCTTCACCTCTGGCACCTACCAGCCGGTTGGTGTTGCTAGCGTTTCAAAGACTGCACAACCAAATTATTGGATGGCTAAGTCATTGAGAAACATCAACATTTTTGGTCAGGTAGATATCGCTCGATCATCAAGCGCACTTCCGGCCTCAACCACTTTGGATGCAAACGGCACTATCGCCCGAATCCCATTCGGACGAGACGCCTTTGGACTGGCTTTCACGCCTTCTCTGGCAACTAAAGTTTGTGACGCAGGCCAAGATAGCGATGCTGGTTCAGGTTGCGCCGCGTACCTGACAACAGCACAGTTGAAGACACTTTTTGATGGAGCCACATCTCTTACCATCGGGACAACAGATATCCCAATGAAGGGAATCATGCCTCAGCAGGGTTCAGGAACCTACAATGACTTCACCAAGAGTGCAAACACAGACAAGACCTTGGAAGCTGCAAACTTTGCTGCTGGAAAAATCGGTTATAGCCAAGAGCATGACGCAACTGGCTTGACTGGAGACCAGGTTATGCCTATGTCTGCATCAAGGTGGATTGCAATGAAGAACGGTGCATCGTTTAACCGCGCCGGAACTGCCGTTCTAGGTTCAATCTATACAGCCACAACCCTCGGAGCTTCACCAATTCTTGGTGCGGCTGGATCTATGACTCCAAACCCTGCTTACTATGCAGACACTACGTGGGGTAGAGACACCTTCTTGTTCGTCGAACGAGCACGTATCACCCAAGGAGATGCGAAGTATGACGCCAACCTAGCTGCTCTTATGGATCCAACTCTAAACAAGTTAGCTAACGTTGAAACAACCGGAGCATCAAAAGCAGGTAAGGTGAAGGCCCTATACGGACTTCTTCCTCCAGTTGTTACAGACGTAACTTTCTACGTAACAAAGCCACAGTCAGCTGTATTGGACAACGACTAATGAAGAAGACAACTCTAAACCTAGGCGTTATTGCAGCCTCAGCAGCACTACTAATTAGCAGCTTGGTACCAGCACAAGCGGCTTACCAGAGCAACGGATCATTCGGTGCTGTTCACCTATACAACGGAAGCTACGTTCTAAGCAACACATTTACTTGGGAAGGCGAAGTTGTTGGATCATCAAGCAGCACATCATCAGAAGCAGTGCTTTCTTGCCCAACTACTGCAACCGGTGCATCCACATTCCTTTCAACTGCGGCTAACACCACAGTGCCTGGGTCATGGAATGCATACGCTCCAATTAGCTTCGTCTCAGGTACTAGGAACATCCTTCAGCCAAACCTTTCACCATCAGCACAGGTGAACGGTAACGCTCTGGGTGTAAAGACATCAGGTGGAACTTTCAACCTAGGTGTTGCTTGTACCTCAAACAGCGGTGTTACAGTGTTGGCTGCGTTCTTCCGCACCATCAGCGTCACAGCTAGCACAGGTGCTTACACAGCAGCTGCTACAGCAACTGACTCTGTGGGTACATCTCTACCAACACCTACTTGGGCAGTAACAACTGCACGTGTAGTTGCTGATCGTGCAGCAGGATCTGTTTATGTGCAAGACGTTCTAACAGCAAACAGAAACCAGCCGGCTATCTTCCCTGGAGACTATGCAACTTCATTCCAGTGGAAGCGTAACGGAAACCCAATTGCTGGTCAGACTGCAGCTACATACACAGTTGCAGACGCTGATGGCTACGCAAAGATCTCTGTTGATGTTGTTTACACAGCAGAAGGCGTTAGCGTAACTAAGTCAAGCACCCAGACACCATCAGTACTTGGTGGATCAGCGGTTCTTGGTGGCAACGTGTCAATGAGTGCTGGAGTTCAGCAAGTGGAGAATGGCTTCCTAGAGTTGTCACTTCCTGCAAATGCTGCTGCAACATTCGGAGCCGCTGCTATTGAGAACAACTACTCAGTAACTCGAGGCACACTAGGTAACATCAGAATCAACGACACCCGCTGGGTAACAACCGATGGTTGGGACCTTCAGGCTGAAGTTGCTAACTTCGTTAGCGGACCAAACACGATTGACAAGCGCAATCTTGGCGTGGTTCCTACTGTTGTAACCGCTTCAACTACAGCTACAGGTGTTGTTGCTGCAGCTGGAACTGTTGCAGGATCTGCAGCCGGCAGCTTCGCTCTAGCGAGCGCTGCAAAGGGTGCTGACCTAGGCGACACCGGTGTTACTGTTCTAAACGCAAACCTAACCTTGCGTGCACCACGTACCGCTGCTGCGGGAACTTACACATCGACAGTCACATTGACTCTCGCAACTAAGTAACCACACACATACTGATGTGGCGGAGCCTTCTGGCTCCGCCACATTAGTCATTTAACAGAGCCTTTTTTGTCTGCGGTTTACCTGCTGTTACACAATTGGTAACTAGAGAATGGGAGCATTTAGGCATGAATCGAGTGCCATTTGGCGTGATAATCAGAGCTCTGCTCTCAGTCAGTTTGGCTGTTTCGATACTAGTTTTCCCAAACATAAACACGAGTTTTGCCGCTGACGGAAATACAAGTGAAGGGAAAGACGCCATCGCGGTAAACCCTGCCACCAATGGAGAAGCAGACCCTAGCCGCACACGATTTGACTACCAACTCAATCCAGGCCAGCCGGCCAGGGACTCGATTTATATCGTTAACACTGGAACTTCTGTTCAAGAAGTAACTCTTTATGCTCGCGATGCGTATTCAGGTAGCGACGGAGAGTTCCTAATTGGCGATGAGAGCTCGAAGTCAACCGATGTTGGATCTTGGGTGATCTTTGAGGGAAATAAAGAAACATACAACTTTTCACTAAAGCCAGGTAATTTTGTCACCATTCCATTTACCGTGTTTACACCAACTGATGCCTCACCAGGTGATCATGCAGGAGCGATTGTTGCCTCTGCTGTAAGTAAGGGCGAAGACATTAATGTTGTTAGAAGGCTTGCCGTTCGACTTTACGCAAGAATCAGCGGTCAGATCAAGGCGAGACTTGAGATTTCCAACCTGAAGAGTGTGTCATCGATTAATTTCTTGAATCCTTTCGAACACAAACAGACCCTTACCTACGATCTGGAGAACACCGGCAACATTGAACTCTCTGCCGATGTTAGCGCTCAGTCATCTGGCCCGATAGGGCTGTTTGCAGGTGATCCAGAGAGCATAAGAGTAGCTAATCTTCTTCCAGGTAGCACGAGACAAGTCACTCAGACAGTATCTGGTGGCGGTCAGTTTGTAGTTACCAATACTTCAGTGATCTTCACAGGCCTTTTCACATCTGAAGGAATAGATGTGCAGCAACCTAGGGGTAGACAGGACATTAGCTCAACAACTTTCCCAACCGGAACGCTTCTATACCTAGTCGTTCTATCAGTCCTGATTTTGGGTTTTGTAATTGCAAAGAGACGTTCCAAATCTAAAGCAGATAACGTGAGTTCCAGTGATGCTTAGAACTAGGCTCATTATTTTCACACTCGTGTCTATCACTGCTCTTGGACCAACCGCGGCGATAGCCGAGGGCTATATAGGTGTTGAGGTAGAGGTAGTCGGTACCGAAGGTGCCCCTCAAGTATTTGCCAGCATGAAAGCGCCGATCGGCAAGAAGGCGGATGCAGCCAAAATTAGTTTAAAGATCCGTGGATTAGAAGCTGATAAGCCTGTTCTGTTTACTGTTACGCCGCTACCAGATGCTATTGCGAGATTCACATCCGATTCGCAAGGTGAGTTGACAGCTAAAGTCGAATTACCCTATGGCCTCGAACCAGGAGCTCACAACATCGATGCCCTCTCCTTCTACAGCGATGAAGACATCTCTGTTCTCTATACCGTGGGGCGAATCTACGTGAATGACTTTGGAATCCTGACCGAATCAGACGGCTCTTATCCAGTTGGCACAAAACCTGTGCAAGTTCTTTTACCCACCTCAGAGGAGCAATTTCCAACCCCTCCTACCTATCAGGGCCCAAAGGGTACCTTGAGGGTCAGTGATCCCCAGATAAGAGTGACCCAAGGTCTTCTGCCAAGCATGTCAGCTGTGATGTCGTTCAACAACGACTCAAACAGAAATGGCGATTTCGAAGTAAAAATGTCACTTTACACAATCTTTGGAACATTGGTCTCTGAAACTTATTACTCAAAAATTGATTCCATCCCGCCAGGTGGAACTCAGGCAGTGCTCCTTGATTTCCCAAACCTTCCGCCAATTGGATTCTTCACGCTAAAAACTGAATTGATTTTGCCTGACAACTTTGTATCAGATGAACCGGTTAAGACTTCCTATGTCAGTTCGGTATTCGCTCCACCATTAGCTCTAATTATTTCTCTTGTGCTTTTGTTAGTCGTAATCGCTTTGATTGTTCGAGCGCGACGTGCATCCATTTATGGGAGTGAGAAATGAAGAAGATGAATTTATCCTTCTTGAAGAATATTAACTATTCTCTCTGGTCAACCATAAGCGCTGGAATTCTGGCACTATCGCTAGCCTTTCTAGTGAACTTCTTTGCATTATCCTCACTAACCTTCGCAGCAGATCAGGTTAGATTGCAGAATGATTTTCAGGCGCAGATAAGTTCCGCAACAGCCCCAACTGCAGAGAAAGACTTTGAGAACAAGCTGCTCAGAGATGGTGCACCTGTAGCAAGGCTAGTGATTGACAAAATTGGTTTAGACGTAATCGTGGTGGAAGGTACTGACTCCAACACTTTGAGAAGTGGAGTGGGGCATCGCAGAGACACTGTGCTGCCAGGCCAAGAGGGAATGACCGTACTTTTTGGACGTGCTTGGTCCTACGGGGGTCCTTTTGGAAAGATTGCTCAACTTAAAGCTGGTGACCAATTCATTGTTTACACAGGTCAAGGCAAATCAGAGTATAAGGTCTCAGGACTTCGCCAGGCTGGAGATAAAGGACTTGCTCCTGTGAAGGCTGGCACTAATCAGCTGGTTCTAACAACTGCTCAAGGAAGTTTCTTTAGTCCAACATCAGTGCTGCGCGTAGATGCTGAACTTCAAGGAACTGCTTTTGAAACAGGGCAAAGAGTTACTGAGTGGGGCAGTATTCCGGCTGAGAGCAGAGAGCTGTCAATCGACACCAGATTTGTCTGGCTACTAGTTGTGAATCTCGTTCTGCTTCTAGCGATGAGATTGGCCCTGATGTGGTTTGCAAACAAATATGGTCGCAATAAAGCTTGGCTAGTATTCGCACCAGTCCTAGCTCTGAATCTAGTTCTATGTATTGATCAAGCAACACGTCTGTTACCTAATTTAATCTAAGAAAGAAGAAAGAAAATGGCTGAACTATCAAAACTTGCAACACTTGAAGCCAATGGCATATCAGCATGGTTTGGTGAACGTCAGGTTCTGAACAATGTTTCATTAGTCATGCCAGCAGGTGTGATTACATCTTTGATTGGGCCTTCAGGTTGCGGCAAGTCCACATTCCTTAGAATCCTGAACCGTATGCACGAGTTAGTTCCTTCTGCAAGCTTGTCAGGTGAGGTATTGCTTGATGGCGAAGATGTCTATGACCCAAACAAGAAGATTACTGAGGCTCGCAGGAGCATCGGTATGGTGTTTCAGAAACCTAATCCATTCCCAGCCATGTCAATTTATGACAACGTGATTGCTGGGCTGAAGCTCACAGGTGTTGAGGCAGATAGAGATACCAAAGACGAGCTAGTGCAAACCTCACTTGAACGTGCTGGGCTTTGGAACGAAGTAAAGAACCGCCTAAGAGCTCCTGGTGGAGGTCTCTCTGGTGGTCAGCAGCAAAGACTCTGTATCGCTAGATCTCTTGCTATCAAGCCACGTGTGCTCCTAATGGATGAGCCTTGCTCAGCTCTTGACCCAACCTCAACGAGAGTTATTGAAGAGACAATGCTTGAGCTTGTTCAAGATGTAACCATCGTGATTGTTACTCACAACATGCAGCAGGCTCAGAGAGTGTCTCAGCAGTGTGCATTCTTCCTAGCATCCCAGGGAACACCTGGAGTAATTGTTGAGTATGGTGACACAGAAGCGATGTTTAGTTTGCCTCAAGACCCAAGAACCACTGATTACGTAAACGGTCGTTTCGGATAACAATATCTGTCTGAAGAAGCTATTTGACTATAGCGCTGGTGAAGATTTCATAACCAAATGCTGGAAGGGTTAGTTCGTAGCCCTTAGAGATCATTTTCACTGATTTGTTATCTGAAAACTTATAGAGGGTAGCTGTCACTCCAGAATCAAATTTCGCTTTCAGAGACTTGTTGCTCAAATTGATTACAACAAAAACTCTGTTGGTTGATCTTGTTCTACTAAATGCAAACAGGCTATTTGACGTGGTTGTTAATGACACAGCGTCACCACCATTCTTTTCATTGAATAGAGCAGAGTTGCTTTGCTTGAGATTAATCAACTTTTGATAATCAGCAAATACAGCAGGGTTCTTCGTAGGCCAGACAATGAAGTCGCTATCAAAGGGCTTAAGCGCTTTGATAGAGCCGACCTCTTGTCCCTGGAAGATAACCGGTGCTCCGGGTAAGGTGAAGCTCAGCACTGAAGCAGCCCCAAGAGAAGCCGCAAACCTAGAGGTCTCTGTCTTACCACCCTCCATGGTTTCATAACTGCTCAGGTGATTCAAAGGCAGGGTAGGCGCTTTGAATTTGGACACTTCAGATGTCATGAGTGCACCTAGTGTTGATTTAGTGGAAGTACCTGACTTGATTTTCTCAAGTGAAGTCAGTAGATCGCTATTTGAGGTTAGGGTCAGGCTGTTCGTAAAGTAAGGTGACTTGATTGCGTCGGTAGTTCCAAGAGCTAAGCTCTTGGTTTGTTGCAGGCGATAGGCAAGCTCGTTCAAGAAATTGATTGGAACAGAAGTCGCACCAGAGAAGATAAAGCCGTCAACATCTGTGTCGACTACCCAACTCTTCAGTTCCTCGATCATCTCTTGTCTTAGCTCTACTCTTTCATAATCGTAGTAAGCCAAGTACGCCTTTGAAGGAACAGGATCTAAAACATAAGATGCATTCCTCTTGAACCAATTTGATTGAGATACGGTCCAGTCATGATCTACTGCTGCGGTTTCTAGCGGGACTGTGAGCAAAACCTTCATGCCAGATGCTTTGGCAGTTGTCACGAACGATTTGAAACTAGTCAGCGTTCCTAAGGACGGGTTCACCTTTGATAGGTCGGAGGCTGCAAAAACTGAACCTAGGGTGCCCGACATTCTGCTTTTGCCGATGGGAAATATGGGATTTAGGATCAAGGCCTCAACCCCGAGGGTCTTTAGTTCCTTTATTCGAGCGGTAGCACCTGTGAAGGTTCTAGCTGACGAGAACTGCCTTATGTTCATTTCATAGAAGACGGTGTCGCTAATCCAAGTTGGATTCACTGCTGGCTTTAGAGCGCCACCGATGCTTGCAGACATGTACAGGGCTACTCGTTTTCCAACAGTTACGGTTCCACCACCTAGTGTCGTTTGAGCTACTATGGCAGCTGTGTGAGACCCTGGGTAAGCATCCTTAGCCACAGTAATCTCAACAGGGACTACAACAGATCTGCCAATGGCAACGCTCACAGTAATCGCGGTAGCTTTCTGAGTTCCGAAGCGGGCCCAAGTAGCCATTCCGTATGGCTGCGAATCGGTACCTGAGATTATTTGTGCTTGGCCATCAACTGAAAGATACGACAAGCGAGAGTAAACCAAAAACACCAGGTTTCTATCACCTCTGTTGGTGAGCAAAACATTCTCAGTTCTCTTTGCACCTACCGTCAGAGCACCAAAACTCAAAGAGGTACGAGAAGAGTCCGCCTTACCATCCTTGGCTACAGCGAGAGAAAAGACATCATCTGCATAGGCGGGCTGCTCAGATTGAGGGTTTAGGCTAGGTGAAATCTGAAGCAAAATAGCTAAAGTCGCAAGCGAAACTAAGAACCTGTTCCGTCTCTTGCTCATGTTAGCCTCACAGACTTGGCTTATTTAGCCTGCTTGGTGGAGTAAATCACAAATCCATTCGCAGGAACAGTCACATTCTGAGAGCTTGCAAGAGAAATCTTTTTACCTGAAGTGAAATCGTAAACAGATAACTTGGATCCGAAGGATACCTTAGTCGTAATTGCCTTAGCACTTAGGTTGGCAATGTAGACAACGGTTCCTGCAGAACTTGATCGCTTGAAAGCAAATACAGACTTCGATGAAGTTGTGATGCTTGTAGCAGGGGCTGCGGCTAATACTGTGTTGGCTTTTCTTAGCTTGGAAAGATTCGTGATGAATGCGGTCGTCGCTGGAGCCTTTGTAGGCCAAGCAATTGAATCAGCATCGAAAGGCTTTAGGGCCTTTGCATAGGCGATTTCTTGCCCTGCGTTCAGCATTGGAGTACCAGGGGCTACGAAGGACAAGGCAATCGCACTGTTTAGGTACTTTCCGAATCGAGTCGCATCTGTCTTACCAAGTGCAGCTGTGGTTGCATCGGTTGTGAAGTTTACGTTTGTAGAAGTCTTCGCAGAAGTTCCTAGGTTCTTCAGTGCAGTTGCCCAAGTGGTTGAGCTTGTGTTTCCCTTAGAGAGAGTTCCTAGTGTTGTCAGGAAGTCGCTTCTCTTGACAGCACTGAATGAGTTCTTTGTCTGACTTGCTGTTACTGGGCTATTTGTTAGGAATACCAAAGGACGAACCAGATTCAGACGGTAAGTTGCTTCGTTCCAGAACTCTGGTGTTTGTTTCGCAGCGTTAGCTGAAGCGAATCCATCGATGTCGAATTTAGTTGCCCAGGCCTTCATCTGAGTAATTAGTTCAGCTCTAAGTTCCGGCACACTGTAGTCCAGCATTGTCGCGTAAGGCATGCCCGGAGCCTTGATTGTGTTTAGGCCACTGTACTGCAACCAGTCTGGCTTGTCAGTGATCCATGTTGAGTCATTACCAATGTGACCTGATACCCAGGTCAACATCACTTTAATACCAGCTGCATGAGCTGAAGTGATCAGTTCAATTAGGTCTGCTTCAGTTCCAAGCTCTGGGTTTATAGAATCTGTAGAACTAGGAGCATAGATGTTTCCTATGGTTCCAGGCTTTCCTGTCTGTGAAACTGGAAAAATCGGTTCAAGTACAAGAACACCAACGCCTAGATTCTTCAGTGCAGGGATTCTCGCAGTAACACCTTTGAAATCTCTAGTTGAACTGAAGTTTCTAACATCCAAGTTGTAGTAAAGAGAGCTCTTTGACCAAGTGGTTGAAGTTGCAGGGCTAAGAGTAAGACCTTCTGTTCCTAGACCAAGAGTTGGGT
>Ga0209444_10000870_pt1 | contig 16710 bp, 16 predicted proteins | sample LauGreFaBDMM15DN_2_FD_188215 | JGI IMG/M metagenome (GOLD analysis project Ga0209444, IMG submission 188215) | Freshwater lake microbial communities from Lake Michigan, USA - Fa13.BD.MM15.DN (SPAdes) (version 2) | ecosystem: Environmental > Aquatic > Freshwater > Lake | place: Lake Michigan...
TAAAAAAGTGTTATCAGCTACTGGAATAAAAAACAATCCAACTTCAATAGCAGCTGCGATCACGACGATGTTAGCAATTGTGCCAAATCCTGGTCTTTGCCTAAGTGGAATCCAAAGTAGGAGCACAAGCACTGAAACTAAAAATGTTGATTCGCCGATATTTAAAACTGTATTTATTGATATTCCCTCTGAAAGAACTATCCAAGGTGAGTTACCAAGTCCGGGTACAACTAAAAAAGCTTCACCGATTCCAAATATCGTTAATCCAAAAAAGAGAATTGCAAGCCTTTGAATATGTTGTCTACCAGTACCAAGTGACCAGGTTGAATCCGCCCGCCACGGGGTATTTGGAATTGTTCTAGATGGTCGAAGCATATTAACGATTTTTTTAGATAGATTATCGCCGTTAGTTGACATGCTCACTGCTAAACTCTATCTCACAATAACTAGCGATTGGGTTATCTTGAGTTTTACCTATGGCCAGGCAGTCATTATTGGATTTATTCAGGGGATAACTGAATTATTTCCAATCTCAAGCCTCGGGCACGCAATTTTGATACCTGCATGGATGGGCGGATCGTTCAGAGATTTTATTAGCGAGGAAAATCAAGCGTATTTATTAATCACAATTGCTATGCATCTTGCTAGTTCAGTTGCATTATTTATTGTATTCAGAAAACGATGGGTTGGCTTAATTGGTGGAAGTTTTAGAGCCCTAAAGTCTAGAAATTTTCAATCAACTCAATTTAGAGTTCTTGGCTATATTGTGATTGCAACAATCCCAGTTGGAATTCTTGGAATCGTATTTGGTGATTATTTCCAGAGTATCTTTGGCAAACCAAAATATTCAGCAGCTTTCCTAGCAATTAACGGAGTGCTATTAATTACTGCTGAGAGATTATCTAGGCGCGATATTGCTCATGAGTACCATGATTCAGATGCAGAGATTGATCATCGTGTAAATGCAAAGAGTGCATTGGTAATTGGATTTGGCCAGAGCCTGGCACTATTTGCAGGAATAAGTCGATTCGGTGTAACTATGAGTGTTGGTTTACTTCGTAAACTTAACCACTCAGTTGCATCTGATTTTGCGTTTTTACTTTCACTACCAGTAATTGTTGGCGCTGCAATTTTGAAACTACCTGAACTATTTACTAGTGATGCTAAGCAGTTACTTGGCCAGATCCTAGTTGGGTCACTGGTTTCATTTGTTGCTACATATTTCAGTGTTTCATTTTTGGTTAGATGGTTCAAGACTAAAACTCTCTATCCATTTGCTATCTACTGCCTAGTCGTTGGCATTGCTTCATTTGTTAGGTTTGCCTAATGTTTCCAGGTTTTGGAACTGTTTTAAACATCTTAGCTATCATTATTGGTGGAACTTTAGGTGTTTTTATTGGCGGCAGAATTAGTGAGAAGTTAAGAAACTTAATTACAGATGTTTTGGGTTGTGTAACTGTTATATCTGCTGCTGATGCATTGTCGGCTTATTGGGATCAAGATCTGCAAGATGCTATGCCTAAAGGCTGGGTAATTTTAGTTGTTGTTTTTTCATTATTAATTGGAGCTGTGCTTGGTTCTTTGCTTCGCATTGAAGATCGACTTGAGAATTTTGGATTAAATTTAAAAACGAGGTTTAGCAAGGATGGCGGTTCTAACTTTGTTGAAGGATTTGTCTCTGCTTCTTTAATTTTTGCAATCGGCCCACTAGCGATCCTCGGCAGCATCTCTGATGGCATGGGAACTGGAATTGATCAGTTAGTTTTGAAAAGCACATTAGATGGTTTTACATCCCTTGCATTCGCCGCATCTCTTGGTTGGGGCGTAGCGCTTTCCAGTTTGCCAGTAGGAATATACCAATTTGCTTGGACGGCAATCGGTTTGTTTTTAGGTTCAATTTTGACCAACTATCAAATCTCTGCAATGACGGCTGTGGGCGGTATTTTGCTAGTAGGCATTGCCCTTAGATTGCTTAGGATCAAACAGATCGCCGTTGGCAATCTTCTACCAGCACTTGCACTAGCGCCATTACTAGCGCTAGCTGCTCATCAATTTGTTTAGAAAGTTTTAGCGTCAATCACAAAGCGGTACTTAACATCACTTGCAACTGTTCGATCGTATGCCTTATTAATGTAATCAGATTTAATAACCTCTACATCACTGACAATGTTTTTCTGGCCACAGAAGTTAAGCATCTCTTGGAGTTGAGCAATTCCACCAATCATTGAACCAGCAAGTGATCTTCTCTGTCCAAGTAATGTGCCAGCATTTATTGAATATGGCTTACCTGGCAAGCCGATCACAACCAAAGTTCCGTCTAGCTTTAATAGTTGCAAGTATGGTTCAAGATCTAAGTCAGCTGAAACAGTGTTTAGAATTAAATCATATGATTTGTTAAGTTTTTCTAAGCTCTTAATATCTTTTGTTACTACAAAGTGATCTGCACCCATAGCCTTAGCATCAGATTCCTTCTCAGGTGAGTGAGAGAATACTGTTGTTTCTGATCCTAATGCATGGGCAAATTTAACTCCCATATGGCCAAGTCCGCCTAAGCCCATGATGCCAACTTTTTTACCAGGTCCAGCATTCCAATTCTTAAGTGGTGAATAAAGAGTGATACCAGCGCACATAAGTGGTGCTACTCCTGCTAGGTCAAGATTTGCTGGAACATGAACTGCATAATCCTCATCGATAACAAACTTATCTGAATACCCACCCATCGCAACTGTCTTGCCATCGCGCTCAAGTGTGTTGTAAGTACCAGTCATGCCTTCAACACAATATTGCTCAAGGCCAGCATTACAGCTTGCACATTTGCGACAAGAATCAACGAAAACTCCAACACCAATGATTTCACCAACTTTAAACTTGCTTACCTGCGAACCGATTTCAGTAACTTTTCCAACAATTTCATGACCAGGCACCATTGGAAATATTGATGGACCCCACTCTTCCCGTGCTTGATGGATATCTGAATGACATATGCCGGCAAAGTAAATATCAAGTGCTACATCTCTAGGGCGAAGCTCTCTTCTGTTAAATTCGTAGTTCTCAAGTAAAGCTCCAGCAGATTTAGCGGCATATCCTTTGGTTTTCATGTTGCCTTTCGATTAGTTATTAAACGGCAGAGATTGTTCTGCCGCTGGATTAGAAATTTTTGAGGTTACTTTGCGCATATGGTGACGGCGGCATAAAACTTCATAGGCAACTGTTGAGCTAGTGCTTACATCGCCAACAACAACCTGTTCACCTTCCGTAACCATTTTCCCATTAATAGTTCTTGCATTATGTGTTGCACGCTCACCACACCAACATAATGCTTCAACCTGCAATGTCTGAACCCGATCTGCTAACTCAACTAACCTAGCGCTGCCTGGGAATAATTTAGTTCGAAAATCAGAGAGAATTCCAAAAGCGAAAACATCAATTCCTAAGCCATCTACAATCTTTGCAAGTTGTTCGATCTGTTCTGCTGTATAGAACTGGGCTTCATCACAAATAATAAAACTGATCCGGCCACCGATTGACAACCGTTCTACAATTAATTTATGAATATCTAGATCAACATCAACCTCTAATGCCTCAATTTGTAAACCTAGTCGAGAAGAAATTAAACCTTTGCCGGCTCGATCCTTACTTGTAAAAATAACTCCATCACGGCCACGAGAGCGATGATTATGGGCAGTCTGAAGTGCCAATGTGGATTTACCGCTATCCATTGTTCCGCAGTAGTAGATGAGTTCGGCCATGTGGTTATTCTGCCAATATTGTCTGGATTTGTAGACCACTGTGGGCTTGTTTGATCCGTGATCTTCCACCCAATGCGGGTATTTCGAGTAAAAAGACAAGAGATGTCGGGATTAGGGATGCGGCGATTATCAAATCTGTTGCTGCCACAGCAGTCCCACCGGTTGCGAGCACGTCATCAACAATTAAAACTTTCTTGCCCGCTGGAATTAATTTGGCATGGATTTCAAGGGTGGCCTGGCCATACTCAAGGTCATAACTTTTTGAAATTGTTTCACCAGGGAGTTTGCCACTTTTTCGGATTGGTATAAATCCCTTATTGGTCATTGTTGCAACTGCAGCTGCAAAAATAAATCCACGGGCTTCAATGCCGGCGATGTAATCTGCATCAGTTGCTAGATTAGATATTGCTTGGCAACACTGCTTAAATATTTTTGGATCAGCAAGCAGAGGAGTAATATCCTTAAAAAGGATGCCAGGTTTTGGAAAATCTGGAATGTTCCGGATTAACTGCGCTGCTGATATATCCACCTGCGGATTGTATTGATAACCATTGGAAATCAATCGTGTCCGGGAGGGGAGTTGAACCCCTAAGCCCTTACGGGCACTAACACCTCAAGCTAGCGCGTCTGCCAATTCCGCCACCTGGACCTACTTTTATTTTAACGCAATCTGAATTCAATGGAAATCGCAGTTATATAGGAGAATAGCCCTATGAAATTGAGCAAAGAGCAGATCATTGAATTAGAGAATGAAACAATCACGCTTTGCCAGGAAATGATTCGAATCCCAAGTGTGAATCATGGCGAAGGCAAAGGCGATGAAAAAGCAATGGCTGAGTATGTTGCAAGTAAATTAGCCGAGGTCGGTATTAAGAGTGAATTAATTGAAACTGCACCAAACCGAGTAAATGTGGTTGCAAAGGTTGAAGGAGCAGATCAAAGCCGGCCTGGACTTGTTCTACATGGACACATCGATGTCGTTCCCGCCAATGCCGCTGATTGGTCAGTTGACCCCTTTAGTGGCGTGATTAAAGATGGATTTATTTGGGGCCGTGGGGCAGTTGATATGAAAGATATGGATGCCATGATCTTGGCAACTGTCAGAATGTGGCAACGAATTGGTTATAAGCCACCAAGAAATATTTTGTTAGTTTTCTTTGCTGACGAGGAGGCTGGTTCTAATTATGGATCTCGTTGGTTAGTTAAACATCGGCCAGAAATTTTTGACGGTTATAGCGAAGCAGTCTCAGAGGTTGGCGGATTCTCCGTAACAATAACTGGTGAACACCGACTTTATTTGATCGAAGCTGCCCAAAAAGGTATTCAGTGGATGAAGTTGACCGCTAAAGGCACCGCCGGACATGGTTCATTTATAAATCAAAATAATGCGGTAACAAAAGTTGCAGATGCTGTTGCCAGAATTGGCAAGTATGAGTGGCCACAATTAGAAACAAAAACTAGTAGTTTTTTTTTCCGCAAAATTGCCGAACTAACTGGTGATAAATATGACCCAAAGAATGTTAAACCACTCCTTCATCATCTTGGCGATGCAGTAAAGATGTTAGGTGCAACAATTTCAAACACAGCAAATCCAACAATGCTAGAGGCTGGTTATAAAGTTAATGTGATCCCACAGAGCGCAAGTGCGATGGTAGATGGGAGATTCCTTCCGGGGCATGAGAATCAGCTACAAGAAACTATCAAAAAACTTGCTGGCGATGAGATTGAAATTGAAATATTAACTCGTGATATTGCACTCGAGGTTGAGTTTGCTGGCCCATTAGTTAAAGCTATGTGTGATGCGATCTCTGGTGAGGATTCTGCAGGAATTCCAGTTCCATACTTAATGAGCGGTGGAACAGATAATAAAGCGCTTCATGATTTAGGAATTGTCGGTTATGGATTCTCTCCACTTAAGTTACCCAAGGATCTAGATTTCTTTGCACTCTTCCACGGGGTAGATGAACGTGTACCTATTGAAGGTTTAAAATTTGGAGTTCGAGTTTTGTACGAATTTTTGGAGAATGTTTAACTAGAGGCTGAAACCTCATTTAATGCTTGTCTAACCTGCTCAGGCAGAGTGATTTGTTCAACAGTAAGAATTCCACGTAGTTGTGCACCAGTTCTAGCTCCTATTAGTGCGCTTGTTACACCTGGTGCATCTCTAACCCAGGAGAGTGCAACTTCAAGAGGTGAGTAGCCCAATCCTTCAGCTGCTACACAAACAGCTTCAACAATTTGTTGGCACCGCTCAGAAAGATATGGTTCAACAAAGTTAGCAAAGTGTGGTGAGGCACCACGAGAATCAGATGGCACACCGCCGCGATACTTTCCGGTTAAAACACCTCTTCCTAGCGGTGACCAAGCTAGGAAACCAAGGTTTAGTGCTGACGAAGCAGGAATTACCTCTTCCTCTGCTTTTCTATTTAGCAAAGAGTATTCATTTTGCGCCGCAATAATTGCAGCTTTACCAAATATTGGATTTTGCAGTGTTGCACTTCTTGCAAGTTGCCAGCCATTGAAATTGCAAACACTCACATAGCGAGCTTTTCCAGAACTGGTTGCATAATCAAGAGCGGATAATGTCTCTTCTAGGGGAGTATTTTTGTCCCAAGTATGAATTTGCCAAAGATCCACATAATCAATATTTAATCTACTTAAAGATTTATCTAAATCTGATATTAATTCATTACGGGAGTTATTTACTTGGCGATTACCATCTTTAAATGTTAAGCCGCCTTTAGTTGCAATAAAAAGATCATCTCTCTTTACTAACGTGCCAATAAAGCCACCGAGAACTCGTTCTGCATCACCATCACCGTAAACAGCTGCGGTATCAACTAAATTTCCGCCGGCTTCAACAAAGTACTGCAACTGTTGGGCAGCTTCATTTTCATCAGTATCACGACCCCAGGTCATAGTCCCTAGTCCGAGTCGGGAGATTGATACTCCACCTAATTTGCGACGTTCCATGGCTGGCAGGCTAGCAACAAGAGAGGGAAAAGATCGGTAACCTTGCCAAATGCCGATTATCTATCTTTTGCGACATGCCCAGTCTGTGGCCAATACCAAAGGCATTTTGGCGGGCCAGGATGACTCAGTTGAGTTGTCAAAAACAGGCTTTAAACAAGCTGAAGCACTTGTTTCTTATCTTTCAGCAATCAAATTTTCTAAAGTTTATTCCAGTCCACTTACGAGATGTATACAAACAATTGCACCGTTTATTGAGAAAAATTCAAAAATCGATTTTCAGATAGATAACCGAGTTATCGAAATGAATTACGGAGAATGGTCAGGTAGAAAGCTTGCGGTGTTGAGTAAAGATTCCAAATGGAAGAATGTTCAAAATAACCCGGCCGGGTTCATTTTTCCGCAAGGGGAAAGTTTTAAAAGTATGCGCAAACGGGTAGATCTTGCGCTTGCAGATTTGAAGACAAAGAAAGGCCCAATTTTAGTTGTAACCCATGGGGACATCATAAAGATGGCGATAACTTCATCTCTTGGATTACCAATCAATCGTTTTCAAAGCTTTGTAGTTGAGCCTGCGTCGTTAACGATAATCAGTCTAGAAAAATCAGGCGCTACTATTTTGCAGAGCAACTTTAAGGTTTCTCAAACAGTGATCTCAAAATTTAATTCAAATTTAATTGGTGGCGGAAACATCCTTACTGGTAGCCGCTGGTGGAGCAAATAGTGCCGCGTATTATTTATCGTCACGAACCTGCAACTAGATTTATTGTCAGTGCAATCGGTGACCCTGGCCAGCGTCAATTTTTCATTCAAGTAAAATCTGTCGATGGATTAAACTCTGTAACTTTAGAAAAGAGTCAGGTGATTGCATTAACTGAGAGATTAGAAGAGTTAGTGCGTGAATTACGTCGAGGTAAATTAGCTTCGCCGGAAGTACTTTCTGCCGCCCCTGATCTTGATAACCAACCCATGGAGTTGCCAATTGATGAGGATTTTCAAGTAGGAGTTATAAGTATTACTTGGGAAAATGAGTTAGTAGTAGTGAATATACAGGCAGCTTTACAAGATGATGATCTTATTTTAGACGACATTGATATGGGCCCAGATCTTTTAATAGCCACACTTAATATTGCGCAAGTAAAAGGTTTTTGTGAACGTGCGATGACTATTGTGAATGCTGGCCGAGCAGCTTGTCCATTTTGTGGACTGCCAATTGATCCACTTGGTCATTTGTGTCCTCGGGCCAATGGTTATCGCAGATGAAAGATGTAACTGATTTGATTTTGAACGGAAACTTAATGGTAGTTGGCCGTTTAGTAGATGCGTCAAATGCAACCTTATTAGCTAATGTAGAAGGTAGCGATCCGCTAATAGAAGTAATCTACAAACCAGTGGCTGGCGAGAGACCACTGTGGGATTTTCCAGATGGAAACCTTGCTAACCGAGAATATTCCGCATATTTATTAAGCGATCTTGCAGAGTTTAATATCGTTCCATACACAGTATTACGGGAAGGTCCATTCGGATTTGGCATGGTTCAAGAATGGATCAAGGTAGATCAGAACATTGATGTTGTTGAGTTCGGCCAAAGTTCCGATCATCAACTGCGCAAACTTGCTCTCTTTGATGCAATTATTAATAACACTGACCGTAAATTTGGGCATTTATTGGTTGATGAAAGTGGAATGCTTAAAGGGTGTGACCATGGCGTGGCATTTCATTCTGAGGACAAACTAAGAACAGTCTTATGGCAGTTTTCCGAACAGCCCTTTTCGCCAGAAGAGTTAAGTCTTTTAAGTAATGTTAAATCAATTGATCTCAATGAAGTTTTTTCTAGTTATCTAACTAAAGATGAGATAGCTGCAATATCAAGCAGAACTGATAACCTAATTAGTAGTGCTAGGTTTCCGGAGCCAAGTGATTCTTGGCCAGCAGTCCCATGGCCACCGGTTTAAGCGAGGTAGATAGTATGAAAACATGGCCAGATCTTTATTTACCAACACTTGATTCTAACGATTTCCCAACTCTGAAATTGAAGGACACTAATTATGGTGATTTAAAAGCAATTGCGGGTGATAGCTTTAAAATGTATGTGTGTGGAATTACTCCTTATGATGCTACACATCTAGGACATGCTGCTACTTATCTTAGTTTTGATTTAATAAATCGATACAAACGTCTTTCTGGCTCTACAGTAAGTTTTGTTGAGAATATTACCGATATTGATGATCCACTCTTTGAACGTGCTAATCGAGATAAAATTGATTGGCAAGTACTTGCTAATACTCAGATCGATCTTTATAAGTCTGATATGACTGCACTTAGAGTTTTACCCCCAACTAATTTTGCAAAGGTAACTGACTCAATCGATATCATTGAGAAATTTATTCAAAAGTTATCACGCAATGGACATCTTTATGAAATATCTGGCGACCATTACTTCTCTGTTGAACCATTTTTAGAAACTTTGCCATTACAAGTTGATGAAGCAATAAGTATTTTTGCTGAGCGTGGGGGAGACCCAACTAGAGCTGGCAAGAAACACCCATTGGATCCAGTGATTTGGTTAGCAAATCGTAATAACGAACCAGGGTGGCAGAGCAAATTAGGGTTTGGTCGCCCGGGATGGCATGTTGAGTGCACAGCTATCGCGTGTGAGTATCTAGATGATAAAAATTGTGATCCAATAATTGATCTTCAAGGTGGTGGAAGTGACCTTATTTTCCCTCACCATTTTATGAGCGCACAAATAGTTAAAGCTGCATATGGTCGAGATTTCGCAAAATACTTTGTGCATACGGCCATGATCGGTTTAGATGGCGAGAAGATGAGTAAGTCAAAGGGCAACTTAGTATTTGTATCAAAATTATTAGAAGCAAAAGTTGATCCAATGGCAATTAGGTGGGCACTCCTAAAAGGTCATTATCAAGAAGATAGAGATTGGAGTAATGAATTACTTAAAACAGCAGAATTAGAAATTAATCAGATTCGTCGCTCACTTTCTCAAAGTGAAGTTAGTGATTCAACGGAGTTAATTACTGGTTTGATTCTTGATATTTCAAATAACCTAGATACTCCGGCAGCTTTGAAACGATTATTGGATTGGTCGAGAAAATCGGAAAATAGTGGAGATGTTAATCAAAGTGGTTTAGTCTCTAGAGCAATTGATTCACTGCTTGGTTTAGCACTGTAATCGATTTAGCCGCCCATTTATTAAGGTAAACTAGGGCAAATGAACTCTCTTCGCTCTGCTTTGAATCAGCGGGTAGTTATTGCCGATGGGGCGATGGGCACTATGTTGCAAGATCAAAATCCAAGCCTTAAAGATTTTCAAAATCATGAAGGCTGTAATGAAATTTTAAACGTAACCAGGCCAGATATCGTTAAAGCTGTTCATGCTGAATATCTTGATGCTGGCGTTGATGCGATAGAAACAAATACTTTTGGTGCAAATTTTGCTAATTTAGCTGAGTATGGAATTGAAGATCGCATCTATGAACTGGCTTTTGCAGGTGCGAAAATTGCAAGAGAGGCAGCAGATGAATATTCAACCAAAGAAAACCCAAGATGGGTACTGGGTTCACTCGGCCCCGGCACGAAGCTACCAACACTTGGTCACACAACATATGAAATATTAAAGCAGTCTTATGAAACAGCTTCAAAAGGTTTAATCGAAGGTGGCAGTGACGCTCTACTTATTGAAACAACTCAAGACTTACTGCAGGCAAAGTCAGCTATCAACGGAGCACGGGATGCAATCAAGAAATCAAAAAAAGATATCGTTTTGATTGCTCAGGTAACTGTTGAAACTACTGGAACGATGCTCATGGGCTCAGAAATTGGAGCGGCTTTAAATGCACTTGAACCACTTGGAATTGATTTAATTGGTTTAAATTGTGCGACTGGACCTGCAGAAATGAGTGAGCACCTACGAGTTTTAAGTAAAGGCGCAACAGCAGGAATTTCGGTTATGCCAAATGCTGGCCTACCGATTCTTGGCGAAAATGGCGCACATTATCCATTATCACCAAGTGAATTGGCTAAATCCTTAAAACAGTTCGTTGATGAGTACAAAGTTAACTTAGTTGGTGGATGTTGCGGCACAACACCAGCGCATCTAAAGGAAGTTGTCACACAACTGCGCGGCAGCAATATCGCAAAAAGAATTGTAAATCGAGAATCTGGCGCATCATCACTCTATCAATTTGCGCCATTTAGACAACAAAATACCTATCTTTCAATTGGAGAGCGTACTAACGCAAATGGATCAAGAGCATTTAGGGACGCACTATTGGCTGAGGATTGGCAAAGTTGCGTTGAGATCGCACGAGACCAGATTAGAGATGGTGCTCATATGTTAGATCTTTCAGTTGATTATGTTGGGCGCGACGGTGTTGCCGATATGAAGGAATTAGCATTTCGATTCGCAACCACTTCAACGCTACCAATTGTGTTGGACTCAACAGAGCCAGCAGTTCTAGAGGCTGGGCTAAAGCAATTAGGCGGTAGATCGGTAATTAATTCAGTCAACTATGAAGATGGAGATGGACCAACCTCTAGATTTGCAAGGATCATGCCGTTAGTAGTTGAGCACGGCGCAGCTGTAATAGCGCTGACAATTGATGAAGATGGTCAAGCGCGTGACTCAGCGTGGAAATTAAAAGTTGCTAGACGCTTAATTAATGATTTAACTAAAAATTGGGGCATGAATGTAGAAGACATACTTATCGATTGCTTAACTTTTCCAATTGCAACTGGGCAAGAAGAAACTCGGCGTGATGGTATTGAAACAATCAACGCGATTAAAGCGCTAAAAGAAGAGTTTCCTGGCGTACAAACAACTTTGGGTGTTAGTAATGTTTCTTTCGGGCTTAACCCTGCTGCAAGAATCGTTTTAAATTCAGTTTTCCTATCAGAGGCCGTTAAAAACGGACTGGATTCAGCAATTGTTCATCCATCAAAAATTACGCCGATTAGTCGTATTCCTAAGGAGCAATTAGATGTTGCGATGGATTTAGTTTACGACCGTAGAAAGTTCGATCAAAATGGAGATATCGAATATGACCCACTTTCAAAGTTTTTACAATTATTTGAGAATATTGAGGTTACTTCTACTAAGGAGAGCAGAGCCGCTGAACTTGCTGCGCTTCCACTTGATGAAAGATTACAACGCCGAATAATTGATGGCGAAAAAGTCGGGTTAACCGATGATCTGAAAATCGCATTGGATTCAAAGATCCCTGCACTCACAATAATTAATGACTACCTACTTTCCGGGATGAAAACTGTAGGAGAGTTATTTGGTAAAGGCGAGATGCAGCTTCCATTTGTTCTTCAGTCGGCAGAAGTTATGAAGACAGCTGTTGCTTATCTTGAGCCCTTTATTGAGAAAACTGATGATGAAGGCAGAGGGAAGATACTTCTGGCCACTGTAAAAGGTGATGTGCACGATATCGGTAAAAATTTAGTAGATATTATTTTGTCTAATAACGGATACGAAACAGTAAATATCGGCATAAAGCAAACAGTAAATCAGATAATTGATGCAGCAGTGGCTAACAACGTTGATGTTATTGGTATGTCTGGTCTATTAGTTAAATCAACTGTAATTATGAAGGAGAATTTATTGGAGTTAGATTCAAGAGGGCTTTCAGAAAAGTGGCCGGTAGTTCTCGGCGGTGCCGCATTAACCAGATCTTTTGTTGAACAGGATCTAAATGAAATATTTCCGGGAACAGTTCGCTACGCGAAAGATGCCTTTGAAGGTCTTAAATTGATGGATGCCTTGATGGGAATTAAACGCGGTGTGCCTGGAGCTCAGTTGCCTCCACTTAAAGAAAGACGCACATTAAAGACTAATCGAAGTGAATCCACTGAGGTTGATTTAAAGAGAAGTGATGTTTCTGAAAGTAACTCGGTTCCATCTGCGCCGTTTTATGGTTCTAAGGTAGTTAAAGGTGTTGCGCTTGCTGATTATGTTGGGATGTTAGACGAACGAGCTTTACTCCTAGGTCAGTGGGGATTAAAAGGCAAAGATTTTGAAACCATGGCAGAACAACAAGGTAGACCGCAATTAAGGTCATTATTAAATGATGTTCAATCAAATGGTTGGCTTAATGCTGCAGTTGTTTACGGATACTTTCCTTGCTATAGCGATGGTAATGATTTAGTTGTTCTTCACCATGAAGGAAATTTAAAGGGAGAAGAGAGAGTTAGATTTACATTCCCACGGCAAAGTCGCGATCGTAGATTGTGCTTATCTGATTTCTTCCGAAGTAAGCAGAGCGGTGAGATAGATGTTGTTAGTTTTCAATTTGTTACTATGGGGCAATCGATTAGTGATGCTATAAGTAAATTATTTGATGCAAATTTGTATCGTGAGTATTTAGAGCTACATGGCCTTTCTGTCCAATTAACTGAGTCCTTAACGGAACACTGGCATTCAAGGGTTCGTGAGGAGCTTAAAATAAATGAATCTGACTCTAAAGATTTAAAAGCAATTTTTAACCAAGGTTATCAAGGGTCTCGTTATTCATTTGGCTATCCGGCATGCCCAGACCTTGAGCAGCAATTGCAAATGTGTGAATTGTTAGAGCCAGATCGAATCGGTATCTCTTTGTCTGAAGAGTTCCAACTTCATCCAGAGCAATCAACATCTTCAATTATTCTGCACCACCCAGAAGCTAAGTATTTCAACGCATCATGAGTGCAATTCTTTTTGATATGGATGGGACATTAATTGACTCTGAGCCATTATGGTTACAGGCAGAGATCGAGGTAATGGCTGAACTTGGTTGTCATTGGGATCAACAAGATCAAATAAATTGTCTGGGTGGTCCAACAGAGCGCACCGAAAAATATATGCAAGAGCGCAGTAATAATGTAAAACCATACGGGTATTTTGGAAAAAAGCTAGATGAGCTAATGGAAATAAAACTTGCTAACGAACTAGAATTTATTCCGAATGCACGAGAACTTTTACAGGATTGCAAAGGTGCTGGGCTAAAAATTGCACTTGTTACAGCGAGTACTGGAAAACACATGAGATCTGTACTTAAAAGATTTCCTACTGGCTTTTTTGATATAGCTGTATCACGCGACGATGTAGAAAAGTCAAAACCGGACCCAGAGCCATATTTACTTGCAGCAAAATTGCTAGGAGTTAAGAATGAATTTTGCGTTGTTTTTGAGGATTCTCCTACAGGAGTTGAATCTGGTTTACGATCAGGTGCTCAAGTTGTAGGGATTCCACATTTAACCCAGTTAGCTCCTCATGAGAATTTGCGAGTAATAGAGGCAATTGCTGATGTAAATTTTGCGCAACTTCTTACCTGGTATCCATTTCTAACAAGTAGACTGAACTCAAATGATTGATCGTAATTTTAAATATGGAGATCGGGTTCAATTAACCGACGCTAAGGGAAAACTCTATTCAATTACCCTAACAACAGGTGCAGAATGGCACACCCATAAAGGCATGCTAAAACATGACGATTTAGTTGGGCTCCCAGAGGGATCCATTGTGGCAACTAATGGAGAGTTAAAATTTCAGATTTTCCGGCCATTACTTGCCGATTATGTTCTTTCAATGCCAAGGGGGGCAACAATTGTTTACCCCAAAGACGCAGCAATGATCCTTGGAATAGCGGATATTAAGCCTGGCATAAGAGTATTAGAGGCTGGAGTTGGATCTGGTGCACTCAGTATTTCAATTCTTCGCGCTATTGGTGAGAGTGGATTTTTACATTCAGTAGAAATCCGTGAAGATTTTGCAGAAATTTCAAAGAAAAACGTTCAGAGTTATTTTGGTTCAGAGCCACAAAACTGGCAACTAACTATTAGTGCTTTACAAGATCAAAATTTTGAAGCTGATTTTGATCGGGTGATACTAGATATGCTCAGTCCTTGGGATTGTGTAGAAACGGCCGCTAATGCCTTAGTACCAGGTGGTGTTTTCATGGCATATGTAGCAACTACAACGCAGTTATCGAAAATTGCAGAGGCAATAAAAGACTCTGGTAATTTCACTGAACCAGAATCATCTGAAACTATTGTTCGCGGTTGGCATCATGAAGGTTTGGCGGTAAGGCCACAACACAGAATGATTGGCCACACTGGCTTCCTTATATTTGCGCGCCGGATGGCGCCAGGAGTTCCAGTTTTACAACGTCGTCGTCGCCCCTCAAAAGGGTCATACGACGTTATCGAGTAATTAGCTAACTTTTACTAGATCAACTACGAAAATTAAAGTTTCGTTTGGTCCAATTGAAGATCCAGCACCGCCAGCGCCATAACCAAGATCTGGTGGAATAACTAGCAAACGGCGTCCGCCCTCTTTCATACCAGGAATACCTTGTTGCCAACCTGCAATAACGCCACTTAATGGGAAGGTTGCAGTCTGGCCAGAATCCCATGAAGATTCAACTAAAACTCCAGTACTCCAAGCCATTAATGTGTAGTGAACTTCTAAAGTAGATGTTGCAATAGCTTCTTTACCATTTCCAACGAAAATATCTTTTTGCTCGAGAGTTTTCGGAGCGTCCCCAGAAGGTGCTGAAATTGTTGGTTTTGAGCCTTTTGAGCCGCCAATCTCTGGAATAGATGGAGATGATGATTGTGTTGAACCGGTCATTGGATTTACGCCTCCATCAGTAGAACAGGCAGCTAAAAGCAGCATAGGAGCAATTAATAGGGTGACTTTTTGGAATTTATGCATAGCCAATCTTATCAAAGATTTTACTAATGACTAACCTATCACCATGAGTTCTCAGAAAACCGAAAGGTTAATCAATCTAACCTTGGCCTTATTGGCAACCAAACGATACTTAACTAAATCAGAAATTTTTAAAAGTGTTACTGGGTATAGCGGATCACCGGAAACAATGGAGCGGATGTTTGAACGGGATAAAGATGAGCTGAGAAGTATGGGTGTGGAGATCGAGGTTAAGGGGCTTGACCCACTTTTTGAGGATGACCAAGGATATTTAATTCGAACCGAAACCTTTCAACTAAATGGAAATGAATTTGCATCTGATGAGCTTCTATATTTAACAATGGCTGCCAACTTATGGCATGACTCGGCTTTGAGTAATGATTCTAAGGGTGCACTTCTAAAAATTCAGTCATTAAGTGGTCCAATTGAATTTAATGCATTCAATTCACCGGTAGTCAGAGATAATGAAAACTCGCAGATGCTTGCAACGGCTTTTGAAGCGATTGAAAAGTGTAAGAAACTTTCATTTAAATACAATGGCAATCATCGTATTGTTGAGCCATTAGGCATGTTTATGAGCTCTGGATTCTGGTATTTGGTTGCTCAAGACGACAAGATAGTTAAGTCATTCAAACTAGTTAGAATCGAATCAAAGATTGCAATGGATGCTGGATCCTTTCAGAAGCTGGAAGGCTTTGATCTGTCTAGTTATTTGAAAAGATATAGTGAAGAAGAAATAATTCAAGCAGAAATACTTGTGAGAAAAGAGCAAGCGTATTCGTTGAGAAGTAAGTATTTGGTAAAGGAATTTGATTCTGAGTGGGACTTAATGTCGATTCCATACAGTTATGAGCCAGAAATGATTGAAATATTATTATGGCACGGTCAGAATATTATTGTAAGAAACCCTCAATCACTTCGGAATTCGATAGTTTCTCGATTAGAGGAGTTTATTAATGGTTGATAATGCAGCGATACGCGCACTTAGAACTATGGATCTTATTCCGTATATCTTGGAAAATCCTGGGGTATCAATTAGTAGTTTGGCAACAAAGTTTTCTGTTACTCAAAAGCAGATTGAAAATGATCTGCAGTTAATTTTTATGTGTGGTTTACCTGGTTACACGCCTTACGAGCTCATCGATATAGTTTTTGAAGGTGGGATTGTCTCAGTAATTGATCCTCAAGTACTCGATAAACCAAGAAGATTTAACAAGAGTGAATTAATTGTAATTGCTCTAGGACTTCAGATATTAATTGAAATCAACAAATCTAATC
>Ga0209444_10000871_pt1 | contig 16706 bp, 13 predicted proteins | sample LauGreFaBDMM15DN_2_FD_188215 | JGI IMG/M metagenome (GOLD analysis project Ga0209444, IMG submission 188215) | Freshwater lake microbial communities from Lake Michigan, USA - Fa13.BD.MM15.DN (SPAdes) (version 2) | ecosystem: Environmental > Aquatic > Freshwater > Lake | place: Lake Michigan...
AACATCAGGTGTGGGTGTTCGCCAGATTTATGAAGCAATCTTTGGTGCTCAAGGATCTACTGTGAAACCAGAGCTTGCTCTCTTTCCCAATGGAAAGCCGCCCACCACGCTGCCTCGCATCTCACCTGCAACCAAACCAAAGCCATCTATATTAAATCCTGGCAAACCTAAAGTTATTGCTAGCCCAACACCCACTGCAAAGGCGAAGGTCAAACGATGAGCACATTCCTCAATCGCAGTCCTTATCGCAGAGCGCGCAGAAGCTCTTTTGTCTCTGGCTTTGATCCTGTATTAACGGGCGCAGTCGCTGTCTTATTAGTTATTGGCACTTTGCTTGTCTATGCAGCAACTCGTGATTGGTATGCAGCAAATGGCTTAGATCCCGAGTATTACCTCAAGCGACATGTGATCAATATTGTCATTGGCCTGACACTTGCATGGGGAACAACAATTATTGATTATCGACTTCTTCGTGCCTACACACCATATATCTGGGGGCTAGGCGTCGTTGGACTTCTGCTCGTGCTCATTCCGGGAATTGGAAGTGAAGTAAACGGTGCTAAGGCGTGGATTCGTCTGCCAGCAGGTTTTCAAATTCAGCCAGCTGAGATTGCGAAGATTTCCATCATCATCGGTATTGCAATGCTCTTATCTGAGCGCACGCATAACAACGATGCGCCAACTAGCCAAGATGTTCTCAAAGCGCTTGGGGTGGCGGCAATTCCCCTTCTTCTCATCCTTGCCCAACCGGATATGGGAACAGTCCTGATTATTAGCGCATCCGTTGTCACCATGCTCGCAGTATCTGGCGCTCCATCTCGATGGGTAGTCGGGCTAATAGTTCTTGCTCTGCTGGGTGGATTTGTTGCAGTCAAAGCAGGAGTGATCAGTGATTATCAGGTAAAGCGACTTCAATCATTTGTAGACCCCAATGCAGATTCACAAGGTGCTGGCTATCAACTCAGACAGGCACGCATCACCGTGGGCTCTGGTGGGCTCATCGGAACAGGCCTCTTTAATGGCCCGCAGACCAATGGTCGCTTTGTTCCTGAACAACAGACTGACTTCATCTTCACCGTTGCCGGTGAAGAACTTGGATTCTTAGGTAGTGGGCTCATCATCTTCCTGCTCTTCTTGATTTTGATGCGAGCATTTGCCATTGCAAGGCGATCGACGGACCCCTACGGAACTCTTGTCTGCACAGGTGTTATGGCATGGTTTGCCTTTCAAATATTTGAAAATATCGGCATGACCTTAGGTTTGATGCCGATGACAGGTGTTCCTCTGCCATTTATGTCTTATGGCGGATCGAGCATGTTTGCCAATCTCATCGGCTTTGGCCTCTTGCAGAATGTTCATGCAAGTCACCGCAGCTAAATCACGCTCAGAATAGGTTTTTGGCTCATCTGTCTGTCATAATTACCCCAACAGTTCAGCGCGGCCAGCGATCCTTATCGCGCCTGCGGCGGACTACACAAAGGTTTTGTTCGAAGTGAAATCTCATTTCGGGCCACGAGAATGCGTATGACCAGCAATCTGGAGATACGCGCTAAAGGATTTGGTGCCATGGCTATTGAGCCAAAATCACCGCGTAAGCGCGCGGTTAAGAAGTCAAGTAAGAAATCGCTGAGTTCAGATGTAACAACTGAACCAACAGAGACAACTGCAGAGGTAACGGATGCGCCTAAGCGCGCAAAGAAATCTGCAGCAATCCCAGTTCCGATCTTTCAAGCAGCACCTGCTGATGCAGTTGCGCCTAAGCGTGCAAAGAAAGCTGCAAAGCCGGCCAAGGCTGATGAGGTAGAAGAATCAACTGCTACATCCAGTGACTCAGATGATTCTGATGGTCGTGGTGGGCGTAATCGCCGTCGCCGTCGTGGTGGCCGTGGTCGCCGCAAGCCCAATGGTGAAGGCGCAGAAGGACAAGAGAATTCAGAGAACGAGTCAGATGATTCATCTGATGAGTCAGCAGAGAGCGCAGATGGCACAACACATCGTCGCCGACGTCGCCGTCGCGCAACAGGTGATGGTGTCACTCCAGGTGAGACCATCGATGAAGATGGCGTTGTCACAGTTGTTAAGGTCCGCGAAGTCCGTGAAAAGACAGAGCGCCCAGCACGTGAGAAGACAGAGCGTGGAACACGCAATCGTCGTGATCGCGATCGTGGTCGCAGTGATTCACGCGAATACCGCGAGCCATATCGTCGTCGCGGAACCATCATCACAGATGGCGAATTCTTAGCGCGCCGTGAGAACGTTGATCGCGAGATGGTTGTCCGCCAAGTCGGAGACCGTATTCAGATTGCTGTCATTGAAGATAATGTGATGGTTGAGCACTACGTCAACCGTAATGCCAACGTTTCCTACGTTGGAAACGTCTATCTTGGTCGCGTTCAGAACGTTCTTCCATCTATGGAAGCTGCATTCGTTGATATCGGCAAGGGTCGTAACGCAGTTCTCTACGCAGGTGAAGTGAATTGGGATGCAGCAGGTATCTCTGAATCTGAACCACGCAAAATTGAAATGGTATTAAAGACAGGTCAGCCTGTTCTTGTGCAAGTTACTAAGGATCCAATCGGGCAAAAGGGTGCACGCCTTACTAGCCAAATCTCACTTCCAGGACGTTATGTTGTCTATGTTCCTGGCGGCGGAATGAGTGGTATCTCCAAGCGACTTCCTGAATCAGAGCGCACGCGCCTGAAGGCAATTCTCAAGACACTTATTCCAGAAGATGCAGGCGTCATTGTGCGCACAGCAGCAGAAGGTGTGTCAGAGGCAGAGCTCACCGCAGATGTCGAGCGCCTGAAAGCGCAATGGGATGATATTTATCAGAAGTCAACCAATCCAAACTTCCACGCACCAGCACTTCTGCTTTCAGAGCCAGATCTTGCTGTGCGCGTTATCCGCGATATCTTCAATGAAGATTTCCGTAAGCTCATCATTCAAGGCAATGAGGCATGGGAAGAAATTAGTTCCTACCTTGGCTCTATTGCACCTGAGCTTGTCACAAAGATTGAGAAGTATTCTGGAAAGAGTGATCTCTTTGCTGACTACCGCGTTGAAGAACAACTTGCTAAGGCATTTGATCGCAAGGTCTATCTACCATCTGGTGGTTCCCTTGTTATCGATCGCACTGAAGCGATGGTTGTCATCGATGTGAACACCGGTAAGTTCATCGGTAAGGGTGGAAACCTGGAAGAGACTGTTACCAAGAACAACCTGGAAGCAGCGGAAGAGATTGCACGCCAACTACGTCTTCGTGACTTAGGCGGAATTGTTGTGATCGACTTTATCGATATGGTTCTTGAATCTAACCGTGATGCCGTATTGCGCCGTTTGGTTGAAAGCCTAGGCCGCGATCGCACCAAGCATCAGGTTGCAGAAGTAACCTCTCTTGGACTTGTGCAGATGACACGTAAGCGTGTGGGACAAGGACTGATTGAAGCATTCTCAACCACATGTGATTCATGTAATGGCCGCGGAATTCATATCCATATGGATCCTGTGAAGATGAAGGCTCCAATGCCTCAGGTAAATTCACAGAGCGCACATCACCCAGATGTTGAAGAGGATTCAGCGACAGATCACGAATTCCACGAGACTCTCAATGAGGATGGTCTTGAGGTGGAAGTCACCGAAGAGAAGGTTGCCGCCCCTAAAGGAAAGCGCCGCCGCAGGGCAGCAAGCTCTGGGGTTATTACCGCTTAAATAATTAGGCCAAATCGGCCAATTTGACCCCGAGGGTGCGAAATCCGTACCCTTAGCCTCTGCCCGAGCACGCCTTATGCGTGAATCGAGCTTGATGACTAATGAAGAAGAACTGAGGCAATAGAGAATGTACGCAATCGTTAAAGCTGGCGGACGCCAGGAGAAGGTAACTGTTGGCGAGACCATCACGGTCGATCGCATGGACGCTGCTGTTGGCGCATCAGTTTCATTCCCAGCTCTTCTTGTCGTTGATGGCGCAAACGTCACAACCGACCTCAAGGTTCTCTCAAGCATCAAGGTAACTGGAGAAGTTATCGACGAAGTAAAGGGTCCAAAGATCGACATCCTTCGTTACAAGAACAAGACAGGCCATCGCCGTCGTCAAGGTTTCCGTGCACAGCACACACGAGTAAAGATCACCGCAATCAGCGGTGCTAAGTAAGGGTTAAGGGAGCAAACAAATGGCAAGTAAAAAGGGTGTTTCCTCAACACGTAACGGTCGCGATTCAAACCCACAGTACCTCGGTATTAAGCGTTTCGGTGGCCAAGAAGTAAATGCAGGAGAGATTCTCGTTCGTCAGCGTGGAACACACTTCCACCCAGGCAAGAACGTTGGACGCGGTAAAGATGACACACTCTTCGCTCTTGCAGCAGGAGTAGTTGAATTCGGTCGCGCTCGCGATCGTCGCGTAGTGAATGTAGTCCCTGCAGCTTAATTTAGGTTTCTCTACAAAGAGCGGGCCGCATTTATCGCGGTCCGCTTTTTTATTTTCAATAGTTTTACATCGGTCTTAAAGGGAAGGGGAGTAACAATGACAACATTCATTGATAGCGTCACTCTCTTTGCCGCTGCCGGAAAAGGTGGAGACGGTTGCGTCTCAGTCAAGCGCGAAAAATTTAAGCCACTGGGTGGTCCTGATGGTGGCAACGGTGGTCGCGGTGGCGACATCATTCTCGTTGTCGATTCATCAGTAACTACTCTTCTTGATTTCCACCACTCACCGCACCGCAAGGCAACGTCTGGCCATCAAGGCTTTGGCGATCGCAAAGATGGTGTTTCAGGTGAAGATCTCATCATGGCTGTTCCTAATGGCACTGTTATTTATGATGAAGATGGAAAACAGATTGCAGATTTGATTGGTATTGGAACAACTTTCCTTGCAGCACGCGGTGGACATGGTGGCCTTGGAAACCTCGCTCTGGCTTCATCAAAGCGTCGCGCACCAGGCTTTGCCCTCCTTGGTGAACCAGGAGAAGAGCGCAGACTCACTCTTCAACTCAAATCTGTAGCAGATATCGCACTCGTAGGATTTCCTAGCGCTGGAAAGTCATCTCTGATTGCAGCAATCTCAGCTGCGCGACCAAAGATTGCTGACTATCCATTTACTACTCTTGTTCCAAACCTGGGTGTTGTTCAAGCAGGAGACACACGCTTTACCGTGGCAGATGTTCCTGGACTCATTCCTGGTGCTTCACAAGGCAAGGGCCTTGGATTGCAATTCCTTCGCCACGTCGAACGCTGCGTTGCACTTGTGCATGTACTGGACTGTGGAACTCTTGAGACAGATCGCAATCCGATTGATGACCTTGAAGCGATTGAAAATGAACTAGCACTCTATGGTGGTCTAGAAGATCGTGTTCGTATTGTGGCCTTAAATAAAGTAGATCTTCCTGATGGCAAAGCAATGGCCGATATGGTGGAAGAGCAGCTCAAAGAGAAGGGCTATGAGGTTTATAAAGTCTCTGCAGCAAGCCGTGAAGGTTTGCAAGAACTTCTCTACTCAATGGCTCGCCTTGTTCAGCGCGAACGTGCAGAGGCTGCAAAGGAAGAGCGCACTCGCATTATCTTGCGCCCTGTCGCAGTCGATGATTCAGGATTTACTGTGCAGAAAAATGGCGATGATTCATTTAGCGTACGCGGACAGAAAGTTGTCCGCTGGGTTCGCCAGACAAACTTTAAGAATGCAGAAGCAATTGGTTATCTTGCAGATCGCCTTGCTCAGCTCGGTGTTGAGAAAGAATTGTTTAAAAAGGGCGCAGTTGCTGGCTCTGAAGTTCGAATCGGCTCTGGCGATAATGAAGTTGTCTTCGAATGGGAGCCAACCATTGAGGCAGGTGCTGAACAACTAGCAGGCTTCTTACATCGTCGCGGAGAAGATTCACGACTTGAGGGTGCATGGAATACGGTTGAAACAGAGCGCGATCGCCTCTCAGATGATGAAGTTGCGCGCCAATGGGAATACAACGTTGCAGAACCAACGAATCCTGAAATGAAACTGACTTTAAATGAGATTCAAGAGAGTGAAACAGAAAGCAATGACAAGTGAACCGCGGGGCAATAACAAGCGCTAAGCGCGTTGTCATCAAGATTGGTTCATCTTCTCTTACGGGCTCTGCCGGTTCTGAGCTTGATCCCCATGCCGTGCAGAAGGTTGTTGATTTAGCGTTCTCACTCAAAAAGCGTGGCGCAGAAGTCGTTGTTGTCTCATCCGGTGCCATTGCAGCAGGCCTTTCACCACTTGGCCTGAAGGTGCGTCCAAAAGATCTTGCAACACAGCAAGCTGCAGCATCTGTGGGGCAAGGGCTATTGATTGCGCAATACAGCGAGAAGTTCAAGGCTCATGGCGTCATCTCCTCTCAAGTTCTTCTTACAACTGAGGATGTTGTGCGCCGTTCGCACTATGCCAATGCGCAGCAGACACTTACCAAATTACTTTCACTGGGTGTGATTCCCGTTATCAATGAGAATGACACAGTTGGAACGCAAGAGATTCGCTTTGGAGATAACGATCGCCTTGCAGCCCTTGTTGCACTTCTCATCCAGGCAGATTTGCTTGTCCTTGTTTCAGATATTGATGCACTCTATGACGCACCCCCAACGCAAGCTGGTGCTAAAGCAATTCGTTATGTTGCCAATATTGCAGAGATTGAATCCATCACTTTAGGTGGTGCGGGTTCTTCAGGCGTTGGTAGCGGGGGAATGGTTACAAAGGTAGAAGCTGCGCGCATTGCAACAAGTGCCGGTATTCCTATGCTTCTGACTTCCCTTCAGGAATCAGGACATGCGGTAGCTGGTGAAGAGTTTGGTACCTTCTTTGAGGCCCACACTTCCAAAGCCAATTCACGACTTCTCTGGCTCGCTCATGCATCAACACCACGAGGTCGTTTGATTCTCGATGATGGCGCAGTCACAGCAATTCTTGAACGTGGAGTCTCACTTCTTCCTGCAGGTGTTACTGCAGTGGAAGGTGATTTCATCTCAGGCGATACCGTTGAACTTGCATCTGGATCAGGCAAAGTTATTGCTCGTGGCCTTGTTGCATTTGATTCTGAAGAGATCCCGCAGATGCTGGGGCGTTCTACGAAAGAACTTGCTGCAGCATTAGGTGCTGAATATGAGCGCGAGCTCGTGCATAGAGATGATTTAGTTCTCCTATGAACGCCGAAGCAGTAGTTGCTGAGCTAGCGCAAAAAGCCCGCAAGGCTTCGCGCTCACTTTCTACTGCAACAGGTGCTGAGCGCAAAGCTGCACTCGAGGCCATTGCACAAGCCATGGAATCTCGTAGCACTGAAATCCTTGCAGCGAATGAACTCGATTTGGTCGCTGCGCGCGCTGAAAAGATGCACCCACAAATGCAAGATCGCTTACTACTTAACTCAGAGCGTATTGCAGGAATTGCTGGGGGAGCGCGCCAAGTAGCAGCGTTGCCTGACCCGCTTGGACGGACACTTCGTAAATCAACTCTTGCTAATGGACTAGAGCTTGAGCAGATTTCAGTTCCTTTCGGGGTTATTGGAATGGTCTATGAGGCGCGTCCTAATGTGACTGTTGATGCCGCTGTTATTTTGTTGATGTCAGGAAATGCGGCTCTTCTGCGCGGATCATCGACTGCACACAACAGCAATGAGATTCTCGTAAAGGTCATGAAAGATGCGCTAGCAACAACCAAGATTTCACCTGATGTGATTCAGCTTGTTCCATCAGAGGATCGAGCAACCACGAAAGCACTGCTGACGGCCCGTGGCAAGGTAGATCTTGTTATTCCTCGTGGAAGTGCGGCCCTCATCCGTATGGTTGTTGATGAAGCAACTGTGCCAACCATTGAAACTGGCGCAGGTGTCTGCCATGTCTTTGTTGATGAGTTTGCCGATATTGAGAAGGCTCTTCCGATTCTCATCAACTCAAAGACTCATCGACCAAGTGTCTGTAATGCTGCTGAGACTCTTTTGGTTCATAAGGCGATTGCGCCAACATTCTTGCCGATGGCGCTGAAGGCTCTGAGTGATGCAGGCGTTATCTTGCATGCTGATGCCACTGCACAAAAGGTGGCAGATACCTTCAAGATTGCTTCCACTCTTGCAACGGATGCGAATTGGTCCACTGAGTACGGAGTTCTTGAGATGAATGTGGCAGTTGTTGATTCAGTTGATGCTGCAGCAGATCACATTGCTCAATACGGCACCAACCACACAGAGGCGATTGTTACTGAAAATAAAGCCAATGCCGCTCGCTTTATCGCACTCTCTGATTGCGCAGCTGTCATGGTCAATACATCGACGCGATTTACTGATGGCGAGCAGATGGGCTTTGGCGCAGAGATTGGAATCTCAAATCAGAAGTTGCATGCACGAGGACCTATGGGCCTTGAGGCGATGACCACAACTACCTGGATTGTTACTGGCACGGGCCAGATTCGCTCTTAATCTCATCCTTTTATAGACTCCCCACATGAGCAGCCTCTCCCGCGATGATGTCGCAAAGCTTGCAGGCCTAGCCCGCATCGAGATGACTGAGGCAGAGCTCGTTGAACTCTCATCACAATTTGGATTGATTCTTGATGCTGTTGCTCGCGTTCAAGAGATGGATCTCTCTGGAGTCAAGGCGACTTCGCATCCACAGCCACTAGAAAATATCGCACGCCCTGATGTTGTTCTCCCAAGTCTTTCTCCAGAAGATGCACTCTCTGGCGCTCCAGCACAAGAAGAGTCACGTTTTCGTGTTCCTCAAATCTTGGGTGAAGCAGAATGATTCGCAATACTGCAGCGCAGATGGCAGATGCTCTTGCTAAGGGGGAGACGACATCCGTTGAACTAACACAAGCGCATCTTGATCGAATTGCAGCTGTTGATGGCCAAGTAAAAGCTTTCTTGCATGTTGATTCTGCCGGTGCACTTGCACAAGCAAAAGATGTGGATGCTCGTCGCAAAAGTGGTGAGAAGCTCTCTCCTATCGCAGGTGTTCCACTTGCTCTCAAGGATGTTCTTGCACAAAAAGGTGTTCCTACTACTGCAGGTTCAAAGATTTTGCAGGGATGGCTTCCTCCCTATGACTCAACTGTTGTCAGCAAACTTAAAGCTGCCGGTGTTGTCATTATGGGCAAGACCAACATGGATGAATTTGCCATGGGGTCATCGACAGAGAATTCTGGTTACGGTCCCACATTTAATCCGTGGGATTTAACCCGCACACCAGGTGGTTCATCAGGTGGGTCAGCTGCTGCTGTCTCGGCCTTTGAAGCACCTCTTGCAATCGGTTCAGATACTGGTGGATCTATTCGCCAACCTGCAGCGCTGACAGGAATTGTGGGAGTTCGCCCCACGTATGGCGCAGTCTCTCGCTTTGGTTTGATTGCATATTCATCAAGTCTTGATCAAGCAGGACCCTTTGGTCGCACAGTCTTAGATACTGCGCTGCTTCACGAAGTGATGGCAGGACATGATGCAAAGGATGCAACAAGCATTAAGGCACCCGTGCCAGCAGTTGTTGCTGCTGCAAAGAGCGGTGATGTTAAGGGAATGAAGATTGGCGTTATCAAGCAGTTGCAGGGAGAGGGATATCAAAAGGGCGTGCAGACACGTTTTGATGAATCACTACAAGTACTTGCATCCCTTGGCGCAGAGATCGTTGAAGTAGATTGCCCCAGCTTTGAATACGCACTTGCTGCTTATTACTTAATCGCTCCATCGGAATGTTCTTCTAACCTCGCTCGCTTTGATGCCATGCGCTATGGACTTCGCACAGGTGATGTCAATGGCGCATCAGCAGAGGCAGTCATGAGCGCAACGCGCGATGCTGGTTTTGGTCGCGAGGTTAAGCGCCGCATCATCCTTGGCACCTATGCGCTCTCATCAGGTTATTACGATGCTTATTACGGCAGTGCACAGAAGATTCGTACACTGATTATTCAAGATTATGCAAAGGCATTTACCAGGGCAGATGTTCTTGTCTCACCTACTGCGCCAACTACTGCATACAAGATCGGCGAGAAGGTCGATGACCCGATGGCTATGTATTTGGGCGATGTCGCAACAATTCCGGTAAACCTTGCAGGCATCTGCGGAATGTCACTTCCTGCAGGACTAGCTGATGAAGATAACTTGCCTGTTGGTTTTCAGATTATGGCTCCTGCGATGCAGGATCAACGTCTGTATCAAGCAGGCGCAGCACTTGAGGCCGCACTTCTTACAAAGTGGGGCGCACCGATTCTTTCAAAAGCTCCTGAGTTGAAGGGAGCGAAGTAATGGCTCTTCCAACATATGAGGAAGTAATCGCTAAGTGGGATCCCGTATTAGGTCTTGAAGTTCACGTTGAACTCAATACTGCCAGCAAGATGTTCTGTTCATGTGCAACAGAGTTCGGTGGAGCACCGAATACTCAGACATGTCCTGTCTGTTTAGCTCTTCCTGGAGCACTGCCTGTTGTGAATGAAAAGGCGATTGAATCAACGATTCTGATTGGCCTGGCACTGAACTGCAAGATTGCTCCCTATAGCCGCTTTGCTCGCAAGAACTATTTCTATCCCGATATGCCAAAGAACTTCCAGATTTCACAGTATGACGAACCTATTTGTTTTGATGGGTATGTCGATGTTGAGATTGATACCGATGAAGGTCCAAAGCAGTTCCGTATTGAAGTAGAGCGTGTTCATATGGAAGAAGACACCGGTAAGTCACTTCACGTGGGAGGGGCAACGGGTCGTATTCATGGCGCTGATTACTCACTCCTTGATTACAACCGTGCAGGTATTCCGCTTGTGGAGATCGTTACCAAGATTGTTCCTGGCACGGGCAAGTACGCACCAGAAGTTGCTAAGGCATACGTTGCAGAGCTGCGCGATATCTTGCGTGGCCTCAAGGTCTCTGATGTGAAGATGGAGCAAGGCTCACTTCGCTGCGATGCCAACGTCTCATTAAAGCCAATTGGTTCAGATGTCCTGGGCACACGATCTGAGACAAAGAACGTCAACTCACTTCGCTCAGTAGAACGCGCTATCCGTGGAGAAATGATTCGTCACGCAGAACTTCTCAATGATGGCAAGAAGGTCAAGCAGGAGACTCGCCACTTCCAAGAAGATACTGGACTTACTCGCTCGGGTCGTTCAAAAGAGCAAGCAGAGGATTACCGCTACTTCCCAGATCCAGATTTAGTTCCAGTAACACCTGCAGCTAGCTGGATTGAAGAGCTGCGCGCAACACTTCCTGAGCGTCCATCACTTCGTCGAAAGCGCATCAAAGAAGAGTGGAACGTTCCTGATAAAGAGATGCAGGCGATGATTAACGCTGATGTCTTGGATATTGTGGAAGCAACAGTTCTATTGGGCGCAGATCCCACCAAGGCTCGCACATGGTGGCTCGGTGAAATCTCACGTATTGCTAATGATCAAAACGTTGCTATTGCAGATCTTGCAATCACACCAGCAGATGTTGCGCAAATTGTGGCACTTGTTGCCAAGGGTGAGCTCACAGACAAACTTGCTCGCCAAGTTGTTGAGGGCGTTATTGCTAGAGAAGGAAAGCCTGCAGAAGTTATTGAAAAGCGTGGCATCAAAGTCGTCAGCGATGACGGAGCGCTTATGGCTGCAATCGAAAAGGTCTGCGCCGAGCAGGCAGATACTGCTGAGAAAGTTCGCGGGGGACACCTGCCTGCAGCTGGTGCGCTTATTGGCGCAGTCATGAAAGAGACAAAGGGCCAAGCAGATGCTGCCAAGGTTCGAGAATTACTACTCAAGCATTTAGGTCAAGGCTAAGATACGCATATGTCAAAGATGAAGCCCCGCTCTGGTCTTGTCACCGATGGATTAGAGCGCGCACCAGCCCGCGGAATGCTTCGCGCTGTTGGTATGGGCGATGAAGATTGGGTAAAGCCTCAGATCGGCATCGCATCTTCGTGGAATGAAATCACTCCGTGCAATCTTTCACTGGATCGTCTAGCTAAGGCATCGAAGAAGGGTGTTATCGATGCTGGCGGGTTCCCTATGCAGTTTGGAACTATCTCAGTATCTGATGGAATTTCTATGGGCCATGAAGGCATGCACTTCTCACTCGTTTCTCGCGAAGTTATTGCAGATTCTGTTGAAACAGTGATGCAGGCAGAACGCCTTGATGGAATGGTCACCTTTGCAGGTTGCGATAAATCACTTCCTGGAATGATGATGGCTGCAGCTCGTATCGATGTTGCATCAGTATTTGTCTATGCGGGCTCTACCTTGCCTGGCCAAGTAGATGGCAAAGATGTCACCATCATCGATGCCTTTGAAGCAGTTGGCGCATGTGCTCGTGGATTGATTACAAAGGATCGCGTCGATGAAATTGAACGTGCTATCTGCCCAGGAGAGGGTGCATGTGGCGGTATGTACACAGCAAACACCATGGCAAGTATTGCTGAAGCAATTGGACTATCTCTTCCAGGATCTGCTGCCCCTCCAGCAGTAGATCGTCGTCGCGATGCCTATGCTGAACAAGCAGGTGCTGCAGTTGTTAATTTGATTGCAAAGGGAATTACTACTCGCGATATCTTGACGAAGAAGGCATTTGAAAATGCCATCACCATCTTGATGGCACTTGGTGGTTCAACCAACGCTGTCCTGCATCTTTTGGCTATTGCCCATGAGGCAGAAGTTGATCTGACTCTCGAAGATTTCCATCGCATAGGCTCCAAGGTTCCACTACTCGGAGACCTCAAACCATTCGGAAAATATGTGATGACCGATGTGGATCGCGTTGGCGGAATCCCTGTTGTCTTGCGCATCTTGCTTGATGCTGGTTTCTTACATGGTGATTGCCTGACAGTAACTGGCAAGACAATGGCTGAGAACTTGGCGGATATCAATCCACCGCTTGCTGATGGAAGCGTTCTCTTCCCAGCGGATAAGCCAATGTCTACTGATATTGGAATCACGATTTTGGGTGGATCTCTTGCAACTGATGGCGCTGTCTGCAAGACAGCCGGGATCGGCATTGAAACTTTTGAAGGACCAGCTCGCGTCTTCGAACGCGAACAAGCTGCGATGGATGCTCTTGAAAATGGAACTATTCAGGCGGGTGATGTTGTCGTCATTCGTTATGAAGGTCCAAAGGGTGGACCGGGAATGCGCGAGATGTTAATGATCACGGGTGCAATCAAGGGAGCAGGTCTTGGTAAGACAACACTTCTTCTCACCGATGGTCGCTTCTCTGGAGGATCAACGGGTCTGTGTGTTGGACACGTTGCACCAGAGGCAGTAGATGGTGGACCGATTGCATTTATTAAAGATGGCGACCGAGTCCGCATCGATATCCCAAATCGCACACTCGATCTCTTGGTAGATCCTGCAGAACTTGAAGCCCGCAAAGTTGGCTGGAAGCCACTGCCCCATAAGTACTCGCGCGGCGTTCTCCACAAGTATTCAAAGCTTGTGGGCTCTGCCTCCAAGGGCGCTGTCTGCGACTAATCGTTTCACTTATTGAGATGTGCATCTCATCTCTTGACTCACAGCCCCGCTCCGATGGAGAATACGGTCATGACTTCAACACGCGCTTCAGAACTTTCAGTGGTGGTGATTCGATAGCGCGTGCCTAAACGTCACGCGCGCCCTCAGATATCTGAGGGTTTTTTCATTTAACAACGGTTCTACAGAGATCGAGAAAGAAAGGAGCAAGAAGATGGCGAAACACGTTCCAACAGCGAACGGCACAGAAATGACAGGAGCTACTTCACTGGTCAAAAGCCTTGAAGCAGCTGGTGTCGAAGTGATGTTTGGACTTCCTGGTGGCGCAATTCTTCCTGCCTACGATCCGATCTATGACTCAACGATTCGCCACATCTTGGTTCGCCATGAACAAGGTGCAGGTCATGCTGCAACCGGATATGCGCAAGTAACAGGACGCGCGGGTGTGTGTATTGCAACTTCTGGACCGGGTGCAACAAACCTTGTGACACCACTGATGGATGCTGCGATGGACTCTGTTCCACTTGTTGCAATCACAGGTCAAGTTCCTTCTGCTGCAATCGGTACTGATGCTTTCCAAGAGGCAGATATCCGTGGCATCACAATGCCATTTACCAAGCACAATTACCTAGTCACAAACCCTGATGAAATCCCAGGTGTAATTGCCGAGGCGTTCCATATTGCAACAACAGGACGACCCGGTCCAGTACTTGTTGATATTGCTAAAGATGCTTTGCAGAAGATGACTACCTATAACTGGCCAACATCCATCAAGCTTGCTGGTTATAACCCAAGGACAACTCCTGATGCACAGGCGATCACCGATGCAGCAGCGCTCATCGCGCAATCATCTAAGCCTGTCTTCTATGTGGGTGGCGGAGTAATCAAAGCCAACGCTCATGCTGACCTTCGTCAGTTGGTTGAACTTCTTGGCGGACCTGTTGTTACAACTCTTATGGCACGTGGTGCATTTCCTGATTCACATCCACTTCATATGGGTATGCCTGGAATGCACGGAACTGTTGCTGCCGTAACAGCCCTACAAAAGGCTGATTTACTTATTACTTTAGGTGCTCGCTTCGATGACCGCGTCACAGGAAAGCTTTCAACATTTGCACCGAATGCAAAGATTCTTCACGCAGATATCGATCCTGCTGAAATCGGCAAGAATCGTCATGCAGATGTTGCAGTTGTTGGCGATGTGAAAGAGACAATCGCAGCCCTTATCCCTGCACTCAAAGCAGCTCTTGCAAAGAACAAGCCAGATCTGACTGCATGGTTGCGTCAGATGAACTCACTGAAATCAACATACCCATTGGGCTTTGATACTCCAGATGATGGATCACTTTCACCACAACTCGTCATCCAACGCCTTGGACAGATCTCTGGCACTGACACCATCTTTACTGCAGGTGTAGGACAGCATCAGATGTGGGCATCACAATTTATCTCTTACGAACATCCACGCACATGGCTTAACTCAGGCGGTGCGGGAACTATGGGTTATGGAGTCCCTGCTGCGATGGGTGCCAAAGTTGGCGCACCGGATACCACTGTGTGGGCAATCGATGGCGATGGTTGTTTCCAGATGACTAACCAAGAGCTTGTGACATGTGCACTTAATAACATTCCTATCAAGGTTGCCATCATCAATAACGAGTCACTCGGCATGGTTCGCCAATGGCAGACCTTGTTCTATGACAGCCGTTATTCAAATACTTCCCTTGATTCAAAGCGCGTTCCAAACTTTCCAATGCTTGCTGAATCAATGGGCTGTGTTGGTCTTTCATGTGAACGCCCTGAAGATCTCGATAAGACAATTGAAAAGGCGATGTCTATCAACGATCAACCTGTGGTTGTCGACTTCCGTGTTCACCGTGATGCGATGGTCTGGCCGATGGTTGCAGCTGGAACATCCAATGATGAAATCATGATCGCTCGCGCAACTGCGCCCGACTGGGATTCACAGGAGCTCTAATGACTACCAGCCGCCGTCAACACACTCTTGAAGTTCTCGTTGAAAATGAGCCAGGCGTTCTAGCACGCGTTGCTGGCCTGTTTTCACGCCGCGCGTTCAACATTGAAACTCTCAACGTTGGACCGACAGAAGATTCATCCATCTCAAAGATGATTATTGGAGTAGCTGTTGAAGGCCACTCTCTCGAGCAAGTCATTGCTCAGCTCGACAAGCTAGTCAGCGTAATCTCCATCAAAGATGTGACGCCTAAGGCAAAAGAAGTGCACGATACCCAACCCGATTATCAAAACTAAGTAAGAAACTACTAAAGGAGAAATACTGTGGCAACGATGTATCACGAAGAGGATGCAGATCTATCAATCATCCAGGGTCGCAAAGTCGCGATCATCGGTTACGGCTCACAGGGCCATGCGCATGCACTCAACCTTCGCGACTCAGGTGTTGATGTTCGCGTTGGTCTGAAGGAAGGTTCTCCTTCACGCGCAAAGGCAGAGGCAGAAGGACTTCGCGTCACATCTGTTGCTGAGGCAGTCAAGGAAGCTAACGTCATCATGATCTTGGCTCCTGATCACTTGCAGCGCCATATCTATGCAGAATCAATCTTGCCTAACCTAGAAAAGGGCGATGCTCTCTTCTTCGGTCACGGTTTCAATATCCGCTTCGGTTACATCAAGCCATCTGCTGATGTTGATGTGTGCATGGTTGCGCCAAAGGGTCCAGGACACTTGGTGCGTCGTGAATATGCAGCAGGTCGTGGAGTTCCTGTCATCGTTGCAGTTGAGCAAGATGCGACAGGTAGCGCATGGCCATTGACTCTTTCATATGCAAAGGCAATCGGCGGACTTCGCGCAGGCGGAATCCTTACAACATTTACGGAAGAGACAGAGACCGACTTATTCGGTGAGCAATCTGTTCTCTGTGGCGGAGCATCACAGTTGGTTATGTATGGATTTGAAACGCTAGTTGAAGCTGGATACCAGCCAGAAGTTGCTTACTTTGAGTGCTTGCATGAACTTAAGCTCATTGTTGACCTTATGTATGAAGGTGGAATCGCAAAGCAGCGCTGGTCAGTCTCTGACACAGCTGAATTCGGTGATTACGTATCAGGTCCACGCGTTATCGATCCACACGTGAAGGAGAACATGAAGGCAGTTCTTGCTGATATCCAATCAGGTGCTTTTGCTAAGCGCTTTGTTGATGATCTTGAGAACGGCGCTAAGGAATTCACAGCACTTCGCGCAAAGGGTGAGGCTCACCCAATCGAGACCGTTGGTCGCGAACTTCGCAAGATGTTTAGCTGGATGAAGAACACC
>Ga0209444_10000872_pt1 | contig 16693 bp, 11 predicted proteins | sample LauGreFaBDMM15DN_2_FD_188215 | JGI IMG/M metagenome (GOLD analysis project Ga0209444, IMG submission 188215) | Freshwater lake microbial communities from Lake Michigan, USA - Fa13.BD.MM15.DN (SPAdes) (version 2) | ecosystem: Environmental > Aquatic > Freshwater > Lake | place: Lake Michigan...
GATATTGGCCTATGATATTGAACATGATCGCTGGGATAATATCGGGATCTTGCCATTCTCAACACCAGTAACAACCCATGCATTCGTTTGGGATGGTTTTATCATGATACCCGGTGGAGAAATCAGAGCAGGTGTGAGAACACCCAATATTTTTTCTCTTGAACTAAAATCTAAAAAATGAGTACTTCCAAAAACTACAAATGGATCATCGTTGCGCTGCTTTTTGGCGTTGCACTCCTGAACTATATGGACAGGCAGATGATTTCCACCATGCGTCCTGCCATGCAGATAGACATTGCTGAGCTGAAACAGGCCACCAATTTCGGAAGGCTGATGGCAATATTCCTCTGGGTCTATGGAGCCATGAGTGCTTTCTCTGGAATCATCGCTGATCGCATCAGCAGAAAATGGTTGATCATTGGCAGTCTTTTTGTTTGGTCTGCCGTCACTTTTTCCATGGGTTATGCAGAAACATTCAATCAGTTGTATGTATTGCGCGCCATCATGGGTTTCAGTGAGGCCCTGTACATTCCTGCTGGCCTGTCATTGATTGCAGATTTCCATACCGACAAAACAAGGTCCTTGGCCATTGGCATCCACATGTCTGGCATCTATATGGGACAGGCCTTGGGTGGATTTGGTTCCACCGTATCAAAATATTATTCCTGGCAAAATACATTCATTTTGTTTGGATTGATAGGGATGCTCTATGCCATGGTGCTTATCCTTTTCCTGAGGGATAAAAAAAGAGAAATCACTCCTGCATCATTGGGGCATCAACCCAACAAAAACTTTTTTTCAGGCCTGGCTTCGCTCTTGGGTTCTTTCCCTTTCTGGATCATTGTGCTCTACTTTGCTGTGCCCAGTCTTCCGGGTTGGGCCATCAAAAACTGGGCCCCAACATTGATCGCCGAAAACCTGAAAATAGACATGTCTGTAGCAGGTCCGCTGACCACCATCTCGATCTCCATCTCCTCCTTGCTTGGAGTCATCGTCGGCGGAATCCTCTCTGACAGGTGGTTTCAGGTCAACAGCAGGGGAAGGATTTATACAGGCGCTATTGGGCTTGCGCTGACCATTCCTGCCTTATTCTTGATGGGGTATGGCGTAACGGTCTTTCACATCATTGCATCAGCATTCTTGTTTGGCTTTGGATTTGGCATGTTTGACACCAACAACATGCCCATCCTCTGTCAATTCGTACAACCCAACCAACGCGCTACCGGATATGGATTTTTGAATACCGCAGGGATTTTTGCAGGCGCATTGATCACCGATTACCTGGGTAAATCAACCGATGCTGGCAATCTGGGCAAAGATTTTGCCATGCTGGCTTTCGTGGTTGTGATTGTGCTCATCATCCAATTGATATTTCTTAAACCCCCAAAGACAAATGTATTATCATGAAATATTTACCCTTCCTCTTCTTGCTTTTGGTCAACCTGGCGTTTGGCCAGGAGGTAGCTGTTTTTGCCAGTGGTACAGAAGGCCATAAAAGCTACCGCATTCCTGCCATCATTGCATTAAAGAACAAGGAGATACTTGCCTTTGCCGAAGGAAGGGTGAACAACAGTGGAGATTTTGGCGACATCAACATTGTCATGAAACGCAGTGCAGACAAGGGTAAAACCTGGTCGCCGGTAAAGGTCCTGGTGAATTATGCATCGCTTCAGGCAGGCAATCCAGCTCCGGTTGTAGACATGCTTGATCCTGAACATCCCCAGGGTGTTGTGTATTTGTTTTACAATACAGGCAACAACCATGAGGGTGAAGTGCGCAAGGGAAATGGATTGAGGGAAGTATGGTACATCAAATCCACCGACCAGGGCAAGAGCTGGTCTGACGCTGTAAACATTACACTGCAGGCCCACAGGCCTTTTCAGCCAACTGCCAATCCTGCCTACCAGTTCAAGGAAGATTGGCGGACCTATGCCAACACGCCCGGCCATGCATTCCAGTTTCAACATGGCGTCTATAAAGGAAGAATTTTTGTAGCCGCAAACCATACCGCTGGTGATCCGCAACCCCAGTACAGAGACTGCAATGCACACGGGTTTTATTCTGATGACCACGGAAAAACATTCAAACTTTCCACCAACGTTGATATCCCTGGATCAAATGAAACCATGGCAGCTGAGTTGTCTGACGGACGCATGATGATGAGCATTCGCAACCAACGGGGTGACATCAAACAAAGGATACTTGCCTACTCCAGCACTGGAGGTGCCAGCTGGGATACCGCCTATTTTGAACCATCTCTTCCAGACCCGGTATGCCAGGGGTCCATCATTACTTTGGGATACAAAAAAGGCAAGGCCATCATCGCATCCTGCAATGCAGCGGATGAAAAAAGGAGAGACAACCTTACCCTTCGCATCAGTTATGACGAAGGCAAAACCTGGAAGAAATCCATTGTTGTTGACAAGTCTGCTGATGAGAAGAAGCGCGATTGGGCGGCTTACAGCGATCTTGTTATCATTGATAAAAAAACGATTGGTGTTTTTTATGAAAGAAACGGGTATGCAGAAATTGTCTTTAAAACCATTCGCTATTGAATGCCTAAAGATTGAACCAATACGTTGCTTTCAATACCAGCGCAAGGGATTGACACCAAATGAAAATGAATTCATCCTGTCCATGAATGGATCGATGCTGATAACAATGGCATCATTGGCTTCTCCCCTGAAATCACGTTTCAGCGATGGCGTTACATAGGACTGTTTGCTCACAGAATTGTAAAGCTTGGCAGCTACGTACAAAAATTTTTCGTCATAGGAAACCATCACCTGTGTCTTGGCAGATGCCATCAAGCTGTCTATCGGAAAATTTTGTATAAAGTTGGTTGCCTTTTGTGCTTTTTCCCAGGTATCTTCTGTTAGCAAGCCATCAATTTTTATCGATTCAACTGACTTTCTGGCAAAATAACCTGTATCAAGCAATGGTTGCATGGCGCTCAGGGATTGTCCTTGCAGGCAACAGGTTGTTGCAACAAAAAAGAAAATTGTCAGCAGTAATGGCCTCATGAAGGATTCAAAGATAAGGATAGCATTTGTTTGATTCAAGAGGCTTGGTATATATGTAGGAAAACGTTTTCGATGATGTTTTCCGATAAAGCCAAAATTGCGCTAACTTTCCTTCAAACAAGCCATACGCATGATGTCTTCAGTTGCAAAGCATTTTATTCTATTGCTCAATGTAGCGCTACTTTCCGTCCAGCTTTCAGCACAAACTCCTGCCCCTTCATCCACCATGGCATCAACGGCGGTAAAGGTCTTGATGCCTTATGTTCAAAAGGAAGCAAGTTGGGCAATGGAACAACTGCCTGTTACTGTGACTGCTTCAACATCAAGCCGGAGCAGCGGAGGCGAACACGATTTTTTTTCTGAAGGGGATTATTGGTGGCCCAATCCTAAAAGTGCCGACAGTCCTTATATACAGCGGGATGGCATGACCAATCCAGACAACTTCATCGACCACCGCAAGGCCATGATTCGCTTCAGCCGGGTCATGGGTTCACTTGCATCAGCCTATCTTACAAGCAAAAATGAACGGTATGCAGCCCAGGCATTCAAGCATGCAAGGGCTTGGTTCATTGATACGGCAACCCTGATGAATCCGCACCTGCTCTACGCACAGGCCATCAAGGGCAGGTTCACCGGCAGGGGAATTGGTATCATAGACATGATCCAAATGATTGAAGTGTCCCAAGCCCTCATCGTTCTTGAAAAAAGCAAATCGGCCAAGCCTGCTGAGTTTATTCAATATCGCGCATGGTTTGAAAAATACCTCAACTGGGTCACGCACCATAAATATGGCATCGACGAGATGAATGCACTCAACAACCATGGCACCTGCTGGACCATGCAGGTGGCTGGGTTTGCAAGGTTCACCCAAAACGATTCTTTGTTGGATCTTTGCAGACAACGCTACAAAACACTGCACTTGCCAGGCCAAATGGCCACAGATGGAAGCTTCCCCAAGGAGTTGGCCAGAACAAAGCCATACGGGTATGCCCTGTTCAACCTTGATGCCATGGTCATGCTCTGTAAAATGCTTTCTGACAAGCAAAACAATGTGTGGGAATTTGCGTTGGAAGACAAACGATCAATCCGGAAGGGGATATCCTTCATGCATCCATTTGTGGAAGACAAGAAGAAATGGACTTTCAAGCAGGATGTGATGTACTGGGACAATTGGCCAGTGGCGCACCCCTTTCTGATTTTTGGTGCCATTGCACTCAATGATCAAGGCTTGTTCAATACCTGGAAATCACTGGACCATGCCCCCACTGAAGATGAGGTGATCAGGAACCTGCCAATCAGGAATCCGTTGATTTGGATCAAGGAGTAGGCGTTCCAACAAGATGTCAAATAATTCAACTTTTGTCGAAATCATTGGGCTAATGGATGTGAAGTGGAGGCAGTCAGGAGTTGTTCCAGCCCGTCATTTTAAGGCTGGGTTAGAAAAATTAATGCTGACTTGACGGATGGATGGGTGAGGGTTTTCAAAATCCCTCTATATTCGCATAAATCCCCTTTTCATGCGTTTTTTACCTTCCTCCTTTTCTGTCCTTTTTGCCACAGTGATTTTTTTTGTTAATGCCTTGCATGCGCAAGTATCTCTCACTGCAACGCCGTATACGCAAAACTTCAACACACTGGCAAAAACAGGAACGGCATCAACCCTTCCTTCCGGATGGCTCCTGCTGGAGACAGGAACAAATGCCAACCTAACCTATACTGCCGGAACAGGCTCCTCCACTTCAGGGGATACCTATAGCTTTGGTCTTGATGCCGCTGATGACAGGGCGCTTGGTACGGTTCAGTCAGGAAGTTTGATTCCATCCATTGGGGTAGCCTTTACCAATACAACCGGCGGTGCAGTATCATCACTCAAAATCAGTTATGTTGGAGAACAGTGGAGGCTTGGCGCCACTGCGAGGGCAGACAGGCTGGATTTTCAATACAGCACAGATGCCACCAGTCTGGCTACGGGAACTTGGATCAATGCAGACCAGCTGGACTTCACAGGGCCTATCACCATAGGAACGCTTGGGGCATTGGATGGAACCCTTGCTGCGAATACAACAGCCATCAATTTTACCATCACAGGCCTCAACATAGGAAACGGTGCCACTTTTTATCTCCGTTGGTCTGATTTCAATGCAACGGGTTCTGATGACGGGTTGGGCATTGATGATTTTTCCATCGAAGCCATCAGTGCTGGTGCAGACAATACTGCCCCAACGATTTCTTCCCTGAGCCCTGCGAACAATGCGACAGGCATCAATACAAGTACAAGCCTGGTGCTCAATTTCTCTGAACCCATTGCAAAAGGAACCGGATTGGTTACCCTTAAAAAATTTGCAGACAACAGCACGGTGTCCACCTTTGATGTGGCAACAGCTGCTGTTTCCGTTGCGGGTGCTGTTGCCAGCATTGCTGTAAGCGGGCTCACCCTTTCTACAAAATACTATATTGAGGTTCCCAACACCGCTTTTGCTGATGTTGCGGGCAATAAGTTTGCTGGATTTACCGGCAGCAGCACCTGGAGTTTTACCACTTCAGTTGCGCCAGAATTTTCATTTGATTTCAATGCCTGTGCAGGAGGTCTTCCTTCGGGTTGGTCACAGACCAGTGTAAAGGGTGATAGCGTATGGGCTTGCAGCATATTTGGCAATGCCGGTACCAATGGTGTGCAGGTCAATGGCTTTGTTTCGGGAACGGGCGCTGTAGACAATGAAGATTGGTTGATCTCTCCAGCCCTTGACCTCAGTCTTTTTCAGTTTCCTATTCTTTCTTTTAGCGAAAGGACAAAATACGCAGGACCCCAGATTCAGGTCTTGGTGGCCAGCAACCAGGCTTCCAGGCCCGCTCCAGGGGCAGCTGCGTGGACGCCTGTTGACGCATTGCTCCCATTGCCCAACAGCGACAAGTGGACAGCTGTGAATGACATCAATCTCGCTGCCTTCAAATCAGGGTCAAGCTATATTGCTTTCAAATACCTTTCCTCTCCTGCGCTTGGCGCTGCAAGGGTTTCGTTGGATGATGTGCAAATCAAAAACAGAACCTCCGCACCGGTAGCAAAAGTATCTCTTGAAACACCAACCTTGACCCAGTTCGACAACAGCAGTAACGGAACAGCAACAGCATCCAAGCCCATCCGCTTTCAGGTGATGAATGCCGCTTCAGACCTGATGATCACTGCTCCAACCCTTTTCCAGGTTTCCAAAGACAATATTGCTTTCTCCAGCAGCATCAACTTCACTGTTGCACAGTTGGCCGGTGGATCCAAAACCATTCATGTCAGGTACATGCCCACAACAGATAAATCGGTTGCCGTAGGAAGGATTGCCTTCAGTGCCATGGGTTCAGCCACTGCCTATTATGATCTCTCAGGAAATACCTATGCAAAAAACGCAACCCTTGATGTGGTCAACTGGAACATCCTTTGGTTTGGCAGCACTGCAGCCGGACAGGGTCCTACCAATGATGACCTGGCACAGGCCAACATCAAACGCGTCATGGACAGCCTGGACGCTGATATCTATGCATTCTCAGAAGTGGTAGACATCAACCGTTTCAAAACACTCATTGAATCATCTGCCGGCTATGGATTTATCGTTTCCGATTACTGCTCCAACGCTGCCAATACTACAAGCGGAAGCTATGCGCCTGGTCAGAAGATTGCTTTTGCCTACAGGAAATCCGTCATCACCAACCCAACAGCAAGAGGACTCCTGAAATCCAGCACTGCCGCCAATTCCAACTGGGCCAGCGGACGTGTTCCTTTCTTGTTGCAGGCAGATGTTGTGAATGGAACGGCTACCAAAAAAATGAATTTCATCCTGTTGCATGGAAAGTCTGGCAGCACCGCATCTGATCACCTGAGAAGAAAAGATGGTGCCAAAGAGCTGAAAGATACATTGGATGCAAGTTTCAATGCAGCAAACATCATCATCTTGGGTGATTATAACGATGACCTTGATTCTACTATTTCTGAGGGAGTCAATCCTGCGCTCTCTTCTTATGATGATATTGTCAAAGATTCCACTGACGCAGACCGCTACAAGGCTGTGAGCATGATCCTGAGCAATACCGGGCACAATTCAATGATTGGGTATAATGATTTCATTGACCATGTCATCATCTCCAACGAACTCGAAGCAGACTATATCAATGGTTCTGTACGGTTGATCAGGGAAGTAAACGATTGGATTGCCAACTATGCCACTACAACTGCTGACCATATCCCGGTGCTCAGCCGTTACCTCTTGCCTTCATCAGGAACCACGGCAGTGAACACTTACGACCCGGGTCGTATTGGATTGAGCCTGGTACAAAATCCTGTAAAAAACAGGGTAGAAGTTAAAGTCAATCCGGAAGCTGGAAAACTGAAGTTTGATATCATCTCTATATCAGGCCATACTATCTACAATGGTGTTCAGTTCAACACCAATACTGGAACAAAATTACATGCAGTTGAACTGGGGAATGCTGCGGATGGGATCTATCTGCTTCGTGTAATCAACAATGAAAAAACCTATTTCAAGAAATTTGTGAAGCAGCATTGAGCTAAAACTTCGGACATTTTACTGTCAATGCACCCTCTTCCATATTGAAGATCCAATTAAGAGAGATTTCTGCGCTTTGGTACATGGCAGAAGCAGCTTTGCGTTTTGAATAATTGATGTCGTAGGAGAAGCCCGCCCTGAGGCTGTTCCATTCAATGCCCAGATAAGGAATGATGGCATCGTTGTTTCTGATCCATGCTCCCGCATAGAGCTCCGTATAGGTTTTTTGTTTGTCAACCAACAACTGGCTGATGGCACCGCCCAGTACAAATTCTTTGTAATTGAACTGCTGCTGGTACTGAAAACTGGCATGAACCGTGGTGGCATATCCAAGTGCGATATAACCACCTCCATGCACATTGTACCTGCGCTGTATAAAATAATTGGGTGATGAAAATCCCAACGAAGGGGTCTTCAGGTGATAGACTGATGCCCCTGCATAAAAAAGATCATTCTCAGAAAAAGAACCTTTGTACAGCAGTCCTGCATGCATGTCGAGATATTGTCTGCCAAGATCACGCGAAAGCAGAACTTCTGAAGAGGGCAACGTAAAACCACTGGCTGATATTTCATCTTCAAAATTGGCTTTGTTCTGATCAAAACCCAGGCTGCTGAAACTGCCCTGAAATCCTGCTGTGATGGAATGTTTGCCCGACATATCGAGCCCCTTGGTATAGGCCGCAGAAAGACCAAGGTGGTTTTCTTTCAGGATACCATTGCCTGATTGATCAGACAACATCAGCAAGCCAAGGCTCAACCTGTCTCCTTCTGGAATGAGCTTTTTAAATACTGTGCCATCGATGGAAGCCGTTGACGTGGAGTATGCATTCCCAAACGAAGGCCATTGGTTCCTGTAGTTTGCTGAAGCCCTTGCAAAGCCTGAGAAGTTGCCCGTATTGGCAGGATTCAAGGTCAATGGTGATGAAAAAAATTGCGAGAAATGCGGGTCCTGTGCACGGGCCTGCAGTGCAATAAAAACAAAGGACAATATGGTCAGGCTTTTTTTCACTTTATCTGATGAGTGTGATATTTCCTTTATGCGTTTCACTGGTGCCATCCTGTAATTCTACCACAATAAAATATACATAGGTGCCCATAGGGGCCTTGACTCCTTTGAACATTCCGTTCCAGCCAGCGGCATAATCATTGGTGCTGCCATTGGTTTTCTCAAAAACTTTCTGCCCCCAGCGGTTGAATATTTGAAACTGTTTGACCAGCTTAACATCCTTTCCGGCAATCACATAAAAATTGTCATTCAGGCCGTCGCCATCAGGGGTAAATACATTGGGAAGAATCAAATGGTTCTGCCAGAAAACATTCACCTTGATGGTGGCAGAATCCCTGCAGCCGTATTCTGACGATCCGACTACTTTCAACAGCGTATTGGAATTGCCTTTGAATACAGGATCTGGGCAGGTGCTGCAGCTCAGCTGGTTGGAGGGGGTCCAGAGCAGGGTCTTGTATTTTTCCCCGCCATTGATGATGGTTAACTGGGTGGCTACTCCTCGGAATACATCAATGTCGTCATCGGGCACATCTATGCTGAATGGCACATACGTATAATTGGACCTGTTGTTGTTGAGATTGGATTCAAATTGCTTTAGGTCGCCATTGATATAAGCAAAGACTTTTCCGGTTTTACTCATTTTGATGCGGTGGCGAACCAGCAGGCAGAGGTTGTTGAAAGCCGTTGTTCTCAGTATCGTTGCGGTTCCCAGGAGGTTGGCAGGGCCAGCCAGGGTATCGCCATCAAAATAGCGCATTTCAATGTTCTGCTTGAGGCTGCTGTATCCGTTGGAGAGACAAATGATGGAGCTGGCAACAAGGCTATCGTTCTTTGAACAGAAAATGGCATTGGTGGTCAGAAAAATATCGATGGGAAATACATTGACATTCGCATAAGCAGAGTCTGCACAACCAAATCCGCCTTCTGCATATCCTTTGATTCTGGTAGAATCCACAATCCTGAAAATGGGATTTTCACAGTTGGCACAATTCGATGTTGCCTTGGCTGTCCACTTGATGTTGGTGGCACTGTCTCCAGTGCTTCTCATTGTTAACTGTATATCACTATTGGTGTATACAGTGGTATCAGATGGTGAAACAGTAATCCTGAATTGAAAATTTCTCCTGCTGGTCTTGTTGTTGATGTTGCTCAATTCAAGGAGGGTGTCTTGCTCATCGAAAACAGCGAAGACCGTATCAAGCTTTGCCCTGTTGGCTGCGATGATGTGGGTATAGGTGATTCCACATCTTCCAAGAATTGGCTTATCAGTAACGAAGGTATTCTTGAGTTGCTGCGCTCCAGGAAGCGCAGGATCCCTGTCATAAAATGTTATGGGCATGTTGGCGGGAATCGTGTCGTAGCCTGCATTGTAAATACCAAAAACAATCCTGATGCTGTCATTTTTGTAGCAGTCCATGTCAAAAATGGTAAGGAGCCCATCAGGCTTTGGATCCAAAACATTCATGGTATAGGTTCTGGACATTTCTGTGCAGGTTCCGTTGGTCGACTCAAGACTGATGCGGTAGAACCCCGCTCTTGGAAACATAACAGCGAGGTCTTTGTCTGTACTGACCATGGTAATATTACCTCCAGTATGGTCGCTCACAAACCATTTGAAAGCGTTGGCACCATAAGACTTGTTTAGAAACCTTACTGTGTCGCTGTAGATGCCGGTTTCAGATGCAATGATTCTCTTGTCTGGAGAAAACCTTGAAGCAACACCACAGTCAACAATCACATTGCCAACATAAGATCCAAAGCAATTGTTGTCTGCATTGTATGCCTTTAGTTTTATCTCATATTTTCCAGCCAGCGGAAATACATACTTCAACGCAACAACATTGTCCACCCAAACGCCATTCACATACCATTCGTAGTTTGCGGCACCAGTACTGCTGTTGTTGAACTGAACCAGGTCTCCAATGATGGGATGCGGATTGGTGTTCCAGTCAAAACTGGTTTGAATATTTTCTGCACATGGAATATTGCACCTGTCGCTTGCAATCAGGCTGCCTCCATTGAAAGACTCCAGAAATGCACGCATCCTGTCTGCCTGACCCTGTGTAAAGACGGTAGGGCAAGGGCTACCATAGTCCATGAAATTGGAGATATTGTCGGGCACATCTGTGGTGAAAGGTCCTGAAATGGTATCCGTTTTGCAGGAATTCTCAGGACTGGCACAGGAGGAACCTGCAGTACTCCTGTCTGGCGGAGTATCGCAGACCAGGTCTCCATCAGTGGTACAATCATTGTTGACGCAATTGGTGCCCTGAAATGTATGCAAGAGGGAAAGGTAATGCCCCATCTCGTGTGCAAGCAATGGGGTGCTGAGTCCGCTGACCACGGCACCGACACCGGCACTGGCATATCCTCCAAAACCAGATCTTGTCCAAACGCCGCAATTGAATGGGCTGGGAGGGATTTCTCCTTGTATCGAGTTCACCACCCAAATGTTGGCATATTTTGATGGGTTCCAATTGGTCAGGTATCCCATTTTATCACTTTCAAGGTCTACATCAACATTTTCATAATAGGAGTTCACCCTATCAATGCCACTGGTCAGGCCCCCATTGGGATCGGTTCTGGCCAAACAAAATTGAATCATGGTATTGGATCCTAAAGCGTCAACACCATAGACACCAAGGTGCGCGAACGCATCATTCAATTCCTTCAAGGCATTGATGACCATCAGGTCGGTGATAGAAGCCGCGTTGGAATTGACAATGTGAAAAACAACCGGGATGGTATACACAACGGTTGGTTGATTTTTTTTGAAGAGCAGCTTATTCCGGATAGATGTGTTAAGGGTTTTCTCATTTTGAACAAATGTGGGATCTTTCCGAAGCATGGACAATAGCACATCTGATCCGCATTTTGGGAGCAGGTTCTCCTGTGCAACTGCATTTTGAAAGCAGCAGGCAAACAGGAGTATTGTATAAAAAAAGATAGGGCGAAGCAGCATAATTTGTACTTGAAAAGTAGTTGGTGTTCCAATCAAATGCAAGTCAGCAGGTTCAAATTAACAAAATATAAGGGAATTGGAGACCATCTCAACCCCAAAGATGCTTTTTAACCTTATCATAAAAAACAGGAACCTCATTCAATGGGTCATTCATTCCCAGTGTCTCAATGGGGATATTGCCCTTGTAATTGGAGGATTGAATGATGGAGCAGAGCCGTTTGAGGTCCATGGGCGTTTGTACCCCATTGATCAGTAACTTTTCTTTTACCTGCCAGTTCACAGCCAGGGGCAATGATTTTCGGATTTCTTCGTAAGGGTCTGTGGCAATGAAATTACCTGTGTCCACTACCAATCCCAGCCACGGACTGTTGATAGACCCTATCAGTTCATGGCATTCATCTGCAGTTCTCAGAAAGTCGTTGTGGTTTTGTATGCCCAGTATGACACCGTGGGATTTTGCCTTTTCGAGGCATTTGTTCAATGCAAACAAAATTCGTTCATTCACCCTTTTCCTTTCATCACCGGTACTGTATTGCTTGGCTGTAAAAATGCGCAATACAGGAGCTCCCATCTTGGCTGCCACTTCTATCCAACGCAAAACAGTGTCAATTTCTTTGGCCAATGCATTGCTGTCGCTGTACGAAAATTCATTTCGTACTCCCGTGCCACTGATCTCAATCCCCACTGCATGCGCCTTTCTTTTGAACGCATAAATTTCAGTATCTGATGGTGTTTCAGGATAAGAAGAAAAATAATATCCTGTCATGTCTACGGCATCAAAGCCAGTGTTGGCGCAGAATTCGAGCAATTCATCCTTGCTGATTTTTTTCTTCATCAGCATATCATTGAAGGAGTATGCGTTCAGGCTTAGGCGGAAACGATTGGCTTTCTTCGATGGGATGTCATCAGAAAAAGGAACAGCCCTTGCCAGCGAGATGGCTGGAAGGGCTGTGAGAAAATTTCTTCTGTTGAAGTTGGGCATGTTAGATTGTTGACATGTCAATAACGAACCTGTATTTGATATCACCCTTGATCATCCGCTCATACGCCTCGTTTATTTGAGAGACCGCAATGGTCTCGATTTCTGCAAAAATGCTGTGTTCATGACAGAAATCAAGCATCTCCTGGGTTTCTTGTATGCTTCCAATCATAGAACCAACGATGCTTCGCCTGTTCTTGATCAGGGCAAAAGGAGAAACTTTTGGCTGGTGCTCGGGCAAACCTACCACCAATAATTTTCCGTAGAGTCCGAGCAAATTGAGGTACTGTGTATAATCATGGTCGGCTGAAATAGCATCCAGCACAATATCAAAAGATGTTGCATGGTCATTGAGCACCGCCGGATCCTTGGCCAAGATAAAATGATGCGCGCCCAGTTTAGAGGCTTCCTGAACCTTAGACGCTGATGTACTGATAACGGTAACTTCAGCCCCAAAAGCAACAGCAAATTTCACCGCCATATGGCCCAGTCCGCCCAGTCCAACTACCGCCACTTTCATCCCTGCTTTAACACCTGCAAACCGAAGAGGAGAATAAGTGGTGATGCCAGCACAGAGCAGCGGTGCAATGCCTGCCAGGTTTTCCTCGCCCTTGATCCGCAAGACATAGTTTTCATCAGTGACAATTTCAGCAGAATATCCACCCATGGTGAGCATGCCTGAACCATCCCTTTCCGGTGCGTTATAGGTTCCGGTCATCCCTTCTTCACAATATTGCTCATGGTTGCTCTTGCAATTTTTACAGGTACGGCAGCTGTCAACCATTACACCTACTCCCACTGTTTGACCAACGGTGAACTGTGTTACAGCACTGCCGACTGCTTTTACCTTCCCCACAATTTCATGACCCGGAACAACAGGATAAACGGTGCCAGCCCACTCACTCCTTACTGTATGGATGTCACTGTGACAGATGCCACAATAAAGAATTTCCACCTGAACATCTTGTGGGCGAAGGTCTCTTCTTTGGATGTTCAGCGGTTCAATAGGAGATTGGCTGCTGGATGCTCCGTAAGCTTTAACAATTGGCATAAATATTTATTTTTCTGAATTGATTACTGTTTTGCGGCCAGGTATTTTGCAGGCTCTTTTTGGAACTCAGCCTTGCATTCTGCTGAACAAAAACCATAGGCCTTGTCTTCATAATGGCAGGTATCGCTGATTCCGGCAGAGACAGGCATTCCACAGGCAAAATCAGTTGTATTGACCACCATTTCTGGTGTAAACTGGCTGTGGTTTTCCATGGATGATTCCATTTCTGCAGGCTTGTTTTCAACAGCAGCTTTTTCGGTCTTGTTAGAACAGGCAAGTGAGAAGATGATAAAGGAAAGGGTAACGATAGAATTTCTCATTGTTTTCTTTTGAAGTTACTTTAAATCTACTAATTCTGAGTAGCGCACAAAATTGCGATAGGTTTGTCAATTTCCATTGAAAACGGGTTAATTTTATCAATAATTTCTAGAAATGCAGCGAAATAATACATCAATGGCGATCAGGCTTATCAAACTCAAGGCAATTTGGTTGCCATTTCTATTTTTTTGCACTGCGTTGACTGCTCAACAAAAAACTAAAAATAGTTTGCCCATTGGGGTTTTCGACTCTGGAACAGGGGGGCTGACGGTATTGGAAGCCATGCTTACCCTGGATGCCTTCAACAACATTACCGGTAAACCGGGTGCTGATGGCATGCTCGATTTTGACAAAGAATATTTCCAGTACCTCGCAGACCAGGCCAACATGCCTTATGGAAACTATGCTGCTGAAAACAAAACAAAACTCTTGCAGGAACATGTGGTAAAGAACATGGATTTTTTGCTCAAGAACAGATATGATATTACCAGGATCAGTACAGTTGAGGCCCCTAAACAAAGCGTAAAAATGTTGGTACTTGCCTGTAATACAGCTACTGCTTTTGCGCTGGAAGAGGTGAAGCAATTTGTACAAGACAATGGCACCAAGGCTCCTGTTGTTGGTGTGATCAATGCCGGTGTGAAGGCTGCCTTGGCCTATCAATCCACCCATGAAAAAGGGGCGATAGGTGTGTTTGCCACCGCAGGCACTGTTGCTTCTGACGGATACCCCAAGTCCATCAGGTCACTGGCTGCATCCATGCAGATGGCAGCGCCAGTGATTGTGAGCCAGGGTGGATTCGGGCTGGCAGATGCCATCGATCGCGATTACAGTTTTTATGTTGATACCGCAAGTGCCCACAGAAAAGATTACAAGGGCCCATCCGTCAACAATACAAAATACAAGATTGATACGGCACTGCTAAACGTGTACAAGTTCAACAAGGAGAACAACAAGCTGCTCTGCGAGTACGATGACAAGGGCAAGTGTCTTGACATCCAGCTCAACGACCCGGAGAACTATGTCCGGTACCACCTGGTCAGTTTGATTGAAAAAATGCGTTCACAGGGCATCACCACACCGATGAATACCCTTATCCTTGGTTGTACGCATTACCCCTTCATGCGCGACACCATCAGAAACGTATTGAACGAGTTGTACAACATGAAATTCAATGGGCAATACGCCTACCGTTCCGTATTGGCCAAGCATGTGGAGTTGATTGATCCTGCGGTAGAGACAGCCAAGGAAGCCTATATAGAAATGAGAAAACTTGCCCTGGGCAATGGCTCAGCAAAACAGCCCAACAAATTCTTCATCACCGTCCCCAACAAGTCCTTGAAAGAAGTACAACTTCAACCGGATGGCTGGTTCACTTATGAATACAAGTACGGAAGAAACGAAGGCGCGAACAAACCATTTGTGCTGTTCACCCCTTTTGATGACAAGAATATTTCTGAAGCCACTTATCAGCGGTTGAAAGCAGCCTTGCCCGCGGTGTATAAGGCTGTTCAATTGGCGAAATAAAAGAAAACTACGCCCCAGCCACTTTAAAAACAGAGGCCCATAAATTATTGTAAGTCATAAAAAGTGTAATTTGATTACATAATTAAGTACTTAAAAGTGTAATAATTTACTTAATTTGCCATTTAATACCCATAAATCATGAAAAGGGCAGCATATAATGTATTGTTGGACTGGAAGGGGAAATCTGGCAGGAAGCCTTTAATCATACAAGGTGCTCGTCAGGTAGGAAAGACATGGCTCATGCGGGAATTCGGTAAAAAGGAATTTGGTCAAACAGCCTACTTTAATTTTGAAATAAACAAAGCGCTGCATTCCATTTTTAAGTCGGGGTTTGATACCGGTAAAATCATTTCTTCGTTGAATATTGTAGCTGGCTTTAAAATTGAGCCATCCAATACATTAATTATTTTGGATGAAATTCAGGCATGTCCTGAAGCCATCACTTCTCTAAAATATTTCCAGGAAAACAGTCCTGAATATAACATTTTTGCTGCTGGTTCATTACTGGGGGTCGCTATTCATGGCGGCGTATCATTTCCAGTAGGCAAAGTCGATTTTTTGACGGTATTCCCACTTGATTTCCCTGAATTTCTTGATGCAATGGGACATTCACAATTGTCAGCAGCGCTTGAATCTGGGGATACTGCATTGATAGAAAACTTCAATGATCTTTTGATTGATTTGCTAAAGCAATATTATTTTATTGGGGGTATGCCTGAAGTTGTAAACTCATTTATAAAGGATCTTGATTATCACCATGCAAGGGAAATTCAAGACAATATTTTGACTGCGTATGAAAATGATTTTTCAAAACATGCACCCATCTCTCAATTGCCGCGCATCCGTATGATATGGCAATCAATTGTTGGACAGCTTGCAAAAGAAAATTCAAAATTCATTTATAGTATTTTGAGAAAAGGGTCGAGGGCAAAAGAATTTGAATTGTCTATTGAGTGGTTAAAAGATGCAGGGCTGATTCATAAAGTAATACGCGTGAGTAAACCAGGACTTCCAGTCAGTGCATACGCAGATTGGTCTGATTTTAAAATTTACTTGAATGATGTAGGCCTGATGTGTGCATTGGGTAATCTAAATGCTGAGATCATTTTAAGTGGACACGATTTGTTTAAAGCGTTCAAGGGTACGGTCTCTGAGCAATTTGTTTTGCAACAATTGATCAGTCAAGGTTTTCATCCGTATTACTGGGCACCTGAAAATGCTGATGCTGAAATTGATTTTTTAATTCAGAAAGAAAACCAGGTTGTTCCGATTGAGGT
>Ga0209444_10000874_pt1 | contig 16665 bp, 8 predicted proteins | sample LauGreFaBDMM15DN_2_FD_188215 | JGI IMG/M metagenome (GOLD analysis project Ga0209444, IMG submission 188215) | Freshwater lake microbial communities from Lake Michigan, USA - Fa13.BD.MM15.DN (SPAdes) (version 2) | ecosystem: Environmental > Aquatic > Freshwater > Lake | place: Lake Michigan, USA...
AGATCAAATCTACTAAGTCACTCTCTTGATAAATGGGATTACCTACTCTGTCAGTCTTCATTCAGCTATTTTAACTGACTTTTATTAAACTGTCAAGATCTTTATCTCTCTTTTGGTATTGTTGCTCAAACTGTTTTGCTCTACGCACACTTATTTCAGTTTTGTACAGATCCATGAATAAACTGATCTGTTGTTTAACTGATGGGTTTTGAGTTTGCCAATATTTTCTGCTGAGGTCTTGCAACTTGGATTCAATCTCAGCATCCTTTAGTTGACTAAAGTCTTCTGCTAATGGATGTATCATGCGTATTCGCCCAGGTACTTGATAAAGATGTTAGTGCCACCGTCCGAAGTCCATGCTTCTACAATCTTTATCTTGTTTACATCACTGCTGACTGTAAACGGAGTAGGGAATACTGCTTTAGATGCAGACAGTACTACGCTAGAACTTCCTGTTATAACTTGTGACGACGACGCTGGCAAGGACGCTTCTATAGTAGTAGTTGGTTCTATTGGCATTGTAGCTAATACTGCGATTAAGGCGGTTGTACCAATAGTACCTGTACTTGCAGTAACAGTAGGAACTGAAGTATAGCCCGATCCAACATTAGTTACATTAATACCAGTTATTTTTCCAGTACCGTCAGCAACTATAGTACCGGTAGCAGTTATGCCGCCAACTAGTGTCGGAGCACTAAATGTAACTGCGTTACCTGTACTGTAACCTGTTGAATTATTGCCGACCGGCGATACTGTTACACTAGCAATACTTACACCTGAAGTTGTAACTTCTATTGGAGTTCCGCCGATAGAAGTTGAAATCCGCAATGCCGTACTACTAACTAGTTCAGTAACATAATATTGTGTACCTGCTACTATTCCACCAATAGTATTATTTGTAAATTTAATAGGCATTCCTACAAAGAATCCAGTAGTATTTCCAACTACAATGCTATTAGCAGTTTCAAACTCTGGAAATCTTGCAGTTGCGCTACCACTAAATGTTCCAAACCAAGGTACATTTGCTACTAATCCAGTAAATGCTCCAGTTGGTGCAGTAATAGGTGTTCCTGCCACAGCGCCTGCATAACTTCCTGCTAACTTAAATATAATGGTGCCGCCTGTTGCACTAATGCCGTATGCAAAAAATGTGTACGAAGGACCAGCAGTATACGCAGCATCAAAAGTTACAGCTGGATAATCAACTAGGGTTAGTGTTACTGCTGTTCCTGCTTGGAATGCACTGGATACACCAGTAGCAGTAACAATAGTGTCAGTGCCACTAACAGTAATTTCCGTAACATTTATAGTGCCTGATAAGTTAGCAGCCGGAATCTTACTAGCAGCAGTAGCACCAGTAAGTGTATCAGAAATATAAAATCCAGCACCTGTTCTTCCGTATGCATAGTAAGTTGTGCCAGCAGTAAGGGCAATACCAGTAGTATCAGAAAACTTTACAGGTTCTCCGTTACCAATCGAACCAGGCGATGTGGTGGTTGTAACAAATGCTAATCCATTAATACCGGAATATCCAATAGAGTAAGGAGCAACTGTTTCTGTTGCAACGTTAGTTAAACTAGTTACTGAACTTGCAGTAACGCTGCCTATTAACCCTGTACCAAATAACAAATCGCCTGCTTGGAATGCACCCCTAGTTAAGTTTCTAGTTTCAAAACTAAATGCTGGAGCTATTGTTGCAACGGGTGATGCTTTTCTATAAACGCTGGTTGCTTCTGCAACAGCTTCGGTAACTTCTTTTCTAACAACGCCGCCACCTTCGGATGCAAATGTTATAGTTTGCTGGGTGCCGTTGCTCTTTAGTGCTAATCTAATCTTAGCGTAGCGATCAATCTCAGGCCAATCAACAAAAGTTAATGTTGCATTACCTATTAGCGTGATTGCTTGATACTCTCCGTCATTTAAACTTACGTTAGTAGTTGGTGTACTAGATGTATTATATACAGTTCCGTATAGTCTATTGGTTTGAGCATTGGCAATGACATTACCTTGAAAGTCGTTATCTTCATTCAGCTTGGCTGTATTGGTTTCTAAAACTGTAATCTCTGCGGCGCCGGTGGCTAAACCGTCTTTGATGATACTAAAGTTATCTCGAAAGCCCTGACTGTCATTATCTTGTCCGGCTACTGGGTAATCTGCATCAATCGTTGATGATACTATTTGGCTTGTCATGTTATTGTGGTCCTATCATTTCTGAATACTAGATATTTATCTGTATAATCACCGTCGACAGAATCTATTATGTATCTGTCAATGGTGTAGTCTAGCAGTTTAAAGTCAAACTGGCTGTTTTTAATATTGAGTAAAATGGCGTCTGCGCCGCCGGGCTTACAGTAGCATAACGGTACTGCTGCTACATAATCTAGTTCCTGTGTGCCACCGGGCTGTATACTACGCATCCAAAGCGGCATATAGTTACGCTCGTGCTTGGTGTTCTGCATATTTTGAATACGATAACGCCATAGGCTAATACTGCTAGGGAATCTAATGCCCGTGCCTGGATCGCCTGCAAACAGATCATTTCGATCAAGTGTTACATTGAACGGTATCGGCCTTTTCCAATGCGGATTTAATCTAGACTGATCTTCTGAATCTCTACTGTAAAACTCATTCGTTTGGTCAACTGTTATATTTTGATTACTTCTACTGTATTTGAAGGTTAGTGGTAGTTTACTCTTACCTTTCTCTAACGGATCAACCATTTCGATGTATATTACTTCGTACACTTCGTCGGTTGTTCCCGGAACCTTGGCCAGGGCCTTTTTAACTTCACCGAACTTAAATCGTTTGATTTTATGATTACGACCCATTGCGCTGACATATTCAGCAGCACTCTTAGTTTCAATGCCTGCGTACACCATCATCTTGAGATCTCTTTGTACTCCAAAGAACTGATCGCTTCCTCGATAGATCAACGTTGGATCAAATATTGTGCTGTCGTTAATAAACTCTTTAAACACTGCTCGCTGATCCTGTTTCATAAACGGTCTAGCAAAGATATTGCTGTAGTAAGCATTATTAGGAGTATTAACAGTTAGCGTAAATGTTCTAGTGACTGCACTGTAGCCTAACTGGTCTCTAGCTCTAACAGTAAACACATACTTTTTGTCGTAACTAGTTGAGCCTCCATCAAACAAGGTAGGGACACTTCCAACGCCACTGTCGTAAGTTGTTAACGATATATCGCTCAACGGAAATCTATAGACCTCCCATCTAGACAAATCTATGGTGCCTGCATTGTTTGATATTGCTTTGTAATACGTTGGTTGATTGTAAGTAGTACCGCTGGCATTTTTCATTGCAATGCTAGTACCCTTATTTGGATAGTTAAAATAGTTCAGCGGAATAATCAATGTTTGCGCTTCGTAAGTTCCTATGCCCGTAGTAACACTGATAGTTCCAGTTCCAAATACGCCCGGGTCTGTATCAAACGCCAGCGTGATACTTGATGTTGTGCTGGCAGTGGCAAAGAATCTTCCGCCGAAGTTTCTATTACTATTACCATTGATTCTATAGTAAAACTCTAATCCACTAGAAGTGGTAAATGTTAAATCGTTTGCACCATCTACACCACCTAAGTCTGCTCCTGAGATAGTAATAGTGTCTCCTGGCAAATAACCAGTTCCGGTTGCTAACAGCTTAATAGTAGTAACACCTCTGTATGTAGCAGTGATTAAGTTTAGACCTTTGTCGATTCTAAATCTTGCACCAGTGCCAACTCCACTAGTTGATTTAACGGGGACATCATAATAATATGCAGGCGTAGTAGCTACAGCAGTTCCGGATACTAATGTAAATACCGGAGCCAACGGTGCTAACTTTTGTGTTGGAATAGCAAACGTAACTAACCAAGGTCCGTCATCAGTCTCAGAAGTATCAACAACACTGGTAGATGATTCTAACTCTATTGGTGCAATAGTAACGCTGACTGCATCGTAGTAGTTAAAGTTTAAATCGTCGGATACAATCTCAACTAGATCGCCAGTTAAGAAATCGTGGTCTACGCTGGTTACTACACTGGCTGTATTTTTTCGTCTAGTTAAAGACTTAATGCTTTTAACATCGTTAACTTTTACAATGTCATTTTTGTTATATACGTTGCTACTCTTCCAAAAACTTCTGTAATGATACTGACTTGTAAGTTGATTAACCTTACCAACTATTTCGCCGTCAAGGTTAAGAGACAGACCCGGGGGCAATCTACCATTTTCTACAGTGTACAATACTGCTGATCCGGTAACAGTACTAGAAGCGGTCAATGCCAGCGTACTGATATATCCACTGTCGATACTACCTAGGTTCTCGGGACTAACCCAGTTCATTACACTTTCTACTTCGCCTAGTACATCTACTGAGAATACACGTCTGCTGATTGCCTGTTCTGCGCCTTGGCCAAAGCGTATGCCTTTGATTGTAAAGCGGTAAGTCTCAGTAATCGCAGGTTGATAAGGAACTGTTCCAAATATTTCTGCATTGGTAAAGTCAAACACCATGCCGGGTGGTAATGTACTTGCAGTGCCTATATAGATAGCACTACCGTTGGGTATATTCATTTCTACAGCAGGACTAACTGTCAATCTGTAGATATCGCCGCCTAGTACATCAACATCTGTGATAGTGTATATTTCTTCAGTTGCTCCTGCAAACTCTCCGTTAAACGAAATCTTAAGACCTGTTGTAGGAACTCCTGAGCATCGTTCTATACGAATAGCAGTTTGTCCCAATCGGTTGTCAGTTGGCAGTTCTTTAATACATACTGCACTGATATCTGCGTTGACATCACTCAGTTGGTATGCTACTGGTCCTAGTTCGCTAAAGCCCTCGTAGATATCAATCTTAAAGGTTTGATAGTTGTTGGCTCTGCGTAAACCCAAGTACGGGGGTGTTGTAAATATAGGAGCACGTACATAGGTAACGTCGGCAGTGTATGCACCACTTCCTGCTGTGGTAATAACGTTGTCACTTCTAAAGAAGTCGTCACCTACTACAAATATTCTAAACTTACGTTTAGTAACAGTGTCACCATCTGTAACTGTGGCAATAAACTCATAGTTACGATTTAGTTTTCTAGGACGTCCTGTAGGGATACTAAAGTCGTATATAGTCAAGTCATATACATAGGTATCATATCCATTGCTAGGTCTGTAGCCAAAGTCGTATGCAACACGATCATACAAGTTTTCATCGTACGACCCATCGCCTGCATCTAATGGTATAGCTAACACTGGTTGAACAAAGCCTGTGATTCTACCCTGCGGAGTCATAATCAATCCGGGAGGTAACTCACCTTCGTCGCTAGCAATAAAGAAGTTTAGTTTTTGTCCAGCGGCAGTGTCAGTGTCGCTTACTACCAAGTTAAAATCAACAAAACTGCTGTCTAGAATATAGTAAGCATCATTGCTGCCCACTGGCAACCTGCCCGCTGGAGTTAGCCATTGTGGCTCGTCAGCGCCTGCAACATTTAAAATAAATGTTCTATCTGCAAATCCGCTGGTATTAGTTGCACGTATAACAAACTTATATTCGGTATTTCGCGGAACTTCAAATGGTGTTCCAACAATACTGCTACCTTGTAGTCTTAAACCTGCTGGGAGCTTGCCTGTTATTAGGCGAAAAGTAACACCCACAGTTGATGAAACTGGAAGTGCAATGTTTACTGTTTGTCGTTCGTTGAGATTTCCAAGGCCGTAACCTGAAGAAACTGTCCATCCTGTATATGGCATTTTAGCTCCGTTTTGTATATTTACCTAAAAACGAAACAGAACTCTTAGCCAAATCTGTAGATTTTAGGTCTTGGATATACTGCGCCCACACTGGGCCTTACACCTTGATTTGCTCTAGGAATGCTAACTCCTGTATCAGGTCGATCTTTTCTATAGTACAAGAACTTGTTGGCTGTGCCTTGTGTATCTCGAATGTCAGCTGGCCCGCCGCTGGTTACCGTCAGCTGATTTGATGCCGCAACATTTAGTATATACTGCTTGGCCTGTGTTTGATTCCAGTGCGGGTTTTGTTCTAATGCACAGGCCAACACTCCGCAGACCTGTGGCGATGCCATACTGGTACCGTTTAGTTTTCCTAAGAAATATGAACCGTTTCTAGAATCGCTAACGCCCCCAGTATACGAACTCATAATACTAGTTCCGGGTGCCCATATGTCTACGCCCGGGCCGCAGTCACTATAGTCGCTCTTTTGATCTGTAACTGTGGCATCAGTTGCACCTACACATATATTAGGCATTTCGTGGGTGCCGTCTGGATGAGTCGTTGTATCGTTGGCAGTAGGACTAGATCCTCGCATATAATAGTAAGGATTAGCTGCGCTGTTGGGATATCTATTGGCCATCTCAAATGTGTTGTTCCAATCTAACCCACCCGGAACATCGTGTTTCCACAGCCCGTTTCCTGCTGCACCCACATAGATAATACCTTCTACTATAGCATCTTCGATGTCGTTGTCTAGTGCTGCAACTCTTGCGGGAATACGTTGTCCCGCAATAAAACCCCATGTGTTAAGTTGCTCTGTTGTAAAGCCACCGCCGGAAACTGATTTTCTATTAGTTACACCTAGTTGTAAATCTATTTGTGCAGGCGTTGCTTCGTAAAATGTATATTCGCAAATCATATTAGGACTACCTAATGTTCCGGTAGTAGTGCCGTTGCCTTCAATTCTAATACGATACGTCCTATTAGGTGCAGTGCCTTCGACACCGTAATATATTCTTTGTACTGAGTTGTCAGCACAACCCCACATGATCTTAGGTAGATTAGGAGTTGTTTCACTTAATCCGTTAAACACTGTCGATCCACCGCCGAAAGTAACATATGTATTAGTCCCCACAAACACTGATGTATAAGTAGTTCCTAGATATGAAATATCAAAGGGTAAATTTACTTGCCAATAGCCATCATCGTTTTCGCCAACAGTTGGGACAGTACTGGCCGTTAAACTTGCTGCTCCTAACAAACTATTAGGTATTTCAGTAATGGTTGCACCGCCTGATGACAAGTCAGTTGTAACTGTTACGCTTAATGCTGCTGCATAGATAATACCTTGACCTTCGGTATCTATGACAGTATTATAGGTTACAGTATATGTCTGGTCGCCTGGTAGATTAACTGCTGATTGATTTATGGTAGCTGAAACGGTTCCGCCATTTGTAGTGCTAGCGCCGTCGGAATACGTATGAACTACATTATTATTACTATCCGTAATGACTATTTCACTGGCAATATTCATAAACCCGCTAACTGCATCCATTGCAACATCATGCACTAGGTCAATAGTACATGGTCCGTCTAGTGTAACTTCGTATGTAGGATCTGGTTGTACAAAGTTTGTAAGATACGCCTGCTGTCCAGTAAGTTGCCAGCTAGGTGGATATGTTAAAATATAGCCTAAAGGGGGAGTATAAGGACCAACGGTTGTGATGCTATTTCCAAAGTTTTCTAAACCAAGTAGTGTTGCCAGTCTTAGATTAGAAGTACACACTCCACTGTAGCCCGTATAGGTTATTGCACCGCCACTGTCCGGTACATATCTAGTTCCTCGATAGGTCACTGCTGTAATATCAGTAAATTCCCATTCGCCTGGAAATATACTCATACCCCAACTGTTGTTTGTTATTGTGGGATTTTTACGTCCAGTTGCAGGGTTAACACTTTTATTTCTATGAAACTCTCTTACATAATCCATTACATAAGGAAAGTTGTAATCAGTGCCGTCACCTGCAAGATAATAGATATTGTATAGGTTTGCATCTCTAGCCCAACCCTGTGTGCTACCTCCACACGTTCCCGTGGTGTGAGTTGCGTGTCCACTAGGTGCACCTGCGTAAGAATATGATCCCGATGCAGTACCTTTTACAGCAAGATTGTGTTGATACCAGTTATACTGTACAAATCTTGATCCGCCAGTTCCGTCTGCATCAACTGCATATTCTGGATGACCTAGAGCAACACCAGCACCGTCTATTACCACTACGTCAACATTTTTTCCAGTTGCATCTAGTGTAACAGTTCCAGTGGCATTGACAGTCCCGTTGCTGCCCCATCCTGATCTAGTGGCTGTTTCTGTACAGCGAAGCAATGCAAAGTTAAGCATGGCATTGCTTGTACTATTACTTTTGTTCCAGTTGCTAGATGTTTGAGTTTTGGTTGCAGCGTATTCGCCTGCCTTTACGCCTAAATATTTGATATGTAATGTAACGCTTCTAACTCTGGGGTCAGCACGTAGTTCTACAGCTTCCCAGTCAGTTAGGAGGTAATGAGTGTTTCTGCTTATTGGTCTTCGATCAATGCAATCAATCTTTCTCGCAGGAACACCAGTCCCTGGTAGATTACCAGCTGATTCCATTTCGTTATAGAATGCATCTAAATCTTCTGCACTGTGCAGCGTTACTATGTATTCTTTAACTTCTACGTATTGTGTCATTTCAGACATAGAAGTTTCCTTATAATCTAACGCAAAGTTGTTGATCTAACATACTAGATCAACCTCTCTTAATTTTTGGTCTTGGATATACACTGCCCGAAGCAGGACGAAGTTTGTAATCAAACTTTGGCAATATAGAACCTTCGCTCTTACGTTCTTTATAATAGAATGCTACTCTGTTAGTTCCACCTTGAAGCGAAGCAGTATCAGTGTAACCACCAGTGGTAACTTGTAACTTGCTGAGTTTTGCACCTTTAGTTGTAATGTATGCTTTTGCTTCTGATTGTGTTAAGTTAGGATACGTTTGTAATGCCAGTGCTAACAGTCCAGTTACCTGTGCTGCTGCCATACTAGATCCGTTGTACTTTTGATAATAATATCCCGGAGTTGCTGTGCCACTGGCTGCGGTTGAACTAACGTCACCACCTGCATTACTATATCTAAATGTATTGTATGATAACGATGTAATGGTAGCCATGCTAGCATTAAACGAACTGTCGCTACATGCAATGGTTACTACATCACCGGTAATCAAATCATGTGCGCCACTGGTTGTTATAGTGGCAAGGTTGCTAGCTCTAACTATATTAGTAATAGTAAGAGCAGCTTCTCCAGTATTTACAACTCCGCCTGTGTTACCATTAGTAGAGCCAGTAGCGTTGTACACAGCTGATGCAATATTGCTACCCGGAGCATAGATGTCAACCCTAGGACCTGTGTTGCTGATATTCAACTTGCCCTCTGTGGCAAAACTATTGTATGCACCGACACAGATAATGTCTGGATGACTAGTAGCGGGACTTGCGCCTCTGTGATAATAAAAATCTTCTCCGTTGTCTACAAAATAGTTGTTGTAGTCAACATCTGATGTTCTGTTAACTTTAAATCCACCGTTACCAGCACTGCCTACAAATATAATGCCTTCGCTAATAGCATCCACTACGTCTGCATCTAATGCAGGATCACGATAGGGAGCTAGCGCACCATTTTGTAATATACCGTATGATTCCAACTGCGGTATAGTAAACTCTGCTCTATAACATTCGTTATCAGCAATGCGTAAGTCTATTCTGTTGGGAGTTGCTTCGTAAAAAGTCATTTCCCATAATAGTGTAGGACTGCCTGGTACGCCGTTGTTTGGGCTTTCGTGTCCTTCCCAACGAACTCGCCATGTCCTATTAGATCCAGTGCCTTCAATACCATACAGCATTTTTTGACAACTTCTGTCGCCTGCTGATATCAGTATCTTTCTAGCAGCAGGAGCAGTGGCTCCGACGAAATATGCTCTCGCCTCAGTTAGGCCGCCGCCAAATGTAACATAGCTGTTGGTACTTACTTGGATGTAAGCAAAATCACCTGTAGGGCCGCAAGTCGCACCGCAGTACGAAATATTCCACGGTGGAGTTATTCTCCAAACGGCATCGTCATATAAGTCAACTCCGTTTGCATCTGAGTTTGTAGGTACACCTGCATCAGTTAAGCTGGCACGCCCTAACATAGCAATCGTTTGACTAGCTACAGTTACAGCAGTATTGCTTGTGGTTTCTATTCTAGTACCACCGTTGGCGTAGCTGCTGAGTTGAGCAAGTCTAGTACCTGAGTTGCAAATGCCACTATAGCCAGTGTCTACTACTGTGTTACCTAACGTAGCAGCGGTAATGACGTCACCGCGATAGCCAATCTTGCTAATCCTAGGACCTCTGCCGCTAGGATAACGATCGGGATCAATCATCGGATTTAATAAATCACAATCAATACCAAGACCCCAACTACAGTTAACCAGTGTAGGATTAACGTAACCAGTTGCGGGGTTAACACTTTTACTAGCATGGAATGCTCTAATGTAATCAATAATGCGATCGCTAGGAGTGTAAACTCCGGCATCTCCGTTAACACCTGAACTGTCATGTCTTAGATTGAACAAAGTTGCACCACGTGCCCATCCTTGTGTATCGCCGCCGATGATGCCAGCTACATGAGTAGCGTGGTTGTTATCACCCGAGTAACTGTTGTATACGTAGTTGGCATTTGGGTTTAAAGGCCATGCCGTTAAGTTGTGATTGGCAAACCAATCGTATTCTTGCATTCTACCTGAAAACTCTAAATGATCTGCATAGGCGATTTCATCAAGCACTACAACATCTACATTTGCGCCAGTGGCTGTAAACTTAACAGTTGCTGATTGATTACCTGTACCAGTTTCGCTGCCCCATCCTTCAATGTTGCTTTCTAAACCAGTTCTGTAAAGACCCCAGTTTTTTTGATCAACTGCAATAGAACCGGCTTTGCTCCATGTAGCAGTTTGGTCTGCATGAAGTATTGATTTGACACCCTGTAACTTTGCAACTAATGTAACTGCTTCAACTCGTGGATCATTTTGTAATACGGCTGCTTCTTCATTGCTGATCAAGTAGTGTGTATTTCTACTGATTTCTCTTTTGTTAGCACATTCAACAGCTCGACTGGGTACATAATCAAATGTGCCCTCAGTCTCCATGTCTTCATAGAACTTGCCTAACTCATCTTTATTTTTGAGTGTGACAACGTATTCTCTATTGAGTTGTGTCATATTAAGCTTCTAGTTGTAATGCAGTTAGTGTAACCGTGATTGCTGCTGTTGCCCCGCTTTTGTTTGTTACTCTTACTGGAATATTAGTTGTAACAACTGTTTCGTCATTCCATCCTAGTGCGCCCGGACTGATGAATACAGTCTGAGCACCTGTAGTAATAACTTCAGCAATAACACCAGCACCTGGAGCAGGATCAGTTCCTTCTGTTCTAGATGCATCAGCAGTTCTTGCTGCTTCACTAGTGTAGATTCTTACCCAAGCAGCGGCTGAAGTTGCCACTTTCATCAACATGTAAGACTTGTAGCCAGTAATGTTAATAGTACCAACGCCGTCTGCTGCTAATGAACCAGATGTGCCATTTAGTGCAGCTCTGGTTGCCATTGCACCACCACCGCTAGCAGTGGAGTTAATAGTAATAGCATCTGTAGTTGCATCAGTAGTAATAGTAATATTAGTACCAGCAACCAGTGTTAATGTATCAGTAGCATTGTCTGCAGCCACACTAGTTTGTCCAGCTACTGCAATAGTTGCAAAGCTGTTACTAGCAGTACCACCACCGCCTGCGGCATCAATAGTGATTTCATCAGCACTAGTTCTTGTCAAGGTAATGTTTGTACCAGCAGTTAGTTTAACATTGTCTGTAGCTGCATCACTGCCTGTTAAGCGTAGGTTTACTCCGCCTGTTGCAGTTTCTGCACTAATGCCATATGTTGTATCTGTATTAGTTACTGTACTAGCAATAGTAATAGTGTCTGTGCCTGCATTAGTAGTAATAGCAATACCAGTGCCTGCTGCCAATGTTAGTGTATCAGTTGCACTGTCAGCAACTACGCTGCTTTGTCCAGCGATTGCAATAGTTTCAAAACTGTTGCTGGCAGTTGGTGCAGCAATCCATTGTGTGTTGTAGTTAGTGCCGTCGATCTTAGAAAGGATCTGTCCAGTTGTTCCGCCTGTTGGAACTCCTTGGCCGTCAGCTCCGTCTGTACCATCTGCACCAGCTGGTCCTACTAATGAAGTACCTGTACCCCATGCACCTGCTGCTTTTGGTCCAAAGATTTGATCACTTACTGTATTGATGTAGAAGTCACCGTTAACGCCTTCTGTTGTTGGATCAACTGCACCGTTAAGAACTGTTTGTCCGTCAACGCCATCGGCACCATCGGCACCATCGGCACCTGCTGGAATAGTAAAGGCAAATACCGCCGCGCCACTTGTTCCAGTATTGGTAACTATAGCAGAGCTGCCGGCAGCGCCTGTTGTTACGGTACCTACTGCAATAGTAGCGGCTGCGCCTGTTGCACCTGTATCACCGCGTGGAATACCAAAGTTAAATGTAGCAGCTAATGAAGTACCGGCATTGGTTACTGTTGCACTTGAACCAGCAGCTCCAGTGGTCACTGTACCTACTGCAATAGTAGCAGAAGTACCATTAGTACCTGCGGCGCCATTAGTACCAGCGGGACCCTGGAATGAGCCTAGGTCGTTCCATGCAGAGCCACTATACAAATGAATATGTTGTGCAACAAATATACCGCTAGTTGACGAACATACGTAAGCATCGCCAGTAACCATACCAGTTAATGCAGTCAGTGCTGCACCAGTCAACGTGCCTTTTAATACAACAGAACCTATCGGTACACCACCCACTGTGGCGCCTGCTGGTAATCGAACTGTACCAGTCCCAATACCAGCTAATACTAAATCACCATTACCGCCTACGCCAATAGCACTGATGCTGTTAATTTCCACATCGCCAGTTTCACGAATGATAAGACTTGGACTAGCTGTTGCAGAACCGTTACCGTTAGCAAATACAATATCTGCACCAACGAAACCTGGAGTAATAGTTCTTGCAATAAATCGCATGTTAGCAGCAATGGTTAAGTCTGCTAATGCTGTGCCATACTGTCCATATGCTCTTAACTCAAATAGCTCGTCACCTGAATTTATCGAAGCAGGTACAGTTGAAGTACCCCTACTACGAATAATATTCCATGCTCTACTGTCTGCACCAGCAAAGTATTGTGCATACTGCAATCCGTCACTTCTTAAACCAGTACCGTAGCTGTTGTGCAACATCTGTAGATCTGTTTGACGTAGTGCTAAACGTCCGCTAGTTACTATTAGGTAACGTGTTGCTTGATCCCAAGTAAGTCCATCGTTGGATGATTGTACTGATCGTAAGTCGCCACTGTCGGTATATGTAGCAATCCTGCCTACAACACCTGTATTAACTTTACTCAATGTGTCAAAAGTAATAGTATTGCCGCTTGGATTGGTAATGCTTAAATCTGGAGTACCTGCAAATGCAATATTCTTTCTGTAACGAGAGCTAAATGTTACCGAGCCAGCGGTAGCGTGATTAACACTCATTGTAAGTTGTGTATCAGAATCAACAGAGACAATAAGAGCGTTAGTACCAAACGCACCGGTACCGGCAGTAACACTGCATAATAGTCCAGGATACAATCCTAGAGTTGTTCCAGTGGTCAATGTTACAATATTAGTACCAAGTGCCAACGTGGCCCCTAGACCAAACGCTTCAGTGTTGCCTTCTGTTATAAAGTCAACTCCACTAGCAGTTGCAGTAAGAGTTTGCGTGTAACGAGTATTTCTAGCATTGATATTCAATGCGCCGCCGGCACCTCTAGTAACAACAGAAGTTGCAGTATCAGGAAACGGTATATCTACGTTGGTCAAAGCTACTGTATTTCTTAATCGCAATCCTGTTACGCCACTTTCAGCATATGAACTAAAAGCATAAGTTGTGTCGCGATCAGTTGTAGAAACAGTAATATCATTACCAGTGACTGCAAAAGAAATGTTAGCAGTTCCCGGCACTAGTTTAAAGCTGCCGCCACCGCCGCTCAATGCCACATTAGCGCCATTGCCTGGAAGAGCACTGCCTGTTAATGTTTGAGTCGTGTTGTTGTCAGCAGCAGCTGACCAGCTGCTGCCGTTGTACTTCAGCACTTGGCCACTGGCCAGCGTTCCCGAATTAATATTTACGTCTCTAAGATCTGTAAGATCCAATGATTCAGTTGGTACAATACTGTTAGTCCAAGTTGCACCGTCATATGATAACACTTGTCCTATTGAAGGTGTACCGGTGATTGCCACATCAGTTAGCTCATCAAGTGTTGTTGCACCTGTACCGCCGCCACCGGTGGCATCAGCTGCCGGAGCCCAAGCGGTGCCGTTCCATTTTAGGACTTGATTTAACGACGGCGCAGTTTCAGCAACGTCAAGTAGATCAGCTAGGTTTGACGGAATAGTGGGGAACGTTGGATTAACGTATCCAAGTGCTGTCCACGCTAGTGTACCGTTACCAATTTTCAGTTTACCGGTGTCGGTTTCAAAGCCTGGTTCGCCTTGTGCTAAAACAACAGACCCAGCTGCTGTCCAAGCTGCTGCGGTACCTTTTCTTAATATAATTTGTTGGGGCATGTCTTAAATCCTCTATCTTTGTTATTTAGCATATTTTGAGCTTACGCAGGTGTACCACCGTCTATTATCGTGTCAAATAGTGTAGTTGTTGGGTCACCGCCGCCCACTATAAAATCAAACACAGTGTCGCCTGGCCCACCGCCCGAAATAACGGCAGTTACTGTGTCGTTTACTGTTATTGTTATAGCAGCTACGGGAGTTATTGAATTCAACGTTAATGTGAATGTTTCAGGTCCTTCTGTTAAGAAGTCGCTGGCTATGTTTAGATTAATGCTGGCTGTGTTGCTACTTACGTTGAAGTTACCGGTTAGCACAGACAATCCGATGTCTGCTGCTGTAAATCCAGTACCACCCGTAATAGTATACGGAATAGTAGTGCCGTTAGTAACATTAGTTGTAGTTAATGTGATAGTTAATGCATCACCTTCGTCTACAGTTAAGCTAGGTGCTGACAGTAGGTATGTTGGAGTAGGGGTTGTTCCACCACCTCCAGATACTTCTATACCGCCGGCAGTTGTGCCATCGCCGATCCATACGGGGCCAACGCCTGCTGTTGCCCAGTCTGTTACGAACAACAGTTCTCCTGCCGCAGGTGTATTGATCCCAGACATTAGCTGTCGTTGGGCGTTCGTTCCTCGACGTATTTGTAAAGCCATTATTTTCCCCTAATCCTTAAAAAACACCTAGATCTAGTGTAAACCCTGCAGGTGCACCAAAAGATCCAAAATCTAATCCACTGCTAGGAGTGCCGCCGCTTGCAACACTGCTAGGAATCCATTTAGATATAACTGCGTTATACACCAATGCTTGACCGTTTGTTGGAGCAGTAGTAACTAAATCAACATTGTTAAGAGCGCCTAATCCATGGTTTGCAATACTGCTAACTGTACCAACTACTGATCCGTATACAGTACCAAGTACATCACCTGTTACATTACCAGTTACATTGCCTGCTAAGTTACCTGTTACATTACCTAATACGTTACCTGTTAAGTTACCAAGTACATTGCCGCCAACATTGCCCGTTACATTTCCTACAACATTACCGTACAAGTTGCCAGTTACATCGCCACTTAGGTCGCCAGTTACATTACCAGTTACGTTGCCTGTTAAGTTGCCAAGTACACTACCTGTCAAGTTGCCTGTTACATTGCCCAGCACATTACCGGTTACGTTACCGGTTACATTGCCTATCAACGGACCTTCTAAACTCTGAGCTGATATATCGCCACTGATAAAGATATTGCCTAGTCCAACTATATCAAATGAATTTAAGTTTAGGTCTGCAGACAGCGTTGGTGTAGCATCTTCACTTAGCGCATTAATACTATCAGGTGTGCTAATAGTTATTTCATTCAGCGATTGAGTCAATGTAATATTTGACCCTTCTACTAAGGAACGTAACTTTAGATTATTACCAACTTTTTCTTTAAAAATACTAGCACTTACGTCAACAAGTGGAGTACTACCTGCTCCGGATCCTACGTTATCAGCTGTTATAACACGGGTTAGATCTAGCTCGTTAAAGTTTGCATTGGTTTTTTCAAATGCCGTGCGTAGGTCATCGCCGGTACCGTCGTTTGCGTAAGACCCTAGATTAACTTGAAGTATACTCATATTTCGTTCTCTTTAGTATATTTAGCTGGTTCGCACTTTTGCTAAACCTAGCATACTTAATATACGTATATAAAACCATCCTACGTCAAATTCCCACCATTTCTGACTAAACTTGGGATTTGCTATATCTGCATGGTGATTGTTGTGTAGTTCTTCACCGCCAATCCATATGCCCCATGGCATTAGATTTTTACTTTTATCGTTGGTATCAGTATTGCGATATCCCCACCAGTGTGCCATTCCGTTGATAAAGCCCGCCGCCCAGAAGGGAATCCATAACATTTGTACACCCCACACTACGAATCCCCATGGCCCAAATAACAACAAGTCTATGACTAACATTACAAGAATGCCAAGGCGATGGTGGGGTGTATAAAGTTTACGTTCAATCCAGTCTTTAGGAGTGCCCATGCCGTATTTCATTACCATGTCAGCATCACTGCCTGCACGGTTGTAATACTTGACACCGCCAAACACCAAGTTCCAAATACCGTATACGTGTGGACTGTGCGGGTCACCTTCTACGTCTGTGTTCTGATGATGCTTGCGATGTACTGCTACCCATTGCTTGGTAGTCAT
>Ga0209444_10000878_pt1 | contig 16637 bp, 10 predicted proteins | sample LauGreFaBDMM15DN_2_FD_188215 | JGI IMG/M metagenome (GOLD analysis project Ga0209444, IMG submission 188215) | Freshwater lake microbial communities from Lake Michigan, USA - Fa13.BD.MM15.DN (SPAdes) (version 2) | ecosystem: Environmental > Aquatic > Freshwater > Lake | place: Lake Michigan...
GCCTGTAGCCGTGCCAGTCGCGGGATCGAAGGCGGCCAGGGCCGTGTTTCGGACCCGGAAGAAGCCCGCATCGCCCGGCGTCGCCGTGCGCAGGGTGCCCTGGTCTTTCACGGCAGCGATGTTGGTCTGGGCGTTGGTCCAGGTCTTGAGATCGGTAGACCGCTCCACCGAATAGGTCCCGCCTTCCAGCGCGTTCCAGACGAGGGTGACCTCGCTCGCCGCTGCCTCCACCGAAGGCTGGACGACCACCGCCGTATTTGTGCCGCCCAAGAAGTGGGTCGTTGCACCAGTGCTGATTTCGGTGACGACGGAGCCCGTCGGGTTGCCGTGGTACGATCGGCCGATGTTGTAGGGGTACACCGGAGTTCCGTCGGCCGCCATGGCCACGAAGTAGGCGTAGGTGCCCGCGGGGAACTCCGGCGTCACGCACCAGCGGCCGTTGTGTTCATCGAGGTCATAGTCGACGCCCATCACGAACTTCTGCCCGGTGGTCGGGTGGGTGAGGTCACCCAGGAAGGCGTTGTCTTCCATGTACCGACCCAGTGGGTACTGCGTGGATACCGCTGGCCCGCTCTGGTTAGCCCCCACGCCATAGGCCCGCTGGGCCCAAGCCGGGATGGTGGAGCGGCTGCCTGTCGAGAGGTTGTCGGCGCCGCGTTGGCCATTGCGGAGTTGGAAGCCAGACGTCATGCGACGGAGGGCGCTGGTGGCGTTGGTGGCGCTGGAGAAGGCGTAGGGGCCGTACACCGGAAATCCGTCGCGCACCCAGCCGAGGATGGGCGAGTGCCGGGTTACGGGTGCGGTGGATTCACGGTACTTCCGGGTGGTGGCATCCAAATCCACATGGTCGCCCAGCAGGTAGCGCAGGGCCACCGGGTTGGCGTGGTAGTGGTGGGTGCCGCTGCCCTCCTGGTGGGCGTAGCCCGGGTCGAAGGTGGCCCCTTCATTCACATAGGCTTCCCGATTCCAGTAGCCGGTGCCCATGCCCGCCTCGGCCGCGCCGGTCCAGACGAAGCCGTCGCGAGAGTCGAACATGGCCACGCCGTCGACGAAGCAGCCGATCACTCCGAGGCCGGTCAAGGTCTGGGTCGTGGGCACGGTGGGGTTGCGCGGGATCCGGTAGAGTGTCTTCCGGTTCGTGGGCAAATTGGGGAAGGTGCCGTTGAGCCAAGGCCCCATGGGGTGCAAGGCTAGCCCGGTGGTGCGGACGTACACCCAGTCGTTGTCCGAGGCCAGTTCCTGAACGCCGGCGTAGGCGGGTTGGGACTGGGTCTGGGATCCATTGCTCCAGGTAGTGACGGAGGCACCCGACTGGAGCGCAGCGTCGTTGAGGTAAACTCGGGCGTAGCGTCCAGAATGTTGGGTGATCCAAGAATCGATTCGTGGGTCCGCAATGAGCGGCAGGGAAGCCCAGCTCAGTGCAGCGAGAAGGAGGTTCGGGTTTTTCATGGGATCTATTCGGCGAGTCGTGACGGCTTCAGTGGATCCTAGAAGTGTTAAAATCCGATGAGTCCGCGGAGCGGATTTGTTAAGGCTGTGTAAATCTCGGAGCCGATGTTCAAGGTTTGCCTAGGCGGAAAAACCGCAGGTTTTCGGTCAACTGAGGCGACGCAATGTTTTTGCCGGCCTCGGCGCGGGTGGTCTCATCGGAGAAAAACCAGGGGGTCTCGAGGGACTTGGTTTCTTGCAACTCGAAGCCGACGGCCGTCACGGGCCAGCTAAGTTGGATTTGTTCAGAACCCGGCGCGACCTCCAGTCGAGGGGCCACCGCAGAGGAGGGTCGTAGCAACCCGCTGAGTTGCAGAGCAAAGCGGATGTCGGAACTGTCGGGAGCAAACTGATGAACCTCGACGGCGAGCACATTGGCGCCCGTACGGAACCCCTTAGGATCAACCGTGGCCTCGTAAAGAGTGGTTTCATCAGTGCCACCGACGCTGGCGCTGGCCCGGGTAATGGTACTCAGGGTGCCGGAGGGGAGGTTGCTTCGGAAAATCTCGATCCCGTTCAAGTAAACAGCCGCACCGTCATCGCGGATGAGCCCGAGCGTCACGGACAGGAAGCGCGCGGGGTCGTCTACCGTGAAACTGTGCCGAAACCAGGTGGTGATGTATCGAGCCGTCGTTGAGGGGCCATACTTCACGGTGGTGACGATGTTGTCGTCGCCGTAGCCAAGCGGTGCTGCTCCGATGTTCCAGGTGCTATCAACAAAGCCATTGGAGCGCCAAACCGTGCCCGCCAGGTAGCCGCTGTCATAGTAGCGCCATTGCGCACCCAGGGGTACGAGGGAAACCTGCGCGAGGTCGCCGGGTGCGGAGGCTTCGAGGTTAATCCCGTCCACAGAACCGGTGAGCGTCAGCGGGTTAGAAAACCCGGACGGTGTGAAGAGGTAGCCTTCAGCAATGGCCTTCAAGGTGTGTGGCCCACGGGCCAATCCGGTCAGCGTGTAGGCCCCGTCGCTGGTCGTATACGTCTGCTGGGTGTTGGACACCTCAACCCGGACGCCTGCTACCGGCTTGCCGCCCTGAAGCACACGTCCGGCTATGCGATAAGTGGAAGGGTTGCCGATCCGGACCAAGACGGCCGCGCTGCCTTCGCCGCCCTTCATATCACTCACCGTGCAGCGGACCCAATATTCGCGGGCGACGGACCAGGTTCGGCTAACTTGGTTGGTGTTGGCGGCGACGATTGAGTTGTCTCCGAAGTCCCAAGAATAGGCCAGCGTGTCGCCGTCAGGATCGGTGGCATCGGCCGTGAAGGTGATGGGGGCTCCCGCGAAGGCGGCGGTGGCACTGGCCGTGAGGGTGACACTCGGGAGTTGGTTGTTGGTGAACTTGCCCAGGTTCACCTGCAGGTCGAGCGATTCTGGGACGGTTCCGCCTTTGGCCAGCGGGGTGATGTGGATGCCGGCCGCTCGGTCGGAAAAGGTTCGGCCAATGAGCAGCGCCGAGTCGTTCTTGCCGTCGGCGGAGCCGGGCGTGACGTCAAGCAGGAGCGATGGCTGGTTGCCGGTGCGGGCCCAGCGCAGTCCAACGCCGTCCATCAGTGCGGCTCGGTCGGTGAACTTCTGGCGGAACTCTAGCCAGTAGTTGGTTTGCGCATTGCGCGCGATGCGCACGGCCCGCGGGGTCGCCGCGTTGGTAACATCGTGCGCGAAGAGCCGGTAGTTGCCCGAGGTTGTCACGATCTTCACCTGGGTCGTAGGCAGCCAATTGAGGAAGTTCTTGTATCGGGTGTTGAAGTGCCGCTTGCCGGCGCTGGCATTGCCCATGGTGTCGAAGCTGTCTCCGTATTCCACGTTGCTGCCGGCCCCGAGAATGCTCTGGCCGCCGGTGTCCCACGCGTTGGCGTGGTTGAGTCCGAAATTGTGGCCCAGCTCATGGGAGGACACGCCGCCCGTCGCGTCGAAGGAGGCGCGGATCCACGAACCGGGAGCGCCGACATAGCCCAGTCCGGCCCAGTTGAAGCCGGGGACGGCACCGACGCAAATGAGGTCGAAGTCGAACAGCGCCAAATTGACGCCAGCGGTGCGGGCGGCATTGCGGGCATCGGTTCGCAAGATCGACGGGTCTGAGGCGCCGTACACAGCGGCCGTCTTGGGCATGCGCAAGGTGGTGGTCATGACGCTGCCGGCTCCGAGGGCGCGGAAGGTCGTCTTGCCGAAACTTTGTTCCAGATAGAAGGCCGCGATCCCGTTGAGCATGTTGGTGCCGGCGGCATTGCTGAGGGGTGCGCCGGCCAGATCACTGAAATCGACGCGGAGGATGAGCAAGCGCTTGATGCCCTCGGTGTAAGCCGATTTTTGGCGGAAGACGCCATCGGCATCAGTCCCATTGCCTTTGTCTACCGAGGCCAGGATGAGTTGCTCATTGTAGTTCTCGGTGTGGGCCGCACTGCACAACCAGGCGGTGTGTCCACCGGCATCCACCGGCACTTCTTCGGCGAAGGTGGTGACCGGTTCATTGGACACCGCACACAGGGCGTCCTTCGCGGGCGTGGCCATTTGGGCGACCTCGTCGGCATCAAGGATGCGGACGGCGTTGGGATCGAGTGCGAAGAGACCGTCCAAGGCAATACCATGCAGTGGGACGTCGGTCAGAGTTGGGCGGAGCAGGGCGGGTCCGTAGGTGTAGGCCCGCCAAGCGCGCTCACCCAGCGATACCGTCCGGTAAACCGGCTCGAACGGGCCTGTGTGCTCTGGGGCTGGAATGCCGGCCAGCACCCCGAAATCGCCGCGGCCGTCCACGGGCTCTTCGAGAAAGGGGGTGATGGAGGCGGGGAGTTGCGCGCGGAGTCCGCGAGGGATTGCTAATTCTAAGGCGCGCCGAGGATCAGTGGGAATTAACTCGGCCATATCCTGACGGCGCAGGCGGGCCAGTTCCTGGCCTTCGACTTCGAGTGCTTGGCGGGCCGTAGGCGAAGGTTGGCTCAGGTAGCGGTGGGTCCAGCCCGAGAACTCGGCGAAGGCAGGCTCCGGCACCGGTTCTGACCAGCGACGGGCGCGGGAGGTGGGGACCCTTAAGGTTTCAGGCCGTGGCGGAGCCAGTTGCTGCTGCGCCGAGGTGAGGGCAGGAAAAACTTGGGGTGCGGGGTAGGGGGTTGTAGGGACCCTGGCGGCCGTTGTGTTGGTAGAGAGTGCCAGTGGTGCCTCCGAGGGTGGTTTTCCCCAAGGGGCCAGCAGTAGCAAGAGCAGCATTCCCAGTCCAATTCCGGTCAGCAGTCTGACGACAAGGCGGCGCTTCATGATGCTCAGGACCATGCAAGCACCGTGCCGTGAGACCCATCGCAATCAAGTTTGCCGATAATTTTTCCTCAGACACAGACAGGCTCCTCGGAAGGGCAACTCGGACTGCATCCGGGTGGCCGAAAAATCCAACCTCACCCCAGCACCTCCGAGGTAGGGCGATTTCTCCGAAAGCGCCACGTCCGCAGATACGGACTGCTCGCAGCTCGTTCCCTATCCCGGCGCTCTTCGGGAGGGACAGGCTCTTCGGGAATCTCGACCTGTGAATTAAACACGATCAAATGAGTAGGGTATTATCGAGTGAATAATCTGAGTAAAAATGGGTTTTTAACCGATAAAACCAGGCTTTTGATTCTAAACTACACCAATGCAGTTGACATAGGTGGGATTTGCCGCAATCGTCATTACGTCATGAGCGCGCATCGAAACACAGAGAGCCCAGAGTCTGCCGATTGGGTGGACCGGGTTGCCGTCGCGGAACAAGCCGAGTGGCTGGAAACCTTGGCACCCTGGGTGGTTTCGCTGCGGTTCGGGGTGATCCAGTTGGTGGTCCATGAGGGACGGGTCGTCCAGATGGAGCGCACCGAGAAGGTTCGCCTCGCGGGCTCCAAGGGTGCGAAAGGCGTGCTATGAATCGAATCGTGAGAATTAGAACCGTGGGCTTATTCGCTACATGGGCTTTGGGAGCGCTCGTCGGAGTGGCTGTGCTTGCCAAGGACATCCAGCTCCTCAATGTCAGCTACGACCCCACTCGGGAGTTCTACTCCGAGTACAGCGAAGTGTTCTCCAAACATTGGAACGCCAAGACCGGCGATAGTGTGCGGGTGACCCAATCGCACGGTGGATCCGGCAAGCAGGCCCGTTCGGTGATCGACGGATTGCGCGCCGATGTGGTGACTCTGGCGCTGTCGTATGACATCGATGCCATTGCCAAGAAACTGGCGCTCTTGGCTCCGGAGTGGCAGAAGCGCCTGCCCGACAACAGTACCCCCTACACGAGCCTCATCGTGTTCTTGGTTCGCAAGGGCAACCCCAAGGGCATTCGCGATTGGTCGGACTTGGTGCGCCCCGGGGTCGGCGTGATCACCGCCAACCCCAAGACCGGGGGCGGTGCCCGGTGGAACTTTCTGGCTGCCTACGGTTACGCTCTCAAGCAGTCCGGCGGCGACGAGGCCAAGGCCGTGGATTTTGTCAAAAAGCTCTACGACAATGTGCCGGTGCTCGATTCCGGGGCCCGGGGCTCCACGGTCACGTTCATCGAGCGTGGGGTGGGCGATGTCCTGATCACCTGGGAGAATGAAGCGCTGCTGGCACAACGGGAGTCGGCGGCCGCCGGATTGGAGCGCGTCATCCCGTCAATGAGCATTTTGGCCGAGCCTCCGGTCACCTGGGTCGATGGTGTGGTGCAGCGCAAGGGAACCGCTGAAGTGGCTCAAGCCTACGTGCAGCACTTGTACAGCGACGATGGCCAGCGCTTGGCCGCCAAGCATTTCTACCGCCCGCGCAACGCCAAGATCGCCGCCGAATTTGCCGGGCAATTTCCCAAGGTAGAGCTCTTCACCATCGAGTCCGTTTTCGGTGGATGGACCAAGGCCCAGAAGCAGCACTTCGCCGAGGGAGGCACCTTCGACGTCATCACCCGTAAGAACTGAAGCACTATGAGCCTCATCACTGCCTCTCCCGACCGGGTGTCGACCCAATCGACGGCTAGTTCGCCCGCCAGTCCGTCCGTTCGTTCGATCTCCCCGTCGACAGTCGAATCCAGGTCTGATTCAGCCTCGGCCCAAAGCCTGCCACCGGCGCCTAGTCCGACTCGCAGCCGATCCATCACCAAGGTTCTTGAGCCCCTCGAGCGCGTGGCCCGGGACTCCCGCCGGTTGGTCGGTACGTCTCATGCTCAGGTGCAGATCAGCGGCCAAGACTATTCCATCCCTCGCTATCTTTATGTCGGGCGGCAGGGGGGTGGCGATTTGCAGCGTATCGGCATTTTCGCAACGCTGCACGGCGATGAACCGGAGGGAGTGCTCGCGCTGGGCAAGTTCCTGCAAACTCTCGAGGAACGGCCGGAAATCGCCGAGGGCTACGCGCTGTTCATCTATCCACTGTGCAATCCCACCGGCTTTGAAGACGGCACCCGCCACTCCCGCGCCGGGGTTGATTTAAACCGCGAGTTCTGGAAGCAGACTTGCCACCCGGAAGTTCGCTTTCTGGAGTCCGAGATTTGGATGCAGGCCTTCCACGGCATCATCACCTTGCATAGCGACGATACCAGCCAAGGACTCTACGGTTTTGTGAAGGGCAGCGTGTTGTCCGAACACTTGCTGCAGCCCGCTCTCCTCGAGGCCGGCCGCTACTTGCCGCGCAACCACGGGGCGGTGATCGATGGGTTCAATGCCCGATCCGGTATCATCCACAGTGGATACCCGGGCATGCTTCAATCCATCCCTGGCATGGTGCGTCCGCCCTTCGAGATCACGCTCGAAACCCCGCAAAAAGCCTCCTTGCACCGACAAGTCGACGCCCTGGTGGCCGCGCTCCAGACCATTCTGGTCGAGAACCGCTACCTGCAGGCTATTGCCCAGAACATCTGATTTTTCGATTCACCGAATCGTTCCCGGCGATCCGACCCCGAAACGGGGAGGTTCCATCATCCACCAAAACCTTGAGTCCAACCGAACCACCGGAGGCAAAAATGAAAATCATTATCCATGTCTCCTGCAGTCCCTCGTTCCCCGGCTTCCCTCCGCTCCAATCGGACGGCCTTCACCCTCATTGAGCTCCTGGTGGTCATCGCGATCATCGCGATCCTCGCCGGAATGCTCCTGCCCGCGCTGGCCCGGGCCAAATCCACCGCCAAGCGGGTTCAGTGCCTGAGCAATGTTCGTCAAATTGGCATCGGCTATCTCTTGTACCTTCAAGACAATCAGGACCGATATCCCAATCATGTCACCGAACGCACCGCGCCTTCGGGGACGCCCGACACGGTTGAGGCGCGTGCGCCGTATTCTTACCGCCAGGTCTTAATCCCGTTGCTGGGAGGAGCCACGAATATTTTCCGCTGCCCCAATGGTCCCAAGTGGGAGTTGCCGAAGGTCGGGGCCTGGTTCACCACCGACTACGGCAACAATCACAACGAGTCCAATCTCGACAACGCCTCCCAGCAGGTCTGGTTTTTGGCCAATCCGGATTTTGGCTTCAACGAAACGACCCCGCCCTCCTCCTTCCGCCAGCCTTCTCAGTTCATTGTGCTGGGAGACGCCGGGCGCGCCAATGGCTCGCCGTCGCGCGGAGGCATGTATCCGCAACCGTGGGCCTTCGATGATGCAGGTTCGGCTCAGCAGCAGGCGCGCATGTTGGGGCGGCATCCCGGTCAGTTGGCCAATATCACTTATGCCGATGGCCATGCCGAAGCGGTGAAGACCAATCGCACCTGGAGGTCCTACGCCGACAACGACTGGCGCAGACAGGGTGGAAATCCCTGAGGCCTTGATCGCTCCCAGCTACCTGGGTTGGTCGAGCCGGCAGAGCCTCACGGCTTGGCCTGAAGGGTGAGTTTAATCTCCTGGATTCGTGGGGTGGCTTCGGGGGTCAGGGTGAGGAAGACCTCCAGGCTGCGGGTTTCACCGATGAGGCGGAAATGGCCGCGGAGTCGGTTGTCCGGAACCAGGGGAGACCGGTCGCGGATGGGGCCGAGTTGTTCGAGGAGCGCACGGGTTTCGCGGCGCCAGGTCTCGAGGCTGTGGTCGAGGAACACGTTCGGAGCGAGGGCGACGTGCAGGGCTTCGGGCGTCCAGTCGCGGGTGAGCAAGGTGGCGAGTTCTTCAGCCCGCCGGAAGAGCGTCGGATGGCCCTCGGCCGGTCGGGTGGGAATCTTCGCCTCGTTGATGAGCAGTTCCATGGCCTTATGGTTGGCAGCGCTCATGGGTGCGTAAGTTCGGTTGGCGAAGGCGATCAGGGCGATGCCGTGGTCGGGCAGGAAGCGGAATTCGCTGCCGAAGCCCGGGAGTCCGCCGGCATGACGCACCCAAATGAGGCCGCGTTGGTCCTGGTTCCAACTCAATCCGGCGCTGTAGCCCGCCACTCGGGCCACGGAATGCCCCTCGGAGTCGTGGAGATCTTGCACCACCGAAATCACCTCCCACGGGCGGTGCATTTCTCGCCGGGTGGAGCGTTTCAGCGGACCGGTATCGGCTCCCTCCCGCGGAGGCCAGGCATCAAGGTGGAAGGCCGAATAGCGGGCGAAGTCTTCGAGAGTGGTGATCAGTCCGCCCATGGCTCCCCAACTGCCATCGTGCAGCAGGGGTTCGGGTTTCCAACGCTCGTCTTCCCAACGGTATCCCAGCGCCAATGGATCGGCGGGAACCTTGTCCCACTCATAGACCGTGTTGGTCATGCCCAGCGGCTTGAGGATCCTACGGGTGATGTAGGCTTGATACGGCTCTCGGGCTACACGGGTCACGATTCGGCCCAGCAGCGCATAGCCGAGGTTGCTGTATTCCCAGCGGGTGCCCGTGGGCGAGGCAGCGGTCAGGCCCCGGGCCACCAAGGCGTCGAGCTGGGCGTCGGTTTCGGCGAGCTTGCGGTCGCCCCACGGGTCGTCTTGTGGGAATCCGCCCGACATTCGGAGCAGGTGCCGCACGGTGAGGGTCGGGGAGTCCGGGGTGGCAGGCTGCACCTTCTGGAATTCGGGCAAGTGCTTTGAAACCGGGTCTTCCAGGGAAAGTTTGCCCGCATCCCGCAATTGGAGGACCGCCGCCGCCGTCACGCTCTTCGACATGGATGCGATCCGAAACCGCGTGGCTGGAGTGACTGGTTGCTCGGGCTCGACGCGGGCCATTCCGGCGGCTCGGACATGCAGAAGGCGACCGTCGACCACCAATCCCCAAATATGCCCCGGGATGTGGTTGGAGGTCGCATGGGCTTCGTACAGCGCATCGAGTTGCGGGAGCAGGGCGCGAATCCGGTCCATGCGCGCCGAACTGCCCCACAGGGGATCGGGCACTTGCGCCTGAGCGATGTGCACTCCCAGCCAGACAACGAGCAGCAATCCGCGCATCATGCGGGTGAAGATGGCCACCGTGAGCACCGCTGGGCCAATTGTTTTTCGCGGCCGACTGAATACCGGTGAGGCGAAGTCCGTTTTGACATTGGTGTCGGGCCGGCAAGGCTGGTCAGGGATCTCATTCATGAAGCGACCTTTTCATTTGGCTGCGGCGTTGCTGCGAATTTCCGCGGGCTGGTTGTGTGCTTTCGGGCTCACTGCGGCCGATCCGTCTTCGGTGGAGTTCTTCGAGAACCGCATCCGTCCGATCTTGGCCGAGCGTTGCTACGAATGTCACAGCGCCCAGTCCGAATCGCTCAAGGGCGGGTTGCGCTTGGATTTTAAGGCGGGTTGGGAAAAGGGCGGGGCTTCGGGGACGCCGTCAGTGATTCCGGGAAACCCTGACTCGAGCTTGCTCATCCAGGTGGTGAAGGGGACTGCGGCCGACGTGAAGGCCATGCCTCCCAAGGGCGGGGCTTTGAAGCCCGAACAAATCGCCGACTTCGAGGCCTGGATTCGTGCCGGAGCACCCGATCCGCGGACCGGCGCCCCCACCGCGGCCAAGCCTGATCCGGCCGCTCGTCACTGGGCTTTCCAAGGGCCGCTCATGCCGGCCCGGCCGACGGTCCGCAAGTCTTCCTGGCCAAGGACCGGCATGGACTGGTTTGTCCTCGCCGCCCTGGAGGCCAAGGGCCTGACGCCCACTCCAGAGGCCGATCGTCGCACGTTGCTCCGCCGCGCGACCCACGATCTAACCGGGCTGCCTCCGACGCCCGAGGCAATGGAATCCTTCCTGAAGGACCGCTCCGAGCAGGCTTATTCGCGGGTGGTGGACCGCCTGCTTGCCTCGACTGCCTACGGTGAGCGCTGGGGTCGGCACTGGCTGGATGTGGCCCGTTACGCCGACAGCAAGGGCTACGTTTTTGAAGAGGAGCGTCGGTATCCCTACAGCCACACCTACCGCGACTGGGTGGTGGAAGCCTTCAACCGCGACCTGCCTTACGACCGGTTCCTCATCGAGCAGTTGGCCGGAGACCAGTTGGCCACCGAGACCGATCGCAAGCCGTTGGCGGCCATGGGTTTTCTGACCTTGGGTCGCCGGTTCCTCAATAATCAGTCAGACATCATCGATGACCGAATCGATGTGACCACCCGCGGACTGATGGGGCTCACCGTTCAGTGTGCCCGTTGCCACGACCATAAATTCGATCCCATCCCCACGGCCGACTACTACTCGCTTTACGGACTCTTCTCCAACAGCCACGAACCGGATCCCAAGCCGCTCGTGGGCGAGAATCCCGATCGTCAGCAGGCGGCCGACTACGACAAGGAATTGGCCAAGCGGCGCAAGGATCTCGATGACTATCGGACGGATCAAACCGCAGCGGTGATCCAGAAGTTGCGGACGAAGATCGGCGATTACCTGCTCACGGCTCAGGAGAGCACAGTGCTCGAGGGCGGAGCCCAGGAAAGCTTGGCCCGGCAACGGAGCTTGGATCCGGGGTTGGTGGGTGCGTGGAAAGGGCGATTGGAATCGTTAAAAAAATCCCCCCATCCGGTGTTTGCACCTTTCTTTGCCTGGGCGGCCTTGGGCACCAATGACTTTGCATCACGGGCTCCGAAGATCGCCGAGGAGTTGGCCGCGGGTCGGTGGCAGGGGCAACCGATTAACACCCGTCTGGTGGCTGATTTCAAAGGATGGGCCCCCACCAATTTGGCGGCGATGACCGCTCGCTACGGCTTCGTCTTCAATCAAATCGACACCGAGTGGAAAGCCGCTGTGGCCGAGGCAAAAAAAGACGGCAAGCCGGAGCCCAAGTCATTGCCCGACGCGGCGGCCGAGGAATTGCGGCAAGTATTGTACGCGGGTGATTCGCCCATCCAAGGGGCGCTGGGCGGTATCGATCGGTTCTTTGACACGCCCGTGGCCCAGAAGAGCCGGGCCCTCAAGCGCAAGCTCGACGAACTCGATTCCATGCATGCCGGGGCGCCCTTGCGGGCTATGGCCCTCATGGACAACGCCAGCATCTCGCAACCGGTTATTTTTAAGCGGGGCAATCCCGGCAATCACGGGCCGAAGGTGCCTCTGCAGCAATTGGCCATTGTCGCCGGACCGAATCGAAAGCCCTTCACCCAGGGAAGCGGTCGGTTGGAGTTTGCCCGGTCGGTGGCCTCTCCAGAAAACCCACTCACCGCGCGGGTCATGGTTAACCGAGTTTGGATGCGGCATTTCGGATCGCCGTTGGTCAAGACGCCCAGTGATTTCGGGGTACGCACCGAACCTCCGAGCCATCCAGAACTGCTGGATTATCTGGCGGTTCATTGGGTCCAACAAGGGTGGTCTATGAAGGCGCTGCATCGGGAGATGCTCCTCTCAGCAGCGTATCGTCAATCGAGTGATCCCGAGGCGGCAGGGCTCTCGCGCAAGGCGTTGGCCCGAGCTCAAAAGGTGGATCCGAGCAACACCCTCTTCTGGCGGATGAACCGTCAGCGGACCGACTTCGAGTCCATGCGCGATGGGTTGCTGGCGGTGGCCGGAAGCCTGGATCCCAAGGTGGGCGGCCTCGCGGTGAGCATTTACGACACCGACAAGCCCGTGTTGCGTCGCACCCTCTACGGTTACATCGATCGACAGAATCTTCCCGGAATCCTGCGGTCTTTCGACTTCGCTAGCCCGGACACCTCGTCTGCGGGTCGCTTTCAAACCAGCGTTCCTCAGCAGGCACTCTTCTGGCTGAACAGCAGTTTGGTGGCCGAACAGGCGCGGGCTATTCTTGAACGGCCGGACGTGAAATCCCTCGAGGGCGATGCACGGGTGAAGCGCCTCTACGCACTCACCTACCAGCGTGCTCCGTCTCGCCGGGAGTTGGCCGCGGCTCGAGAGTTTCTGAAGCAAACGCCCGCACCGCCCCAAGTGGAACCGGTCGCCGGCGAAGCCAAATCGGGCGACAAGAAAGCATCCAAGGAACCCCCGAAGCCACTGAGCTTGTGGGAGCAGTACGCGCAGGTGCTCTTGGCTGCCAATGAGTTTGCCTTTTTCGATTAATCCAACGGCCCTCTCAGCCCCTCATGAAGCCTTCTGCCAGCCATGCGATTCCGTTGCCTCACCGGCATCGCCAAGAAGCGGCCGAAGGCTGGCTGATGTTGGGTAATCCACTCGAGGCATTGGCGGAGTTGGATGGCCTTCCGGATGTGTTCCGTCAGCGGTTGGATGTCCTAACCTTGCATTGGTCGGCCTGCTCGAGCTTGGGGCGTTGGGATGAGGCTTGGAGGGTGGCCAACGCCCAATGGACCCACTATCCGGAGGTCGTGGAGAGTTGGATTCACCGATCTTATGCGGCCCGTCGTCACACGGGTGGGTCCATCGACATGGCCTTCGACTTGCTTGAGCCGTCACTCGAGCGGTTCCCCACTGAGCCCATTTTGTATTACAATTTGGCCTGCTACCTCGCCCAGATGGGACGTGAAGAGGATGCTTGGAAGCGCTTCCAACAGGCACTGGAGGCCGGAGATCCGATCGAGTTCCGCATGATGGCTTTGGCTGACGAAGACCTAAAGCCCATCTGGCCTCGGATCGCGGTCATGAGTTGAGGCTGGAATAGAAATTCGAGGTTTCTCGAGCCTCTTGAATTGGCCTTTGCCGCGTTTGGAACCACCTTTCTTTCAGTGACCATTGAGATCATCAACACCGGTTCCGAGCTCCTGCTGGGCCGTATTCTGAACACCCATCAGCAGTGGCTGTGTTCGCGGTTGACCCAGTCCGGATACACGGTGGCTCGCCAGGTGTTGGTCTCCGACCGGGGTGAAGACATTCAGCAAGCGGTGCGTGAAGGGTTGAGTCGGGCCGACTTGGTGATCACCACCGGTGGCCTTGGTCCGACCTGCGACGATATTACCCGCGAACGCATTGCCGAGTTGTTGGGGCGGACGTTGGTGTTTGACTCCGCTGTCAGCGACGCCATCCAAGCGTTTTTCCAATCGCGCGGACGTCCGGTTCCCCCGCGCACCCGGGTCGAAGCCATGGTTCCGCAAGGAGCGATCGTGGTGCCCAATGGCCAGGGCACGGCCCCCGGGTTAATGATCGAAGCCTCACCCAATCCGTTCCGACCCGAGGGAAAGCGTTCTTGGTTGGTGATGTTGCCGGGGCCGCCGCGCGAGTTGCGCCCGATGTTCGACCAAGAGGTTCTGCCATGGATGAGTCGTGAATTTCCCCGTGAAACGGAGTTCGTTTGCCGCACTCTCAAGACCGCTGGCATTGGTGAATCCAACATGGAGGAACTAATTTCGGCTCCGCTCCAGCACCTCACCGAGGGTGGAATGGACTTGGGCTTTTGTGCTCGGGTGGGCGAGGTGGATGTGCGGTTCGTAGCGCGAGGGACCGATGCGGCGGCGGTGGTGACCGAGGCCGAGGCCATCACCCGACGGTTGGCCGGAGACGCGGTCTTTGGCGAACAGGACGAAGTGCTCGAAGGGGTTGTGGTCCGCGCATTGACCCAGCGGGGGCAGACCTTGGCGCTGGCCGAGAGTTGCACCGGTGGTCATATCGCCCACCGCATCACCAATATCCCTGGGGCATCGGCGGTGTTCTTGGCTGGCTACGTGACCTATGCCAATGCTGCCAAGGCTCGAACCTTGGGAGTTCGGGAGGAGTCGCTGCGAGAGTTTGGAGCGGTGAGTGAAGCGGTAGCGCGGGAAATGGCCGAGGGAGCCCGTCGGGTGTCCGGTTCCGACTGGGCCTTGTCGGTGACCGGCATCGCCGGACCTTCGGGCGGTACTCTGGATAAACCCGTAGGCACGGTGTGGATGGCGCTGGCAGGGCCGGACGGCACGGAAGCGGTGCAGCGCCTCAATCGCTTCGACCGCGAGACCTTCAAGTTCACCACCAGCCAACAGGCCCTCCACCTGCTATTCCGTCAACTGAAGCGCTCCCACTGACGTCGGTTCCCTGCAACGGAATGCGGTAACGAGATTGGGAATGCCCTCCTCGGTAGCCAGAAAACGAGGGGTTTTGTGCTCCGCGAGGGGTGGTTGCCGGTGCAGTGTCATCGCTCGTTCCGGCCGGGTCTTGCTGCTGCAGGGTGTGGGTGGGTCGACTGTGCCGAGCTTGCCAAGCGGCAGGGCGGCCCGGCCAAGACACGAGGACTCGAACGTCGCTTGAATCACAAATCCAATGGCAAACCTTCATCGCATTCAGGTCGTGGATTCCCATACCGGCGGCGAACCGACTCGCGTGGTGATTTCCGGCGGGCCGGACTTGGGAACCGGTCCGCTCTCGGAGCGCGTGCTGCGGCTGGGTAGCCAGTTCGACCGATTCCGTTCGGCCGTGGTCAACGAACCACGGGGTTCCGATGTCTTGGTGGGCGCTTTTCTGGTTCCACCGCACGCCCCCGACTGCGACTTCGGTGTGATCTTCTTCAACAACGTCGGATCCTTGGGCATGTGTGGGCATGGCACCATCGGCTTGATGGTCACCCTGGCGCACCTGGGTCGAGTGCGACCGGGCACCCATCGAATTGACACCCCTGTCGGCCCGGTCTCCGCCACCCTGCAGGCCGACGGTTCTGTTTCGGTGGCCAATGTGCCTTCCTACCGCCACAAGGCCTCGGTCGTCGTGCAGGTGCCGGGGATCGGTGCGGTTTCGGGCGACGTGGCCTGGGGTGGGAATTGGTTTTTTCTGGTTCATACCCCGGTGTGGGAGTTGTCCCTTCAAAACGTTGAAACCTTGACCGATGTGAGTTGGCGGATTCGCCAGGCGGTCAATGCCCAGGGGTTTCCCGAGGTAGACCACGTAGAACTCTTTGGTCCTCCCGCATCCGGCGGACACTCGCGCAACTTTGTGTTGTGCCCCGGCAAGGCCTACGATCGATCGCCCTGCGGAACGGGAACCAGCGCCAAGCTGGCCTGTTTGGCTGCGGATGGAAAATTGGAGGAGGGTCAGTCTTGGATCCAGGAGGGTATTCTGGGCAGTTCCTTCCGCGGAGAATATTGCTGGGAGGATCGTACTCGAGGTCGGGTTCTGCCGGTGGTCACCGGAAGCGCCCACGTCATCGCCGAGACGACCTTGATCTTGAGCGACGAGGATCCCTTTCAGTGGGGAATCCGCCCGGCCTAGCCTAGATGGCTTCAGCGGCTTCGCGACGAAGTGCTGTAAACCCTCCGGGCGAGGCTTTGTAAAAAACGTGCGGAAACTGGTTGAAGCCAGACCCGTCAGGTCGAACGATTTGGATCTCGTATGTCGAAACCAGCGCTGGGGCGCGGATTGGCCAGTTTGCTACAGGAAGAGGTGGACCGTGGGGCCGTGAACGCACCGGGCATGACTCCGTTGAAAGAGACTCCGGTCGCACAACCGGAGCTTGTTCCGGCGGTGATTTCCGCGGCGACTTCGATCGCATCTTCAACCCAGGTTCCCGCCGAGGTTCCAACACCGAATCCAACCCAGGTTGCATCGATGGGTACCGCCGATCAGCCTGTTTCGGAGCAGGAGATTTCTCTTCCGCAGACGGTTTCAGCAGAGGCCATCAAACCGGTTCCCGTGGCCCCAGTCGGCATGTCGAACCCACCCAGTCCCGCTTTAGCGACGGCCCCGGGGGTTGCCACCCTCCCGGGTTGGATTATCCCCACATTGATTGCCGGAGACTTGGTGGTGGTTTTGTCGGCCATTCTTTGGGCGGCCTGGGGTCGGGGAATGGGTCGCTGGCCTTGGATTGCCGCCCTGTTTGCCGTAGGGAGCTCTCAGGCCATCGTGGCATTGTTTCTGGCTCGGTCCGGAACCAGTCAGGGTTCTGGACCCTTTTCTGGACGTCCTCTCACTGCTGCCGCACCGGCTCCTGGAATCCGCGTCCGCTTTGTTGAGGA
>Ga0209444_10000883_pt1 | contig 16607 bp, 17 predicted proteins | sample LauGreFaBDMM15DN_2_FD_188215 | JGI IMG/M metagenome (GOLD analysis project Ga0209444, IMG submission 188215) | Freshwater lake microbial communities from Lake Michigan, USA - Fa13.BD.MM15.DN (SPAdes) (version 2) | ecosystem: Environmental > Aquatic > Freshwater > Lake | place: Lake Michigan...
ATCGCACAGTCTCGTCAGCTAGTTGTTCACCGCCACATTTTGGTTGATGGACAAAGAGTTGACCGTCCTTCGTTCCGCGTAAAGCCAGGTCAGTTGGTTCACGTTCACCCTAAGAGCGAGAAGACCGAACCGTTCCAGGTTGCTGCAGCCGGTGGACACGTTGACGTGCTTCCTCCGCTTCCTGGCTACTTAAGCGTTGAGCTTGAGAAGCTTCACGTCACTCTAGAGCGCCGTCCGCTTCGAGCCGAAGTTCCAGTCACTTGTGAAGTTCAACTTGTGGTTGAGTACTACGCCGCTCGATAGATAAAGAATTCGTAAAGGAGGGCACCATGTCAGGATCTGAAATCGCAAGCATAATTGCTGCGGGTGGATTCGTTTTGCTGGTGCTCTTCCTTGCAGTTCCAATCTTGAAGCTGGGAAAGCTTTTGGACAAAAGTGCAGACTCAGTTTCACTTATGACTGAAGAACTAACCCCTCTGGTATCTGAGCTCACTGTCACTCTTGAGGAGACTAATCGTCAGCTCAAGAAAATTGATTCGATCACAACAGATGTTTCATCGGTCACAACAAACCTGTCATCTCTGGTTAGTTCCTTCACTGCTTCCATGGGTGGAACCCTTGCCAAGCTTGCTGGATACGGCGGAATAATGCGCAACCTACTCGGAAAGAAGAAGTAGAGCTATGAAGAAACTTGTTTGGTTCATCGCAGGTCTAGCAATTGGTGCTGTAGCTGCAAGGCAGATTGAAGAGAACCCTGCTGCTCGTAAGGCATACGAGGAAGCAAAGAATTCTGTTTCGGAGTTTCGCGATGCAGTGCTGGATGGATTCCAGGAACGTGAGGCAGAGCTTTCCAAGCCAAAGCGCAAACCAGCAGCTACTAAGACAACCGCTGCTAGAACTAAAGCTGCTTCAAAAAAGACCGGACCAAGATCCAAGCCTGCTGGTAAGTAAGGGTTTAAATTGAAGACCGCCGAGATTCGTCGGCGCTGGCTCGACTACTTCGCCAGCAAGGATCACGAGATTGTGCCTTCGGCTTCGCTCATCTCCGAAGATCCAACCTTGATGTTCACCGTAGCCGGAATGGTCCCATTCATTCCCTACATGACTGGTCTAGTACCAGCGCCATACAAAAGAGCTACCAGTGTTCAAAAGTGCGTTCGCACACTTGACATTGAAGAGGTGGGCAAGACCACCCGTCACGGAACCTTCTTCCAGATGAATGGCAACTTCTCTTTTGGTGACTACTTCAAAAAAGAGGCAATTATCTACGCTTGGGAATTTCTCACCTCCAGCAAAGCAGATGGTGGACTAGAGCTCGATCCTGAGCTTTTGTGGGTCACGGTTTACAAAGACGATGACGAGTCCATCAAGATTTGGCGCGAGGTCGCTAATGTTCCGCTAGAGCGCATTCAAAAACGTGGCATGAAAGATAACTACTGGTCAACTGGTCAGCCAGGTCCAGCTGGCCCATGCTCAGAGATTTACTATGACCGAGGCCCAGCCTATGGTTCTGAAGGTGGTCCTGAAGCAGATGAGAACAGATACATCGAAATTTGGAACCTGGTGTTCATGCAGTTTGAACGCGGCCAGGGAACTGGAAAAGACAGTTTCGAAATTCTAGGGGAGCTCCCTTCAAAGAACATCGACACCGGAATGGGTCTCGAACGCGTTGCGTTTTTGATGCAGGGCGTGGACAACTTATATGAGATTGATGAAGTAAGACCAGTTCTGGATTTGGCTGCAAAGCTTTCTGGCAAAACTTACGGCGCAGACGCGGATGATGATGTCCGACTTCGTGTTGTTGCCGATCACGTGCGCTCAGCTCTAATGCTGATAGGCGATGGGGTCACTCCCGCCAACGATGCTCGCGGCTACGTTGTCAGACGCCTGCTTAGAAGAGCTGTTCGAGCCATGCGATTGCTTGGGGTAGAAGCACCGGTTTTCAAAGAGCTGTTCACCGCTTCAAAAAACGCAATGAAAGCAAGCTATCCCGAGCTGGAAACAGACTTCGAGCGGATCTTGCGAACCGCTGTGAACGAAGAAGAAGCTTTCCTTCGCACCCTAAACTCGGGCCTTTTAGTCCTCGATGAAGAAATTGCCAAGGCTAAGTCTTCAAAAGCTTCAGCCCTCACCGGGGACAGTGTGTTTTTGCTTCACGATACTTACGGCTTCCCTGTAGACCTAACCTTCGAGATTGTTCAAGAAGCTGGCTTGGAAATAGACCGAGAGAAATTCACATCTTTGATGAATGTTCAGCGCCAGCGTGCCAAGGACGATGCAAAGCAGAAAAGATCAACCAATGCTGATCTATCGGTCTATGGAGAATTTCGTTCAATTGGTGTCACAAAATTCACCGGCTACGAAGAGCTTGTTTCAGCTGCTAAAGTCATTGGTCTAATTCGTGACGGTTTGGTCGTTAAAGAGCTAAAAGAGGGCGACGTCGCCGAGGTATTGCTGGATGAGACAAGTTTCTATGCCGAGTCCGGTGGTCAAGATAGTGACTCTGGATTCATCACGGGTGACGGAGTCTCACTCGAAGTTCTAGATGTGCAAAAGCCGGTCAAAGGCCTTGTTTCTCATTCTGTTCTCGTTAAGCGCGGTTCTATTTCAATTGGCTCAAAAGTTTCAACCGAAGTGTCAGCTGATTGGAGATTGGGTGCTGCTCAGGCTCACTCAGCTACCCACGTTGTTCACGCAGCCCTTCGTCAGGTTCTAGGACCGCAGGCTTTGCAATCCGGTTCATACAACAAGCCTGGCTACATGCGTCTTGATTTTTCCTGGAGTGAGGCTTTATCCCAGGCGACTAGAACCGAAATCGAGGAAGTCACTAACCTTGCAATTCGTCAAGATCTTGCGGTTAGTGCTCAATTCATGAGCGTAAAAGAAGCGAAAGATTTCGGCGCTGTAGCACTGTTTGGCGAAACCTACGATGAGAGTGTTCGCGTCATTCAAATTGGCGGACCTTGGTCAAGAGAGCTTTGTGGTGGTACGCACGTTTCTCGAAGTTCACAGGTTGGCCTAGTTTCAATAATTGGTGAGGCATCCGTGGGCTCGGGCTCTAGAAGACTGGAAGCTTTCGTTGGCTTTGAGGCTTTCCAGGCACTCGCTGCCGAGCGAGCACTGGTAGCCACACTTTCAGAATCTTTAAAGGTTCCCCGAGAGCAATTGATTGAGAAGATTCAGTCAACGGCTGAAGAACTCAAGACAGCGCAACGAAAGCTCGCTTCGTTATCTATGGAACAGTTGATTGCTCGACTTCCTGTGCTTGGTCAGTTAGCAAAATCAATTGGAAATTCAAAGGCCGTGCTAGCAGACGTTGGGGCTGTTGAATCTGCAGATCAAGTCCGAGAGCTTGCAGTAGCCCTAAGGGACAAGTTGGAACCAGCTAACGCAGTAGCCGTTATGGCTGGGATTTCTGGCGAAAAGATTGTTTTGGTTATCGCCACCACAAAGAAAGCTCGGGAAGCTGGGATTAGCAGCGGAAAGCTTGTTAAAGAAGCCTCAGCCATTCTCGGTGGTGGTGGAGGAGGTAAGGACGACATCGCACAAGGCGGCGGTCCAGATCTAAAGAAACTTGATGAGGCGTTCGCTGCAATTGAGAAATCCATCGCAAGCTAGATGGACAGGGGTTCTCGCCTAGCCATCGATGTTGGGACAGTGCGCATCGGGTTGGCAATTTGCGATCCGGACTCCATTGTCTGCACGCCGCTACCTGCTCTAATCCGATCAAAATTGCTAACTGATTCTCTCCAGGAAATTCTGGGAATAGTTTCCGAAAATGGTGTGATTGAGGTTTATGTGGGAGATCCCCTCTCTCTTTCTGGATCAGAGACCGCATCAACTAAAGACGCTAGAGAATTCGCCTTGCAACTAGCGGAACTGGCTTCCGTGCCAGTGCGATTGGTGGATGAGAGACTTACAACTGTGACCGCTTCCTCCAAGCTTCGACAAAGCGGCAAGAATGCTAAAGCAGCTAAGGACTTGATAGACAGTGCGAGTGCGGTTGAAATTTTGGAACAAGCGTTGAACATATCTAAGAAATCTGGAAAGCCTGCTGGTTCGCGAGTTGGGGGATTAGATGACTAGGGCTTATGTTCCAAGAAAGCGAAGGCTGTTTTTCACTATTTCAGCCTTGGTTCTGAGTGTTGGTTTGATCGGGGCTACGGTTGTGGCTTTGAACTACGACACACTAAGGGCCCAGTATTTGCAACTGACCACTTTAGATTTTGAAGGACCAGGCGAAGGTGAAGTCGTTGTCAGAATTGAGGCCGGCGAGGATGGATTGATTATCACTCAGAAGCTATTAGATGCTGGAGTCATTAGAGATTTTGATAGCTTCTATAGATTTCTAATTGAGAAAGAAGCAGTCTTTTTCCCAGGAAGCTTCATGATGCGTTTCGAGATGAGCAATGAAGCTGCGCTGGATGTTCTCTCAAACGCCTCTAACGCTATGACCTATAGAGTGACTATTCCTGAAGGCTATCGAGCAGTTCAAATCTTTGATGAATTGGCGAAAGTTTCTGGCATTCCGGCAGAAGAATTCCGTAAAGTTTCTGAAGACTTAGCAGGGTTCGGTATTCCAGCAGAGGCTCTCACAATCGAAGGTTATCTATTTCCTGCTACCTATAGTTTCGATACGGAAGCCAGCGCGACCGACATCATCCAAGCGATGGTGTCGCGAATGAAAGACGAACTCGAAAGACTTGGAGTAGCGGAGAACAACTGGCATTCTGTGCTCACATTAGCTTCGATCGTTCAGCGAGAAGCAAAACTTCAAGCGGATTTTTACAAGGTGTCCCGAGTCTTTGCGAATCGACTCGAAATTGACATGCGACTAGAGACGGATCCGACAATTAGCTACAGCTACACCGGTAAGGACATGTCGGAGCTGTCGAAAGCTAAACAGTTGGAACATGGGTACAACACCTACCTAATAAAGGGACTTCCTCCTGGCCCAATTGCGTCACCTGGCGCACTTGCCCTGGAAGCGACTTTATCCCCGTCTGATGGTGACTGGTTGTTTTTCGTGACAATCAATCTTGAAACTGGCGAGACTAAGTTTTCTAGAACTCTTGCCGAACACGAGAGCTATGTAGTGTTCCTGCGTCAATGGGAAAAAGAGAATCCAGGCTGGTATGACAACTAGTTTCTGCGTGGTCGGATCACCAATTGAGCATTCCCTGTCACCTATTTTGCACAAGGCCGCCTACAAACAACTGGGTGCTGATTTTGACTATGTGAGAAATGAAGTTCTGGCTGGTGGACTCACAGATTTTCTTAGCTCTAGGAACTTATCCGGTTTATCTGTGACTATGCCGTTGAAGCAAGAAGCTTTCGCCCTTGCATCCAGTCACGATCAGAATTCCTTAGCTACGGCTGCTTCTAATACGCTCGTTAGATCCGCTAATGGCTGGCGAGGATTCAACACCGATGTCTATGGCATCTTTCAGGCTTTAGCTGGTGTTTCTGAACCTAAGAAGATTGTGGTTATCGGATCTGGGGCGACCGCTCGCTCAGGTTTGGTTGCTCTGGCAACGCTATTTCCCAGAACTGAAGTCCAAATAGTCAGTCGCAATCAAGATGCTGGAAAAGAGCTGGAAGCATTTGCAAAAAAACTAGGACTCAATGCTGCAATAAAGTCGCCGACACCGGATGCACTCTTGTCTGCAGATTTAGTGATGTCCTTGGTACCACCGGGGTCTTTTGTTGAGCTATGGGAACAGATTCGGCAAAGTGATGAACCCAAATCGGGCACATTATTCGATGTCGCCTACAATCCATGGCCTTCGAAACCTGCACTGGCCTGGAATCTTCAGAATTTGATTTCCGGTGTAGAAATGCTTATCTGGCAGGCAATAGAACAAGTTCAGCTATTTTCTTCAGCTGCGGGTATGACTGGTGAAATAGATAGAAGTGCTCTTTATTCAGTAATGAAAGAAGCCGTTTCACTCAAATAATCGCACCTGCTGGTGGTCTGTGCCAGAATTGAGTTATGTTGCGCTGGTTAACTGCTGGAGAGTCCCATGGACCTGAACTTGTCGCGATTTTAGAAGGATTACCTGCTGGAGTTCCGGTCACAACCGCAGACGTCCAGAATGCACTTGCTAGAAGAAGACTCGGTTTTGGTCGCGGTGCGCGAATGAAGTTTGAACTTGACGAAGTAAATCTTTCTGGGGGTGTCCGCCACGGACTAACTCAAGGTGGCCCCGTAGCTATCACTATCCAAAATACCGAGTGGCCGAAATGGGAGAAGATTATGTCTTCCGATCCAGTCGATGCGTCAGAGCTTGAAGGAGCCCGAGCGGAGGCTCTAACTAGGCCACGACCTGGACATGCCGATTTCACAGGTATGCAGAAGTATGGATTCTTGGATGCTCGTCCGGTTCTTGAAAGAGCTAGTGCGAGAGAAACTGCGGCTCGTGTTGCTCTGGGTGAAGTAGCGGCTCAATTCTTGAAATCTCTGGGTATCGAATTAGTTACCCATACTGTTGCCATCGGTCCGATTTCAAATACAGATCTGTCCTTACCTAAACCAAGTGATGTAAACGATTTGGATGATGACCCTGTTCGTTGCTTCTCCAGTTCTGTCTCTGCGGCCATGGTTGCTGAGATCGAAGAGTGCCACAAAGCCGGAGACACTCTAGGGGGAGTAGTTGAAACTTTGGTCTACGGTCTACCCCCAGGAATTGGTTCTTATGTTCACTGGGACAGAAGGTTGGACTCGCAACTTGCAGGAGCCCTTATGGGTATCCAGGCAATCAAGGGCGTGGAAGTCGGAGATGGTTTCGAAACCACCCGACGTCGAGGCTCATTAGCCCATGACGAAATCGAAAAGGATGCCTCAGGAGTTGTTCATCGCACATCTGGACGTGCTGGTGGAATTGAAGGTGGAATGTCCACAGGAGAAATCCTTCGCGTTAGAACAGGTATGAAGCCAATTTCTACCGTTCCTAAGGCCCTTGCGACCATCGATGTATCGACCGGTGAGGCAACAAAGGCCCATCACCAAAGATCAGATGTTTGCGCAGTCCCTGCTGCTGGAATTGTTGCCGAGGCAATGGTTTCGTTAGTTATCGCAAATGCGGTGCTTGAAAAATTCGGTGGAGACTCAGTTGCGGAAACTAAGCGCAATATGCAATCTTTCTTAGCGAGCATTCCAGCTGTTCTTAAGTCATTTGAGAGCTGATGGATACCCCGGTGGTATTGGTTGGTCCTATGGGAGTGGGGAAAACCACAATTGGTAAAAAGCTTGCTAAGCAGCTTGGACTCTCGTTTGTCGACACCGATAAAGAAATAGTCAAGCAGCACGGCTCAATTGCGAAGATCTTTGAAAAATCCGGTGAGCAGCATTTTCGAGCCCTTGAGCACGAATTCTTGCTGTCAGCTATTTCCACAAATTCTGTCGTCGCTACTGGGGGCGGTGTGGTCACTCAAGAAAGCAATCGCCTAGCGCTTAGGGGCTCCTTTGTGATCTACCTTTCGACAAATGGTCGACACATTGCTTCCCGTCTTTTGGCTGGGCGGCGCCCGTTGCTTAAAAACGGCGTCGCTGACTGGAAACGTATCTATGAGGAACGCAAGCCACTTTACGAACAGGTTGCGTCGGTTGAGATAGAGACCAGCTCAAAGTCTTTGAACTCAGTGGTTTCAGAAATTGTTGAGCTGGTGAAAAACCGTGGCTGAGATATCAAGAATCGTTGTAGGCGCCGAGATACCTTACCCAGTTGTGATCGGGCGTTCGCTTTTGGATCAAGTGCCTGAGCACCTTAAGGGAGCAAAGAAGATACTTGTTGTTCATCCAGTTGGATTGGCTGTAAGTGCAGAAGAGCTTCGGGATTTCTTGATTGCAGAGGGCTTTGAGGTTTTGCTAGCAGGAGTCCCAGACAATGAAGAAGCTAAGCGTATTGAAGTCGCGGCATTTTGCTGGGGGATATTAGGTAAATCTGAGTTCTCAAGAACGGACATGGTAATTGGTTTTGGTGGGGGAACCATTACTGACCTCGCTGGTTTCGTCGCCGCTACCTGGCTTCGTGGGGTTGGAATAGTTCAGATACCAACAACACTTTTGGCCATGGTTGATGCGGCAGTTGGTGGCAAGACTGGTGTCAACACCACTGAGGGCAAAAACCTAGTCGGAGTATTTCATTCGCCAACTGCTGTGATTGTCGATCTCGAAACTTTGAACACGTTACCAAAGAATGAATTGCTTGCTGGCTTCGCCGAAGTGGTCAAGTGTGGGTTCATCAGCGACCCTGAAATTCTAAACCTGATTGAATCTGACTTTGAAAAAGCTGTTGACCCATCAACACCTGCCTTTGAAGAACTGGTTCGACGCAGTATCCAGGTAAAAGCAGACGTAGTGGCGGTTGATTTTAAAGAGTCAGGTCTGCGCGAGATTTTGAATTATGGACACACACTAGGTCACGCAATAGAACTTGCCGAGCGCTACAAGTGGAGGCACGGGGCAGCTATCTCTATTGGGATGGTGTTCGTCGCAGAACTTGCACACCTGAATGGAAGGCTTTCAATTGAAGCAGTTCAACGTCATAGGGATTTGCTTGTAAAACTAGGGCTCCCAGTGACCTACCCAGGGGATAAGTGGCCTCAGCTGCTTGCAAACATGCAAATTGACAAGAAATCTCGAGGTGGAAACCTTCGTTTCGTAGTGCTCGACGAAATAGCCAAGCCAACAATCATGCATGCCCCAACCGAGGAAATACTCTTCGCTGCTTTTCAAGAGATTGCTCAGTAGGCTAGAGAAATGAAAAACGTAGTTGTGCTCAACGGCCCTAACTTGCAAAGGCTTGGCTCGAGAGAGCCTGAGATCTACGGCGAGATGAATTTGGATTCTCTGACCAAAGAGCTAACTAAGCTTGCCGAGTCGCTTTCTTTATCGCTGGAATTTTTGCAAAGTGATTCGGAATCCGAATTGATTGCGGCTGTTCATAAAGCTACCGATGCCAAGCAGGACATAGTGATTAACCCTGCAGCCTTCACTCACTATTCGTACGCCTTGGCTGATGCTTGCAAGGCTCATACTTCCTCCGGGGCAAAGTTAATTGAGGTGCATATCTCAAACCCTCACGCCCGTGAAGAATTCCGACACAAAAGCGTGATTTCAGCATCAGCAACTGGCGTGATCGCTGGCTTCGGGTTCGATTCCTACAAGCTCGCGCTTCGGCAGCTTGCCGGCTAAGCCGATAGACTCAAATAATTCCAACAGACGAGACAAAAGAAATCAGAGTAAGCACGACTTATGGCAACCTCAAATGATCTAAAAAACGGACTTGTTCTAAACATTGATGGACAACTATGGACCGTTATCGAGTTTCAGCACGTCAAGCCAGGCAAGGGCCCCGCTTTTGTGCGCTCGAAGCTAAAGAATGTCCTTACTGGCAAAGTTGTGGAGCGCACATTTAACGCCGGTGTGAAGGTTGAAACCGCAAGCGTAGACAAGCGCGAGATGAATTATCTCTATAACGATGGTTCTGGATTCGTATTCATGGATAACCAAAACTACGAGCAAATGACGTTGACACCAGAAGTAGTTGGCGAAGCAAAGGATTACCTTCTTGAGAACCAAGGTGCGGTAGTAGCCGTGTACGAAGGAAATCCAATCTACGTTGAGCTACCAGCTTCGGTTGTGCTGGAGATAACTTACACTGAGCCAGGACTCCAGGGGGATCGCTCAAGCGGCGGAACCAAGCCTGCAACGGTTGAAACTGGTCTTCAGATACAGGTTCCTTTGTTTATTGAGCAGAACGTAAAGGTACGAGTCGACACTAGAACTGGCGAGTATCTCGGCCGCGTAACCGACTAGCTTGTGAGTTCGAGAACGAAATCCAGAAAGATGGCGCTTGACGCCATCTTCGCCGCTGACATGCGTAAGCAGAACCCGATTGAGCTTCTTGACGTCACTGCCGCAACGCAAGAAAACCGGCAAAACCAAGACGAGATTGTCGGCTATGCGCGGCAAATAGTCGAAGGAATCATCAGCTCCCACGCCGATATCGACGATCGAATTGCCTCCTTTTCACACAAGTGGTCAATTGATCGCATGCCCGCTGTAGATAGGGCCATTCTGAGGGTCGCTGCTTGGGAGATCTTGTTCAACGATGAAGTACCTGATCCCGTGGCTATTGCCGAAGCCGTGGAGCTTGCCAAGGAATACTCGACGGACGAGTCTGGCTTGTTTGTAAATGGATTATTGGCGGCAATTTCTGGAACCAAGACCGCAAAATAGCAACATCCTGCTAAGCTTTCCAAGAATCATCCTTTAAGTACCGTCCTGTGAGGCGGAGAAGGAGGTGGGCGTTGACAAAACGCACCGTCTTGAGCGCCGATGACATCTCTCGGGCCATAACACGCATATCTCATGAAATAGTTGAAGCCAATCAAGGTCTCGAGAATTTAGTCTTGCTCGGAATACCTACCCGTGGCGTATTCATTGCCAATCGGCTCGTCGAGGTAATCAAGAAACACTCTGGGGTCGAGATTGAACTAGGTTCGTTAGACATAACTCTCTACAGAGACGACCTAGCAAAACAGCCAACCCGCGGACCGGGAGTAACTTCGGTGCCAGCAGGCGGAGTCTCTGGAAAGACAATCGTCTTAGTTGACGACGTTCTTTTCAGTGGTCGCACTGTCCGAGCCGCACTCGACGCTTTGAATGATCACGGACGACCCAAAGCTGTCATGCTCGCAGTGCTGGTGGATAGGGGTCATAGACAACTTCCCATAAGAGCTGATTTCGTTGGCAAGAATCTTCCAACTTCTTCCAAGGAGCACATTTCAGTCAAGCTCTCAGAATCAGACGGTGTGGACGAAGTGGTGATCGAATCATGAGGCACCTGCTTTCCGCAGCCGATCTAGACAAGGACCAGGCAATCAAATTGCTAGACCTGGCAGAAGACATGTCGGACGTGAATGACCGCGAAATCAAGAAGCTACCTACACTGCGAGGTAAGACCGTAGTGAATCTCTTTTTTGAAGATTCTACTAGGACCAGAATTTCTTTCGAACTTGCAGCAAAGAGACTCTCGGCTGATGTAATCAACTTTGCTGCCAAAGGGTCCTCGGTTTCAAAAGGAGAATCACTAAAAGACACCGCCCAGACTCTCGAGGCGATGGGTGCTGATGCAATTGTTCTTCGACATTCATCGAGCGGTTCAGCACACAGACTCGCTCACACAGATTGGGTAGGTTCGGCAATTGTGAACGCGGGGGACGGATCCCATGAGCATCCAACTCAAGCTCTGCTTGATGCCATGACAATCCGTCAAGGAGCAATCAAAACTCCAAGGGGCAAAGACCTAACTGGAATCAAGGTTCTGATAGTTGGCGATCTTTCTCACTCGAGAGTGGCAAGGTCCAATCTGATTTTGCTAACAACTTTGGGTGCAGAGGTGCACGTGTGTGGTCCTGCAACACTTGCCCCAGCATCGCTTGTGCCTAGTGGGCGAGTTCACTTCTTACTTGATGATGCAATCAAGTTGGTAAATCCAGACGTGGTAATGATGCTGCGAGTTCAGCAGGAGAGAATGAGCGCTTCATTTTTCCCAACCGAGCGCGAGTACGCAAGAATTTGGGGACTGAACAAGTCAAGACTTGCTCGACTTGGCGAAAACACTCAGATACTTCATCCTGGGCCGATGAATAGAGGTCTCGAGATTGACGCGGCAAGTGCCGATAGCAAAAACTCAATGGTGCTAAATCAAGTTCGAAATGGGGTAGCCGTGCGAATGGCCGTTCTATTTACGCTACTTTCTGGAGAGGCGAGCTCATGACTGGAAACTATCTACTTCAAGGTGTGACAACCACAACCGGTGAGGTTCGCGATGTAGTAATCGAGAGTGGCCTGATTGTGGATAAAGCTTCATCCGGGACAAACCATGAAGTGATCGACTGTTCAGGATTGGTTGTTCTGCCAGGCTTTGTCGATCTACACACGCATCTTCGTGAGCCTGGCTTTGAACAAAGTGAAACTGTTGCTTCCGGTTCTCGGTCAGCAGCGGCTGGTGGATACACGGCGATCCACGCGATGGCAAATACTTTTCCGGTGGCGGACACCGCAGGAGTTGTTGAGCAGGTTGCAAGACTTGGAGAAGATGCCGGTCTTGTTTTCGTTCAACCAATCGGTGCTGTGACAGTTGGTCTCAAGGGTGAGCAACTGGCAGAGCTTGGAGCAATGGCTCAATCAAAAGCTCGGGTCAGAATCTTTAGCGATGATGGTAACTGCGTTCACGATCCTGCACTTATGAGAAGAGCGTTAGAGTACGTGAAGGCCTTTGACGGTGTCGTGGCTCAGCACGCCCAGGAACCAAGACTCACTGTAAACGCCCAGATGAACGAAGGGGCTTTAGCAACAAAACTTGGACTCGGTGGTTGGCCTAAGGTTGCCGAAGAGGCAATTATTGCTCGAGATCTAATGCTCACGGAACTTACTGGTTCAAGGTTGCATGTTTGCCATGTTTCCACAGCAGGTTCGGTGGAGCTTATTCGTCAGGCGAAGGCGCGCGGGATAAGTGTCAGTGCGGAAGTCACACCGCATCACCTTTTGTTGACGGAGGATCTAGCTTCTGGGTACGACCCGCTGTATAAGGTCAATCCACCACTTAGGACATCGGCAGATGTTCAAGCACTCAGAGAAGGTCTCATTGACGGAACCATCGATGTGATTGCAACTGATCACGCCCCGCACCCCAAGGAATCGAAGGATACCGATTGGGCTAGTGCTGCTTTTGGAATGGTTGGGTTGGAAACGGCTTACTCGGTTGCGCAATTGGTGTTGATTGATTCTGGCAGATCAAATTTTGAGCGACTTGGTGAAGTTATGTCCTCAAACGCCTCGAGCATTAGCGGGCTAGATCAACAAGGCCGATATCTTTCCCAGGGCTATCCAGCCAACTTGACCCTTGTAGACCCAAAGAATTCCTGGTCCCCACAAGCGCAAACACTGAGCATGAGCGAGAATAACCCGTTCACGGGTCTTGAGATGCGGGGGAGAGTTCGCCACACGATATATAACGGAGAATTTAGCTACAGAGATTTTTTGATTATGCAGAGAGCAGGTGGCTAATGGAGACATACCAAGTAGGCCTAATTGCTCTCGGGGTTTTTGGCATTTTTGCAACAATCGCTTCAGTGACCTGGCGTCGGAGAATTTCTGCGCAGCAGCTTGGTCTGGCAGCCCCGGTTGCCATCGAGAGCTCTTTAGCTGGACAAAGTTGCTTTTATGTTGCAACAACTTTTTCCGACAGGCCACTTGAAAAGGTGATCGCCCATGGGCTCGCCCACCGAGGACACGCTCGTCTAACTGTGTCCGATAAAGGACTAGAAGTGTCCAGAACCGGTGAGCTGTGCTTTCTTATTCCAAGAGCAGACTTCCTGGATGTATCACTTGCTGCGGCCGTAATTGACCGCGCTGTAGAGAAAGAGGGTCTGGTGGTAATCAAGTGGAGGCTCGGAGCTGTTGAGCTACAAACTCATTTTAGATTCGTTGATTCTTCCTTACGCACAGCAACATTAGAAGCTCTTAGACCTCTGGTTGGAGCACGATGACTGTGATTTCGGCAAAGTTGGTCTTGGAAGACGGAATGGTTTTTGATGGCCTAGCCTACGGTGCGCAAGGACAAACTCTTGGGGAGATTGTCTTCGCAACAGGAATGACTGGGTACCAGGAGACAATTACCGATCCAAGCTACGCCGGACAGATTGTTGTGCAAACTGCTCCACACATTGGAATCACGGGTGTCAATACTCGAGATGAGGAATCTAACCGCATTTGGGTAAGCGGCTATGTCGTTAGGGAACCTTCGAGATTGGTTTCCAACTACCGGTCCGAGAGATCCTTGGATGAGGAACTCGAGGAGAATTTCGTTGTCGGGATTTCGGGCATCGACACCAGAGCACTCACTCGGCACATACGTTCGCGCGGAGCTATGCGGGCTGGAATCTTCTCTGGCCCAAGGTCTGAGCAGACTATCGAAAGACTTGTTGAGATTGTTCGAGAAGCTCCAGAGATGAAGGGGCAGTCGCTAAGTGAGGTTGTCACGACACCTGACGCTTATGAGGTTCCTCATATGGGGCAGTTCGTTGGCCGAGTCTCGATACTGGATCTAGGTATAAAACGCTCGACAATCGAACACATGATCAAAAGAGGCTTAGTTGTCACTGTGCTACCTGCACTGACCAGCCTCGAAACTTTGCTTGCAACGAAGCCCGACGCAGTATTTTTCTCGAATGGTCCAGGAGATCCGAGTGCCTCAGCTGATCAAGTGAAACTACTAAAACAGATAATTGAAAGGCGTATTCCTTTCTTCGGTATCTGTTTTGGAAATCAGTTGCTTGGAAGGGCTCTGGGCTTTGATACCTACAAGCTAGCTTTTGGCCACCGCGGTATAAACCAACCAATTCTTGATCGCACAACTGGACGAGTTGAGGTCACTGCACACAATCACGGTTTTGCCGTTCGCGTTCCAGGAGGTGAGGCCGGCGAATTAGTGGAATCCCCTGCCGGCTTTGGAAAAGTACGTGTTTCACACGTGAACCTAAACGACGATTGCGTTGAAGGGCTCGAATGTGTCGATGTGCCTGCTTTTTCTGTCCAGTACCACCCGGAGGCAGCTGCAGGGCCTCACGATTCTTCTTATCTGTTTGATCGCCTTGTTCAAATGGTCGTTTCTCGCGGGGGTAACTAATGCCGCGTAGAGAAGATCTCAAAAGCGTTCTAGTAATCGGTTCCGGTCCGATTGTGATTGGTCAAGCCTGCGAATTTGATTATTCGGGTACCCAAGCCTGTCGAGTACTACAGGCCGAAGGAATAAGAGTTATCCTCGTCAATTCAAACCCGGCCACCATCATGACTGATCCTGATTTTGCTGATGCCACTTATGTTGAACCGATAACTGCACAAGTGATCGAAGCAATCATTGCCAAGGAAAGACCAGATGCAATTTTGCCCACTCTCGGTGGCCAAACAGCGCTCAATGCTGCAATGGAGCTTCATGAGCTTGGGATTCTAGAGAAGTTCAACGTCGAACTAATTGGAGCAAATATCGCTGCAATCAGGGCAGGTGAGGATAGGCAGTCGTTCAAACAGTTAGTGCTCGATGCTGGAGCTGATGTCGCAAAGTCCGTTGTTGCGCACAACATGGACGATGTTCTTGCAGGTGCAAGCAAACTGGGATACCCCCTTGTTGTTCGTCCTAGTTTCACTATGGGTGGTCTTGGTTCTGGCTTCGCTTACGACGAGAAGCAATTGATTCGAATAGCTGGAGCTGGGCTTCAAGCATCTCCAACAACAGAGGTTCTTCTTGAAGAATCAATTTCGGGCTGGAAAGAATATGAGCTTGAACTTATGAGGGATCGAAACGACAATGCGGTTGTTGTCTGTTCGATTGAGAACTTTGATCCGGTAGGAGTCCACACCGGGGATTCAATTACCGTTGCTCCTGCCCTTACATTGACCGACCGCGAGTACCAGAACTTGAGGGACATTTCAATTCAGATCATCAGGGATGTAGGCGTAGACACCGGGGGATGCAACATTCAGTTTGCTGTTGACCCAGCAACCGGTCGAGTAATCGTTATCGAGATGAACCCCCGAGTAAGTAGATCTTCTGCGCTGGCTTCGAAAGCAACAGGATTTCCAATAGCGAAGATTGCAGCGAAGCTGGCAATTGGATACACCTTGGATGAGATTCCAAACGATATCACCAAGGTGACACCAGCAAGCTTTGAGCCAACTCTTGACTATGTGGTTGTAAAAGTCCCAAGATTTGCCTTCGAGAAATTCCCGGCAGCTGATTCAACCCTCACAACAACCATGAAATCCGTTGGAGAGGCTATGGCTATCGGAAGAACCTTTTCGCAGGCGCTACAGAAGTCGCTTCGATCTTTGGAGAAGCGTGGCTCATCTTTTCACTGGAACCAAAATGCCACTCCTGTCAAAGAGCTTCTGGAAATCATTAAGAAGCCAACCGATGGTCGCATCGTCAATGTTCAACAAGCTCTTCTAAAAGGCGCTACCCCGGAGCAAGTTTTTGAATCAACGATGATTGACCCGTGGTTTATCGACCAGATAGTTCTGATCAACGAAATCGCCGTCACTATTGGCGAAGCAATCGATTTGAATCCAGAAGTACTTAAACTTGCAAAAATGCATGGCTTTAGTGATCACCAGATTGGGGAGCTTCGGAATCTGGCTGAAGCTGACGTTAGAGCCCTTCGCCACAAACTTGGATTGCGCCCAGTTTTCAAGACTGTTGACACCTGTGCGGGGGAGTTTCCTGCACTTACCCCATATCACTATTCAACCTATGAGATGGAAACGGAGGTAGTGCCTTCTGATCGCAAAAAGGTCATTATCTTAGGCTCCGGCCCAAACCGAATTGGTCAGGGTGTCGAGTTTGACTACTCGTGCGTGCACGCTTCATTTGCTCTTTCAGATGCCGGCTACGAAACAATCATGATCAACTGCAACCCAGAGACGGTATCAACCGACTACGACACTTCCGACAGACTGTATTTCGAACCATTAACACTTGAAGATGTCTTGGAAGTTATTAACGCGGAATCCGCTTCAGGCGAAATTGTCGGTGTAGTTG
>Ga0209444_10000886_pt1 | contig 16559 bp, 17 predicted proteins | sample LauGreFaBDMM15DN_2_FD_188215 | JGI IMG/M metagenome (GOLD analysis project Ga0209444, IMG submission 188215) | Freshwater lake microbial communities from Lake Michigan, USA - Fa13.BD.MM15.DN (SPAdes) (version 2) | ecosystem: Environmental > Aquatic > Freshwater > Lake | place: Lake Michigan...
CCAGACACGGTGTTGAAGAGATTTTGCACGATTTTGCGGGCAAAGCGGGACTTTTGCCAATCGTTCATGATGATGACTTGGTCCCAATAAGCGGCGACTTCGGGCAGGCCGAAATGCTCGCAGAGGTAGACGAGATTGAGGATGTCCTTTTGGAAACAGGATCCACCGAAGCCGACGGAGGATTTGAGGAATTTCGGACCAATGCGGGAATCGTGACCGATCGCGCGACTCACTTCGTGGATGTTCGCGCCGGTTTTTTCGCAGAGGGCGGAAATGGAATTGATCGAGGAAATGCGCTGGGCGAGGAAGGCATTGGCGACAAGCTTGGAGAGCTCAGATGACCAAGTATTGGTGGTGAGGATGTTTGCGCGTGGCACCCAGTTGGCGTAGACGCTGACGAGTTTCTCGATGGCTTGGAGCCCTTCGGGGGTTTGTTCGCCACCGATGAGAATGCGGTCGGGAGCAAGCATGTCCTCCACGGCAGTGCCTTCCGCAAGGAATTCCGGATTGGAAAGAACTTGGAATTTTCCGCGCGGAGAGTTGGCTTCCAAAATGGTGCGCATGGCTTCAGCGGTACGCACGGGGATGGTGGATTTCTCGACGACAATTTTGGGACCTGTCGATTCCTCAGCAATCATGCGTGCGGCGGACTCGACATAGCAAAGATCGGCGGCACGGCCTGCACCGGCACCGTAGGTCTTGGTGGGTGTGCCCACAGCAACAAATATCATGTTGGCATTGCGGATGGCCTCGCGGACATCGGTGGAGAAATGGAGATTTTTGCCGCGGCAGCCTTCGACTAGTTCCATGAGGCCGGGCTCGTAGACGGGGAGCTCGTCTGAATTCCACGCGGCGATGCGTTTTTCGTTCAAGTCGACGACGTTGACTTGAATGTGCGGACATTTGGCGGCGATCATGGCCATGGTAGGACCACCCACGTAGCCTGCGCCAATGCAGCAAATGTTAGTGATTGTTATTGTTTCCATAGTTTTCGTAATGGTGACGTGTTCAGTCTTTTCTAAGGTCGCGGAAAAGTTGATACGCGAAAATGCTGTTGTAGGTAAAGTATCTTTTGAACAGTCGGCTAGGCTCCATGAGTAGGCGAAAGAGCCATTCCATGCCGATTTTTTGGACCAATCGAGGTGCTTGTCGGACTTCGCCCGCATGGAATGCAAATGCGGCGCCAATACCGAAGTAAACGGCGGGTGGAAGGTGGTGCTTGTGTTGTGCGATCCATTTTTCTTGTTTCGGGCAGCCGAGACCGACCCAAACGAGATTGGCTCCGCTTTGACGAATCATTTCCGCGATGCGCATGGTTTCATCTGCCGGCCAAGTGCCGAAGGGTGGCGAGTAAGAAGCGACGATGGAGGAGTGAGGAAATTTTTCCCCGAAGTGGGATTGCAGTTTTTGCAGCGTAGAATCTTTTCCGCCGAGGAGGAAGTGACGATAGTTTTGCTGAGCTTGATTGGTGCGACGAAAAGTCTCCAACATTAAAGTGGGACCGTAGACGCGATCTGTAAGGCGCTTGGATGCGGGGAGTTGGGCATTGAGCACCCAGACGAGGGGCATACCATCGGGGCAGATCAGATCGAATTTTGCCATCGCTTGAGCAAATTCGGCATCTTCGTGGGTGAGCGCGGCAACATGGGTGTTCGCGGCCTCCACGGCATAAGCTTGGTCTTGAAGAAGAGCCCGCTCCAAGATCCAATCGATGGCCTCTTGGTAATTCGTGGCTGCGATGGGCAAGCCGATGACGGGAAATGACTGCATGCGTTGAGGCGTCTTGCGCAGGTTCGCCATTATTTGCAAAAAGGCTCGATGGCTCGAAGCTCGGGAGATGCTTGGAGGATGGCTGCGGCGCGCGAAGTTTCATCGGGAAAGAGATAGAGCACGTAGCCGCCGTAGCCGCCGCCGCAGTATTTTTTCGCGATTGCAGTATCGATGTCTGGCACGGGCTCCATGCCCTCGGCGAGTTGCGTTTGATGATAAAGATTGATGGCTTGGGCAAGTAGCAGGGTGTCACAGGCGAGAACGGCATCGCGAGCGATCATCGACGAATGAGCAATGGCATCATAATCGCGCGGATGATCCGCGGCGCCTGGGGTATCGTGCGCGGTGCCAGTCCAGTGAATGGCCATTTTGCCTGTCAAAAAATCGCCATTTTGCTTGCAATCGAGAACGGGTTTGGGACCGGAGCGCCATACGCAGCATCCAGTTTCACGGATCACAGCGGGATCTTGCCAGCCGACGCCAAGCTCGATCTCGCTATCGACTCCATCGCGACCATTCAGCAGAGCCCATGCGCCACTACCGCCGAGACCTGCTCGTTTTTCAAAAGGCCATTCCTTGAGGGATACGAGCGGAGAAATGGCGCAATTGACCACATAAGAGCCAAGACGAGCAAAGCGCGGAACATCGAGCCAACCACCGGCAAAATCAACGCGAAGCGCAGCTTCATGCGGCGCCTGCACCCACTTGACGATGCCGGAGCTCGATACAGGAGGAAAGCGCGGCGGAGTTTTCGGCAGGATCACATAAGCGGCAGCAATTTCGGCGCAAAGCTGCCTTTTCAAATCGCCATACTGGTCATCTTCGGTAACAGCGAGAATGTCCGGATTGATGGCTAGGAAATGCTCCCGAAAGTCGATGCCTGGCTCGGTGGAGTGACCGATCACCACGGCATCGACGCAACGCAATTGCTCGATGAGTGCTTTTTTATGAGCATCAGGAATGGCAGGCTTGCGGCGTTTGTGAAACCACAGCACATCTTCTGAGGCAAAGCTCACAGTGAGGTGATCGCCCAGAGCGCGGGCTTCCTCAAAGAACTGAATGTGCCCCGCATGCAGGATGTCGTAGCATCCACTAACAAAGATTTTTTTCACAATGAAATGATCTACTCTTTCGAAATCGAAACGTGATGGCCGTGCAATTTCAGCAAGGCGTGTTGGCGTGCGACATCGAGGTCATGCACCATCATTTCCGCGCACATTTCTTCGACCGTAATTTCGGGAACCCAGCCAAGCTTCTCTTTGGCTTTGGTGGGATCACCTAACAAGGTTTCGACTTCGGCGGGGCGGAAGTAACGAGGGTCGATGCGGACGATGACATCACCTACTTTCACCGCGGGAGCCAGCTGTGCGTTGACCTGCGTAACTTTTGCAAACTCTTCGACGCCTGAGCCAACGAATTCGAGTTCAATGCCTGCTTCTTGAGCCGACATGCGAACAAATTCGCGAACGGAAATTTGCTTACCTGTGGCGATCACGAAATCCTCGGGGCTGTCTTGTTGCAGCATCATCCACTGCATGCGAACGTAGTCGCGAGCGTGGCCCCAATCGCGCAGAGCATCGAGATTCCCCAAGTAAAGACAACTCTCCAAGCCTTGGGCGATGTTGGCGATGGCACGAGTAATTTTCCGCGTCACAAATGTTTCGCCACGTCGTGGTGACTCATGGTTGAAGAGGATGCCATTGCAGGCATACATGCCGTAAGATTCGCGGTAGTTGACCGTGATCCAATAGGCGTAAAGCTTGGCGACTCCGTAGGGTGAGCGCGGGTAAAAAGGAGTAGTCTCACGCTGCGGTGTTTCCTGCACGAGACCGTAGAGCTCGGAAGTCGATGCTTGATAGAAGCGGGTCTTTTTTTCCAGACCAAGGAAGCGAATTGCTTCGAGCAAACGAAGGGTTCCGATAGCATCGACATCGGCAGTGTATTCGGGGGCCTCGAACGACACGGCAACGTGCGATTGTGCGCCGAGGTTGTAAACTTCATCAGGCTGCACTTCGCTGAGGATGCGCGTCAAATTCGAGCTATCTGTGAGATCGCCGTAATGCAAGCGAAAGCGGCTATTTTCCACATGCGGGTCTTCGTAAATGTGGTCGATGCGCGCGGTGTTAAACAACGAAGCACGACGCTTGATGCCATGGACTTCGTAGCCTTTTTCTAGAAGAAATTCAGCAAGGTAGGAGCCATCTTGGCCAGTGATTCCGGTAATAAGGGCTTTTTTCATGATGTTAGAGTTTTTCGAGCGCGGTAAGAACCTGTCTCCATTCGGTAGACAAATTGAGGTCAACGGCAGCTTTAGACATCAACGATAGATCTACTTGCTGCATGCGGCAGACAGCCAGAATATCTCTTAGATGCTTGCTGTGTCCCCCTTCTTGATAGAAAGCTAATTTGTGCATAATCACATACTCAGGAGGCGCAACACTGATCGTGATGCCATCTTTGGGTAGTCGAATTTTTTGTTTCAGTGCCCAACCGAGATAGGGATGATTTTTAGAGGGATAAATATCAGCTTTCATACCTGAATCGTGATGAATGATATTGAAATGGCCACGAATACCTCTTTTGCATTCGATCTGAATCACATCAATCGGCGGGAGATAATAGTTTTCTTCAGGGAAAATCGTGGGTAGCAGTAAAATTTGAGCTGCCGTGAGAAACAAGGCAATGTCGATATCAGCGGTGAAACGAGGCTCACCAAGAAGCGAGGTGGCCACAGAACCCGAGACGAGATACTCAAATCCCTCAGCCTCAAGTGGCCGGATAAAACAATTGATGAGATCAGGTGGTAGCATGCAGAAAAATGTGAGCAATTTCGCGTTTAATTTTTTCTTCGGACCACTCGGGATGCTGATGCTTGAGCATCGCATGTTTCATTTCCCGCGCTTGACGTTGGATGCTGCAAAACAGCTCGCACTTCTCTTCGATACTCATTTTTTTCCAAATTTCCATCTGTGCGGGATCTGGGAGATCAAGATGAGGGATGGGCTTCATGGAAGATATATTCAGTTTCGAACCTTGCCGGTAGTGATTGATGTTAGAAAATCATCATACGCCAGTGCCAGTCCTTGTTGCATGGGAACGAGCGGCGACCAACCGGATGAAGATAAAAGCGAAATATCTAACAACTTGCGTGGTGTGCCGTCGGGCTTAGAGGTGTCAAATGCGATGCCTCCTGGAAAACCCGTGACTTGAGCCACGGCTAGGGCGAGTTCGCCAATGCTGACATCATTGCCACAACCGACGTTGACCCAGTCTGCAGGGTTTTCCTGATCTAACAAATGATAACATGCGGCAGCAAGGTCATTGACGTATAGGAATTCGCGTCTTGGAGTGCCCGTGCCCCAAATGGTAACGGTGGCATCACCACGGACTTTTGCTTCGTGAAATCGACGGATGAGAGCGGGGATGACATGGCTATTTTCCGCGTGATAATTGTCGCCCGGACCGTAGAGGTTGGTCGGCATGGCGGAGTGGTAAAGCAGTCCGTATTGCTGGCGGTAGTATTGGCAGAGCTTGAGGCCGGCAATTTTCGCGATGGCATAGGCCTCGTTAGTTGGCTCCAACTCGCTGGTGAGCAAGCACGATTCGGGCATCGGTTGCGGCGCGTGTTTCGGATAGATGCATGAGCTTCCGAGGTTGAGCAATCGGATCACACCAGCGCGGCGACACCCCTCGACGAGGTTAGAGGTGATGGCGAGATTTTGAAAAATGAACTCAGCGGGATAGGTAGAATTCGCATGAATGCCGCCAACTTTGGCCGCAGCGATGACCACCACGTCAGGCGCATGTTTTTCGAGAAAACGATAGACTTGATCTTGGTTCGTGAGATCGAGTTCGTGACGGTCTGCAACAATTACATCGTCGAAGGCTTGAGGAACAGCTCGCAAGAGAGCAGAACCAACCATGCCTCGATGACCTGCGATAAAAAGTTTCATAAGAGAATGCTGATGGAAATTCTAAGAATTTGGTTTCGTTGCTTTTACACGCTCCCAAGAAGCTTGCAGACTACGCTGATTGATTTGTGCATGGAGAAATGAATGATCGATGATCCCATCACTTGTTTCCATGATATTCGCGATATCACGCAAATGCTTTTCGGAGCCACCCTCTTGGAAAAACTCCATTTTCCGTAGTATCACATATTCAGGTGGAGCAAAGGAAACTGTGAGATCAGCAAGTTGAATTCTAACTGGTCGGGCCAATGCCCAATGGTGCAATGGATCGTTACCGCAAAGATAAACATCAGCTTTCAGCATGCTTTCGAGGTGGATGATATTGAGGTGTCCTCGTTGTGTTCTCGCACACTCAGATTTGATTACGTCTGAGGGCGGCAAATAAAAGCGATCTTCAGGAAATGCTGAGCAAAGCAGATCAACTTCCTTGTGCGAAATCTCAAGAATCAAATCAATGTCGTTCGTGAGTCGAGGTTGCGCATAAGCGATGGTGGCAACAGATCCAGTGATCATGTAGCTGAATCCACTTTTTTCCAGCGGTTCAATGAATGTAGAGATTAAATCAATCATGCATCAAAAACAACATGCGTTGCGCCTCCTTGACCAGTGCCTCTTCGCTCCAATCGGGGTGACTGCGTCGAAGCATCCCGATTTTTACCACTTTTGCGGTTTGGTATAATGCTTGGGAAATGGTTAGCTTCTCCTCGACCGTGAGACTCCGATGAGGATCGAGTCGAGGTGCAAGCTGATGATTCTCAAGGTCGTTTTTCATGATTACAATACCTCCAACACTCCCACTCTGCCATCCGCTTCTGATGCGCGGAAAAGTTTGTTGCTGCTGTTTTCGAAAACCTGCTTGAGCATCGGCCAGCCTTCGCTGATGTCGTCCATGAAAATCAACCCACCTTTGCGCATCAACGGATGGATTTTCACCAACTCATCTTGCACGTAGGCGGATTCGTGGTTGCCATCAATCAAGGCGAAATCAAATGCGGCGACTTGCAGTTGCTTCAGATGATCGATCACCGAGTGTGGAGCATGTTCTTGGGCTATTTTTTGTTCCACTTCCGCGGACTCTAACAGGCGATTTCCATCCAGATAATTGCGCCCATCGTTGCTCACGTTTTTTTCATGAGAAAATCCGCAGCAGAGCAAGACATTACCAGAGAGAGCGAAGTGGTCGAGCAAGGCGCAGGCATGATTTTGCGGGTTTGAGATACCACGGTGTTCGAGATTAGGATCAACGGCAATGACCAATGATGTCGAATTAATGCTTTTTGCTACATGCGCCAAATACGCAAGTGAAATCCCCACAAAATTGCCAACATGGAGACCTATCAGAGCTCGAGAATTGTCGTAGTTTTGGCGCAGCAATGAGGCGAGAAACGCCAGCGATGCTTCCGGCATGGTGCCATGACTAGCTTGTGCTCGATTTACGCCACGTGATGCGATAAAATCAAGCATCACACTTTGATCGAGCGGCGCTAGTGATGGGAGTGACTTCGAGATTGCAGCACGTCCACGCCGGTAGCCACGCTCTTGGCGAGTTTGCAGAATGCGCACAATGCCATGCGGGAGAATGAATTTTACAAACTGCTTCATCGTCTGGAGACGATCTAGAATTTACTGAGTCACAAAATCGCGAAAATACTCGATTGTCTGCTTGATACCATCATCGAAGGAGACGACTGGTTCCCATTGGAGAATTTGCTTAGCACGAGTGATATCGGGGCGGCGGAGCTTTGGATCATCGGGTGGCAGTGGACGCTGATCCAAGGTGAGTTTGATTGCGAAATGCCGAGCGATGGCCTCGGCGAATTGCATGATCGTCATTTCGTGAGGATTGCCGCAATTGACAGGCTCATGAAAATCACTATTCGCCAAACGCCAGATGCCTTCGACGAGATCGGACACGTAGCAGAACGAGCGTGTTTGCGAGCCATCACCAAATATCGTCATCGGTTCGCCGCGCAGGGCTTGGCCGATGAATGCTGGCACGACGCGGCCGTCGTCGAGTCGCATGCGTGGACCGTAGGTATTGAAAATGCGGACAATTTTCGTATCCAATCCATGAGCGCGGTGGTAGGCCATGGTTGCAGCTTCGGCATAGCGCTTGGCTTCATCGTAGCAACTGCGCACGCCGATTGAATTAACGTTGCCCCAGTAACTTTCCTGCTGCGGATGGATCTCTGGATCGCCGTAAACCTCCGATGTCGAAGCAACGAGAAATGTCGCATTTTTGCGGAGCGCCAAATCTAACGCATTGTGTGTGGCATACGAGCCAGCTTTGAGCGTTTCGATCGGAATTTGCACATAGTCAATCGGGCTCGCTGGTGATGCCATGTGAAACACATAATCCACAGAACCATCGACATCGAAGGGTAGCGAAACATCGTGCTCCATTAAATGGAAGTTCGCATGATCCTGCAAGTGCGCCACATTGCGTGCATTGCCCGTTACGAAGTTATCAAACGCAATGACGCGTAGTCCTTCAGCTAACAATTTATCGACTAAATGAGAAGGCACGAATCCTGCACCTCCGGTGACCACTGCTGTCTTTTGTTCTGTTGCCATAAAAATTTTATCGAGAGTAACGTTTGATCAATTTCTCCGCTTGCGTAAGCGCCATACCGGTGACTTGATCCATGTTGTAATAGCGATAGGTGCCGAGGCGACCGATAAGGGAAACGTTAGGTTCCTGATCTGCTAGAGCACGGTAGCGTGCGTAGAGCGCGGCGCTTTCGTCTGTGGGAATCGGATAGAAAGGTTCTTTGCCGGGGCTCCAATCTTCTGGGAATTCTTTGACGATGGTCGTGGCATCGATGTCTTGATGAGTGGCGTGCTTGATCTCGACAATGCGCGTGAAGGGGACATCGAGATCGGGATAATTCACCTGCAAGAATGGCTGCCAATGCCCTGATTTGCCAGAAATTTCTTCGCGTGCCGTGAGTTCTGGAGCTTGGTATGTTTCACGTTCAAAACGCAAAGATCGATAAGGCAAAGCTCCAAAGCAGTGATTGTAGTAGGCATCGATCGGGCCCGTGAAAATCAGGTGCTGATACGAATACTGCTGCTTGGCATCCGAGAAGGAGGTGCTGAGCTTTACTTCGACACCCGGCGACTGATCAACCATGGATTGAAACATCGCGGTGTAGCCATTTGCGGGCAGCGCTTGAAACGTATCAGTGAGATAGCGATTGTCGCGATTTAGGCGGATCGGGATTCTTCCACACACCGAGGCCTGAAGCTCGCGAGGGTGCAATTTCCATTGCTTAAGAGTGTATTGCTCAAAAAACGCGCGGTAGAGCTCCCATCCGACTTGGCTGACGATGACTTCCTCCGAGTTTTGCGGTTGATCAATCGCGACTTTGTTTTGCGCTAGCCATTCGCTCCATTCCTCCTCGTTGGATGATCGGCCCAACCATTCCTCAAAGGTATTGAGATTGATGGGAAAACTCCAGAATTTGTCGCGGGTGAAACTTTTGATTTCGTAGTCAACGTGCTGCCATTCCGTGAAGCGCGAGAGGTAATCGATGATTCGCTGCGAGTTTGTGCGAAAATAATGTGGTCCGTAGGGATGGATCAGCACACCAGTTTCATCATAGCAGTCGTAGGCATTGCCGCCGAGGTGATCGCGCTGATCGATCACGACGCAGCGGAATCCGCTGTTAGTCAGGCGCTCTGCCGTCACGAGGCCGGAAAAACCAGCACCGACGATCAGGAAATCGATGGAAGAAATGGCTGACATCAATCAATCAATCAAGCATGCTGCCTGCTAGCGAAGCAAGATCCTGTCGGGATGCACCGATTTTTAGCGATTTAAAATTTTCTCTGCGCTGCCGCCCTTGGTCGATTGTCACATTTCCGCAACAAAACCTGTCCTTAGCGTTTGGGGTGTTTTTCGGTCTAGCCTTTATGGCACAAGGGATTTGGTAATCCGCAGCAAACATAGTGCAAGGCTCAGTTTGTTCAAGAAAAAATGAACAAAAAATCAATTCCCGTCGCTATTCATGTGCGAGGATGCAGACATCGATGCCAAAAATGCTGCTGACAGAAAAATCATCGGCATTTTCGGAAATTGCTTGGGAAATCAGCCCATTTCACGCTACAATTCTCAGCTCACTTACGTAATCGTCACTTTCAACATGAAACTCAACCGGATCATCGCCCCACTCACCATTCTCGCCATTGGCGGAGGCGCTTGGTATTTCTTGGGCAAACCCGTCGAAAAACCCAAGCCAATGTCGCTGCCAGAGCAGCTAACCCGCACCGAGGTTCTCGAGCTAATCGCCCGTGACTACCAAGTGGAAATCGCCAGCCAAGGAACTGTGCGCGCGCACTATGTCACGACGATCACGCCTCTAGTCGGCGGCACAATCCAAAAACTTCACCCCAGCTTCGAAGATGGCGCATTTTTCGAAAAAGACCAAATTCTCGCCGAGCTCGATCCCGCTGACTTCGAGGCCGCCCTTGCATCCTCCGAAGCTCGCCTCGCGCGTGCCGAAGCGGCCCTTTCCCAAGAGCAGGCCCGCGCCAAACAAGCACGGCTGAACTGGCAAGACATCGGCTATGAAGAAGAGCCATCGGAGCTCGTCCTGCGCGTGCCGCAATTGAAAGAAGCCGAAGCCACAGTCAAGTCCGCCCAAGCTGATCTCGACCAAGCGCAGCGCAATTTAGCTCGCACAAAAATCAAGGCACCCTTCGCCGGCCGCGTCAAAACCCGTAGCATCGGCCTAGGACAATCTGTGGGGCCTAGCACCGCGCTCGGTGAGGTGTTCGCCTCTGATTACGCTGAAATTCGCCTACCAATCCCGCCCTCCCAGCTCCCTTTTGTCAAGCTACCTGCCGACGAAAATGACACGCCCGTCCCGGTTCTGCTCTCAGATGCCAGCGGAGTCGCGCAGCCCGATGAATGGAGCGCCAAAATCGTGCGCACCGAGGGCACACTCGATGAAACCACACGCGAGCTTTTTGTCATCGCTCGCATCGATGACCCCTTTGCTCGCACCGGGAAAAGTGCACCTCTTCGCATAGGCCAACCCTTGCGCGCCTCGATCAAAGGCATCATTCTCGAAAAAGCCTTCGTCCTTCCTCGCTCCGCCCTGCGTGGAGTCAATCGCGTTTACATGGTCATGGACGAACCGCCAATACTCATGCGCCGCGATGTCTCACCCATCTGGTCCACGAGCAACGAAGTCGTAACACGCGAGGGATTTTCTAATGGTGAAAAACTCGCATCATCCTCGCTGACCTACGCTGTCGATGGCGCGAAAGTTCAGATCGTCGAGCCAAGCACCGACACGGTGACCGAAGAGGTCACATCTCCTGCAGCTACAAAATCATAGACTGTCAACGGTTTATAAGAAATTCTCACGATTTTACTTAGTCATCTGAACTCTTTACAAAAATTATCAGGAAGACTTAAATTTTACTTGCAATCAATTAACTTTCCCATAACAATACCGCTCGTGAAGACCCACACTTTTATCATTGGCTATGTCATGCTGATTGTCACCTCGATCTCTGGTGCTGCCACGCATGAAGTTAAATCAGGCGATAACATGTATCGCATCGCTCTTAACTACGGCGTTAGCCTGAGTCAGTTGCAGCGAGCCAATCCTGGCATCAATGCTCATTCGATGCGCATCGGCCAAAAGATTACCATTCCTCTCAAAGCTGCTGCGCCAATCGCGAAATCCAATTCATCCGCGCGGGTCACGGGAACTTACACGATCGCATCCGGCGACACGCTCAGCAGCATTGCGCGCCTCCAAGGCACCAGCGTAGCCGCTCTCCAAGCTGCGAATCCATCGCTCAATCCCAATGCGATGGCCGTAGGCAAAAAAATCAACCTCGCCGGCTCACTCTCCGCCAACATCGCCGGCCAGTCTGCTCCCAAAACAGCCGTAGCCAAGGCCCCTGTTGAACCCATGCCCGCCCCGAGCCCACAGGAAGTCTCCTCATTGCCAAAGCCAAGTACACCGAGCAATACAAGCCCGAGCCCCTCACTGGCTGAGATGATTCCGCTTCTGCAACAACAATCACGAGCAATCACTCAGCCCGCCCCTACGCCAAGCATCGCCAAAAACGACAGCCAAGCCCTTCCTTCACCCACCCCGACGCCGACACCGACGCCGGCTGCAACGAGCACTCCTAGCACACCACCCAGCCTGACTGGCACCACTTCCACCCCCGTGCTCAATTCATCCACTCAATCAGCGCCACCCATCCCAGACAAAGCCGCTGAGACGGCCTCCAAAAAGCCTGCAAACTATCGTTTGGTAAAAACCACCCGCGAACTCACCCTTGACGAAGTCGCTAAGGAATATGGAACCACCCCGGAAAAATTGATTTCTTTGAATGGCTGGCAAGTCAATAACTTCAGTGGTCAGACCCTTTTTGCCGTGGATTCAGAACTCTACGTTCCCGCCCAGCCATAAGTTAGAACGTATCATAACATACACAGCATCCTCGCCCGCCTGGAGTCATCCCCTCCAGGCGGGACTTTTTTTGGTGATCTCGCGCGCAGCAGCGCGGTAGATGATTTTTTCTGCGCCTAGATGGCTATGCCCTGTGATAAGTCATAGCAAAAAATTCACTGCCTCACAACAGAAATGCAAAATGCAAGGTTTCTTGATTCGCTCCTTGTGTTTTTTATATTCTGGATGATGATGGCGCGCGCGGCTAAGTCCCGCATCTAAAGAATGATTTATGTAACCCTGATTTGGGCCCTAGCTGGATTGCTGGTCGGCATCGTTTTCGCCTCGTTTTTTGAATGGACTCTGCACAAGTATGTGATGCATCGCCCAGTAGGCAAATTCCGTTATGCCTTCAATGCGCATGCGGTCGTGCATCATCAGACTTTCAAAGCGGACCACACCTACCACCTGCAAAATGACAAGGACAAGGAAACCATCCCGATGGCTTGGTGGAATGGACCGGTATTGATTATGATCGGCATGATTCCTTATGTGGTGATCTCGTTGCTGGTGAAAGAATGGGCATTTACCATCGGTGGGCTTATCGCTTTTGCGGGCTATTATGGCGTCTATGAATACCTGCATTGGTGCATGCATTTGCCCAAGGCGCGCCGTTGTGAGAAGCCGGAATTTTTTCGCCGCATCAATGGCCATCACCTACTGCATCATCGCTACATGCACAAAAATTTTAATGTCGTGCTACCTCTTGCCGATTGGGTCTTGGGCACATTATTGATCCGCTCCAAAACACGCTTCGCACAAGCGACTGGCCCTTCGTTGCCGAATGTGCAACCGCTCGAAAGTCAATCTTTGGACCAATAGTAAGCTTCTGCCATGTCCGAGTCCGAGTCCACGAAGCGCACTCCGATCCTCGCCGGGAAGCTAGGTGGACTGAGCCTGTCAAAACAGGTGGCCGTTCTGGCGGTGTGGCCTTTGTTGGAAAACGCGATGACGTTTCTCGTCGGCGTCACGGACATCATGGTGTCGAGCCGCATGGCCGAGGGCGAAGCGCGTGTAGCAATCCTCGATGCCATGGGCCTCGGCGGCTATGTAGGCTGGTTTTTTAACATCCTGCAAGGAGCTGTAGCGATTGGTGTGATGGCTTTGGTCTCGCGCGCCGTGGGTGCTCGCGATGGTCAATTGGCGAGACGCGGCATGTGTCAGGGCTTGTATTTGGGGATCTTGGCGGGGATTGGCTCGCTGCTCTTGCTTTACTTTGGCTCGGGTCTATTGATCGAGAAAATGCAACTCAGCCCCGAGGCCTCGCGACATGCGGCGGACTATCTTGGTGTGCTTGCTTGGTCGGGACCCTTTAGCGGGGCAATGATGGCGCTGAACTCGGCCTTGCGCGGCTCGGGCGACACGCGAACGCCGTTTTTTTCGATGATCGTGGTGAACGTCGTCAACTTGTGCCTAAGCATTTTGTTTGTCTATGGTCCCGGCCCATGGGGCGGTCACGGCGTGGCTGGCATCGCGCTAGGAACGGTCTGCGGCTGGATTGCGGGGTTAACATCAGTTAGCATCGTATTAGCCATGCGAAAAGGCGCGGCGGATCACGTGTTGCGCTGGTCGCGTGAGGCACTGGGATTTCATCGCGATGTCACCAAGCGCATCGTTCGCGTCGGCATCCCACAATCGATGGAGGTCGCGGGCATGTGGATGATCCATTACTTCGGCATCCAAACAATTTCCCAACTGCCGCTGCACGGGGCACTGGGTGCGCACATGATCGCGATCCGCGTCGAGTCGATGAGCTTCATGCCAGGCTTCGCGATCGCCACAGCTGCTGCGGCCTTGACAGGCCAATATCTGGGCGCGGGGTCGAAGGAAATGGCGATACGCGCAGTGCGTTTTTGTTGGAAGCTCAACATCGCGGTGATGAGTTTCCTAGGTCTGTGCTTTGTGCTTTTCCGCGAGCAACTCGTCGGCATCCTCGCTGGTGGTAGCGAGGAACACCTGCGCATGGCCACACCGCTGCTGATCGTTTGCGCCTTTTCTCAACCCGCATTTGCGACCTGCATTCTCCTCAAAACGACGATGCGCGGGGCGGGAGCCACTCCTTTGGTGATGAAGTGGGCCTTTTCGATCATGTGCTTTTTCCGCATCGGTGTGTTGATGTATGCCCAATCCACCGGCCACCTCACACTCGTCGGCGTATGGACCATTTTCGCCATCGATCTTACCGTACAGGCACTCGTTTTCTCGTGGCTGCATTTCCGCGGCACTTGGCTCAATGCGCGGGTGTGATCGCTCAAGAGCATCTTACTGACAAAATCATCGCTTGTCAGGCAGCATGAAATGCCTACGATGCGTTCGCACATTTATTCTGCCAATTCTCATGAACACCACCGCATTATCAGCCGCCGCCAATCAAGCCCGTGGACTCGCCATGGACGCCATCCACGCCTGCTCATCAGGGCACCTCGGGCTGCCGCTCGGCTGCGCAGAAATCGGCGCCGTGCTTTTTGGCGAAGCCATGACCTATTGCCCAAGCACCCCACGCTGGTTGAATCGCGATCGCTTCCTACTCTCCGCCGGCCACGGCTCGATGTTCCTCTACTCTTGGCTGCATCTTTCTGGCTATGATCTCTCGTTGCAAGAGGTGAAAAACTTCCGTCAACTGCATTCGATCACCCCAGGCCACCCTGAGTTCCATGAAACTCCCGGCGTAGAAGCCACCACCGGCCCGCTCGGTCAAGGCATCGCCAATGCCGTCGGTTTTGCTCTCTCGGGCAAGCGCGCCGCCGCTCTCTACAACACAGCAGAACACACAATTTTCAATCATCACGTCTTCGCTCTTTTCGGCGACGGCTGCCTCCAAGAAGGTGTTGCCAAAGAAGCTATCGCCTTCGCGGGCCATAGCGGTCTCGACAACTTGGTGATGATCTACGACTCCAATGACGTCACCCTCGATGCCATGGCAGATATCACCCAAGGCGAAGATGCAGAAGCCTATTTCCACTCCCAACAATGGGATGCCGTCACCATCAATGGCCACGATTTTGCTGCCATCGCGCAAGCACTCGCAGAGGCCAAAGCCAACAACAATGGCAAACCCAAGGTAATCATCGCCAAAACCATCATCGGTCAAGGCATCCCTGAAGTCGCAGGCACGGCCAAAGCACACGGCGAAGGCGGAGCCAAGTTCATCGATGAAGCCCGCAAAAACCTCGGCCTACCCGCCGAACATTTCTTCGTCTCGGACGAAGTGCGCGCTTACTTCGCTGCCCGCAATGAAAAAACCGCCACAGAACTTGCTGCATGGCAAGCCACCTACGATGCTTGGGCCACCGCTAACCCTGCTCTGGCACAACAACTCACCGAGAGTGTTGCCGCCGCCGTCCCCACCGATCTCAGCGCTCAGATCCCCGCTTTCCCTGCCGACTACAAAGACGCCACCCGCAGCGCTGGCGCCAATGTGATCAATGCCGTCGCCAAGGCTGTGCCCAACTTCATCACCGGCAGCGCCGACCTTTTCGGCTCGACGAAAAATTACATCAAAGACGGCGGTGATTTCTCAGCGAAAAACCCAACCGGTCGCAACATCTGGTTCGGCATCCGCGAGCACGCCATGGGAGCCATCTGCAACGGCATCGCCTATGACGGACTGTTTCGCGCCTCTGGTGCAACTTTCCTCGTCTTCGCCGATTACCTCCGCCCCTCGATCCGCATCGCGGCACTGGCGAAACTGCCCGTCACTTACATCTTCACGCACGACTCCGTAGGCGTAGGCGAAGACGGCCCAACCCACCAACCCGTAGAAACCGTCAGCGGTCTGCGCGTCATCCCTGGTCTCGATGTGATCCGCCCCGGCGATGCCGAGGAAACCGCCGGTGCCTTTGTGGCCGCGATGAATCGCACCGATGGCCCAACCGCCCTGATCCTTACCCGTCAGGCCATTCCCTTGATGAACAATCTCGGCGTGGAAGAGCGTCGCGATGGCGTCATCCGCGGTGCCTACATTGCGAAAAAAGAAACCGCAGCTCTCACCACCATCTTGCTCGCCAGCGGCTCCGAAGTGCAGCATTGCATCGATGCCGCAGCCGAGCTCGGCGACGGTGTGCGCGTTGTTTCGGTGCCCTGCTTCGAGCGCTTCGATCGCCAATGCCCTGATTACATCGAAAGCGTGCTCCCATCCACTTGCACCAAACGCATCGCCATCGAGGCCGGTGTCGGCGGTCTGTGGTGGAAATACGTCGGACTACATGGCAAAGTGATCGCCATCGATCGTTTCGGCATCTCCGCTCCCGGCAACACCGTCATGAAAGAGCTCGGCATGACCAAAGACACCGTCATCGCTGCCGCGAAATAATCACCACAGGGCCAATGTTAGCCTCAC
>Ga0209444_10000892_pt1 | contig 16500 bp, 15 predicted proteins | sample LauGreFaBDMM15DN_2_FD_188215 | JGI IMG/M metagenome (GOLD analysis project Ga0209444, IMG submission 188215) | Freshwater lake microbial communities from Lake Michigan, USA - Fa13.BD.MM15.DN (SPAdes) (version 2) | ecosystem: Environmental > Aquatic > Freshwater > Lake | place: Lake Michigan...
TGCGAATTCCAGAAGTGACAAATGGAGATTCCGTATCATAAGGAACCATGTTTTTATTTACAGTAATATCAGCCACAACTAATGTGTTTTCAGCATCTTTTCCGTTTATTCCTTTAGAGCGCAGGTCAATTAGCATGCTGTGATTATCCGTTCCTCCGGAAATAACTGTATATCCCAAGTTCATCATTTCTTGAGCGAAAACCGCTGCATTTTTTTGAACCTGTTTCATGTAAATAGTGTAAGACGGATCCAAAGCTTCACCGAAAGCAACCGCTTTCGCAGCGATTACGTGCTCAAGTGGCCCACCCTGAATACCAGGGAAAACAGCCGCATCCAAAAGCGCGCCCATGGAACGAAGATTTCCATTATTCCACTTAATGCCAAATGGATTCTCGAAATTGTGACGCATCATGATGATTCCGCCACGGGGTCCACGAAGTGTTTTATGTGTTGTTGAAGTAATGATATGGCAATGATCTAATGGGTCGTTCAATATTTTGGCTGCAATCATTCCTGCAGGATGAGAAATATCAGCCAAAACCAATGCTCCAATTTCATCTGCTACTTTGCGTATACGTGCATAATCCCAATCCCGAGCATATGCTGATGCACCACAAATAATCATTTTTGGTTTCTCGCGACGTGCTGTTTCCTCCATTAAATCGTAGTCAATCAATCCTGTTTCTTTTGAAACGCCGTAAAAGAATGGTGTGTAGAGTTTTCCGGAAAAATTAACAGGCGAACCATGTGTTAAATGTCCACCGTGAGATAAATCAAATCCAAGAATTTTATCTCCAGGATTTAAACAAGCTAGAAATACTGCTGCATTTGCTTGGGCTCCAGAGTGCGGTTGAACATTCGCCCATGTCGCTCCAAATAATAGACATAAACGATCAATCGCTAATTGCTCGACTTTATCGACTACTTCACATCCACCATAATAGCGTTTCCCGGGAAGTCCTTCGGCGTATTTATTCGTTAGGACACTACCCATTGCTTGCATCACTTGGTCGCTTACGAAATTCTCGGAAGCAATAAGTTCAAGGCCCTGAAGTTGACGGTTTTTTTCCTCGCTAATTAAATCGAATATAACTTGATCTCTCATGTGTGTTTGTTTGTGTTGCAAATATCGTAATTAAAGTCTTTTTATGTGCGCTAATGTGTGACTGAATTTTTCATATTCTTCATTCCAAATTCCTTGTGCTTTCAATTCATCGACGCGAATACGTCCAGATGCATGGATGATTTGCTTCGATTCACCCAAGATTCCCACGTGGATAATTTTTCCTTCTGAATTGGAAAAGTAGGCAAGGTCATTTACTTGAACATCTTCAAAATCGATATCCGTCCCAATTTCGGCTTGTTCGTTAGCATCACGCGGAAGGTTGTATCCGTGTAAACGAAAGACCGCTTGGACAAAACCAGAGCAATCAATTCCGAAAATCGACTTTCCACCCCAAAGATAAGGCGCGTTTAAGTAGTCCAGTGCATCCTCCCAAATGGACTTACTTTGTGGATTCAATTTTTCTTGCTGAAAAGTCCAGTTTCCAATATCAAAGGTGGATCCCTCGCCAATAAAACTCCCTTTTGATGAATAAATAGAACCGAAATCAGCATGGATTTTTTGAAGATTACTCACTTGAAGAACCGAAGCATCTATCCATCTACGAAATTCTTTATCCGTTAGTGGAAGCGCATGTTTGATGTCGATAAATCCTTCGTAGCCATCTAGAACGGTACGGATTTTCACCCAGGGATTTCCATATGCTTGAACTTCGAATGTTTCGCCAAAGATCAATTGTGAGACCATTTCCGATCGATCACTCGCTTCCTTGCGGATAGGTGAAACGGAAACGAAACAAAAAGCCTTGGTCTGACTCGGACTTATTAATTTTAAATTGTTCATATTGTCTATCAAAAGTAGAAAATTAAAACCGATTAATGCCTAATTTTACGTTAGTATCCATGGAAAACGAGCGACTCATACTGGTAACGAACGATGATAGTGTAAATGCGAAGGGCATTCACGCACTTGTCGAAATGGCGCAGCAATTTGGACGTGTAGTCGTTGTGGCTCCAGATAAACCACAATCCGGGATGGGACATGCGATTACCATTAATCATCCCCTACGACTTTTTCCCTCTGATCAGTTTGGCCAGGTGGAAGCATACGCTTGTTCGGGAACACCTGTTGACTGCGTGAAACTAGCTATCTCCGAGGTCCTTCACCGAAGACCGGATTACATTCTTTCCGGAATCAATCATGGTGAAAACTCTTCTACAAATGTGCTGTATTCTGGGACGATGTCCGCCGCCATTGAAGGTGCAATGGAAGGAATTTCTTCTATTGGATTTTCATTAGCGGATTTCGCTGAAAATGCGGATTTCGAAGCAACACAGTTTTTTGGCGCGAAGATTGTCCAGCAACTAATCGACTCGCCCATTTCAAATAGTGTCTGCTTAAATGTGAATGTGCCAAAATTAAAGATCGCTGAAATTCAAGGAATTCAAGTGTGTAAACAAGCACATGCGTATTGGGCGGATCGTTTTGAGCGTAGAAAAGATCAATTTGGACGTGATTACTTCTGGTTATCGGGTGAATTCGCCGATGTAGACCAACGTCCTGATACGGATTTACAAGCTTTGAAAAATGGATTTGTCAGTATTGTCCCTACACATTTTGATTTGACCTCCTACGAAACTTTACAACAAATGAATAATTGGAAAATATGAAAAAGTTAACGAAAGAACACGTGTTTGGATTTCTAATCGGTGTGCTAACACCCATCGTTTTTTTACCCATAATCGTATTCGTTTTATCTCAATCCAACCGAACAGAATTCTCATATTTATGGCATCAGGTAGTGGATTCTGCTGAATACCAAAGCCGTTACCTTTCTTTGGGCTTAATTCCGAATTTAGCTTGGTTTTATGTGTTTTTGAATCGCGAAAAATATGCATATACACGTGGAATTATTTTTGGCATGTTGCTTTATGCGCCGTTTATGGTTTATGTGAATATAATTAGGTAATGATCAAAAACCGCATCTTTATTATTAGTGGGGAAGCTTCCGGGGATTTGCATGCAGCTAATTTAGTTCAAGCATGGAAAAAGGAAAGTCGGGACTTTGAATTTGAAGCTTGGGGCGGAGATCGGCTAATTTCAGAAGGTGTGATTGTCAGGAAACATATCCGTGATTTGGCTTTCATGGGTTTCGCTGAGGTCATTCAAAACTTACCGACGATTCTCCGTAATTTCAAAACGTGTAAAGCGCAAATCACTGAATTTAAAGCAGATGTACTGCTTCTGGTAGATTATCCTGGATTCAATTTACGCATGGCAAAATGGGCAAAGGCTAAAGGAATAAAAGTGATCTACTATATTTCTCCAACGATTTGGGCATGGAAAGAAAATCGCATCCATCAAATCAAAAGGGATGTCGACCGCATGTACACGATTCTTCCTTTCGAAAAAGCGTTCTACGCCAAGCATGAAATGGAAGTTCAGTATTTCGGACATCCATTATTAGATGAGATTGAACACTTTCATCAACAGGAGCAGGTCGATTTAAGCTTGAATTCAGAAAAACCCATCCTAGCCTTACTTCCAGGAAGTCGAAAACAAGAGTTAAGGAAAAAACTACCCTTGATGTTGAAAGCGGCAGAAGCTTTTCAAGATTCCCATCAGGTGGTCATAGCCGGAGCCCCGAATTTATCTACTGAATTCTATCGAGAATTTCAATTAGGGGAGAAGGTAAAACTAATTCAAAATCAAACATATCAATTGCTGAGTCAAGCAAACTTGGCCTTGGTGACTTCGGGTACAGCAACCTTGGAAACCGCCTTGTTTCGTGTGCCTCAAGTAGTTTGTTATAAAAGTTCGGCTCTCTCATACCGCATTGCAAAAGCACTGGTTAAAATCAAGTTTATTTCCTTGGTGAACTTAATCATGGACAAAGAAGTGGTGCGTGAATTAATTCAACAGGACTGTCAAAGCGATTTGATGATAAGTGAATTGAATAAATTAATAGATGGACAAGAAGCTAGGATTGTGATGCTGCAAGCATACGATGAGTTAATTACCTTACTTGGACAAAATGGATGTAGTGATAAAATGTCCATGGATTTAATTCAATATCTGAAGTAAATGAAAGGTTGGTGCCTCCTCATATGCTTATTTATATTCACGCAAATTAGCGCTCAAAATATTCGTGTGGGGATCTTTTCGGATAAATCCATAAAAGAGTTGGAGGGAATAGTCGGGAAAGGAACCTACTTTGTTTTTAAGGACACCCTGCAATTAGCAAAGATAGGTCCAGCAGATATTCTGAAAGCAAGCTATACTTCCGGACTTATTCGAATTACCGTGAATGGCGTTGAAAAGGGGAGGGGAAAGTCCTTTCGGATTATTCAAGACAAGCAAGAAGATTACGTGCAACTACGATTGATTTCACCAGCAGCAAAGCAACGATCCTATGAAGGTGATTTTGATATTGAAATCAGAAAGGAATCTTTAAATTTGATCAATAATCTAGATATGGAAACGTATTTAGAAGGAGTCGTGGAATCTGAAGGTGGACCAGGGCAAAAATTAAATTATTACAAGGCCCAAGCTATTATTAGTCGAACGTATGCCATGAAATACTGGAATAAGCATAAAGAAGTTGGTTATAACCTATGTGATCGAGTTCATTGTCAAGCGTATTTACACCACCGCAGTGCAACGGTAACCATTGATTCTGCGGTACATCAAACGCGTGGGCTTGTAATGATCGATCAAGCGAGTGAGTTGTATCCAACGTACTTTCATGCGAATTGTGGTGGACAAACATCAGAGCCGCATTATGTGTGGAATGAAGAGATTCCTAATTTATGTTCATTCAAGGATACGTTTTGTATCGATACGCAGCAAGCGAAATGGGAGAAACGAATCCCGAAGGAACAATGGACAAAATTTTTGGTGGACAAATACAACTTTCCAGTTTGGGATTCCGTGAGTAATGAATTGTTACAGCATTTTGTCCAAGAGCAGCGTTCGGCGTTTTATTTGCATCCAATTTATGGCATTCCCCTTCGCGACTTGCGAGAGCAGTTCAAATTAAAATCAACGTTTTTTGATGTTGATATGGAAGGCGAGGAAATGGTGTTGCACGGACGAGGTTTCGGACACGGCGTTGGACTTTGTCAAGAAGGGGCAATGAATATGGCCAAAAAAGGCTATTCTTTTGATCAGATACTCGGTTATTACTATCCGGAGATGAGGTTGGTCGACCGAACCATATTTATTTATAAGTAATCACAAAAATCTCTTCGTCATCACGCTTAAAGAATTTCTCAGAACGCGCATAAGCCTCCAAATAATCTGTGTTTTTTAATCTTCGCAGGATTTGTTTTGTTTCTTTCAATTGCTTAGACATTTCCATGTTTTGTTCGGTCAGCTGATTCATTTTGTGCTGTTGGGAAATCAAGGTGAACACATCCCAATCATCTAAAAAAAGAAAGTAAACAACAAAAACAATTCCTGTAAGGATGTATTTATTTTTTAAATAGGCAGGTACTCGAATTTTCATACATCAAATATACGCGCATAAAAAAAAGGAAGTGTGACCTTCCTTTTTAGTTTTTAAGATTGAAATGTTCATTTATTCCGTTTCGAAGCTGTTGTATTTTTTTTCGTAGTATGCGATAAAGTCTTTATCATACTCAAACCATTTAGATACATGCTTCAATATGGCCCTTGCATTCGCTGTATTTCCATCACGCTTGATTAAGATTTGTGAACTTAAAATCAAACCCGTACGAAGCGCATCTTTATCTGCATCCGTAAAATTCTCCAAATCTGTCAATTTCATCAAATTAGGAATTTCTGTTTTCCAAATTAAGTTAGCTGTTTTCGCATCTTTGTTTTGAAAACGAATTGCCGCCTCTATGAATTTAATACCAATTGGATTCTTCGTAATAGTTGAATACTGCTCTACTGCGTCCAACATTTCAGAAACTACCTCAGTTAGTTTCTCTTTATTCGTATTTGTGTAAAGAACGGGATATCCGTCTTCATCTTCTAAACGATAAATAATGCCATTATCAAGCAGTTCGCTTTGGAAATTAGTAAGCCACATTTCGTGAATTGGCATTCTGAAAATTCCATTTTCATCTTTCTCTATTGCTGTTGCTGTAGCTGTAATTGCCTCATCAAACGGATCAGCAATCACTGGGTCTTTCAAATCTTTGCGGTACATTCCGTAAAATCCTTTTGCTAGGAAAATATAAGGCGTTGGGTCATTTGCATACTTAGGTTTAACTACATAATCCGAAGCGCGTTTCACCAACTTAACAAAGTTACTATCTGCATGAATTTGTGTTAATTCATCTAGGTTATTGGTAACCGTTATCAAGTTGTCACGATCTTCTGAAACATCAAATTCTTCTTCCTCTACCTCGCCGTTTTTTAGTTTTTTTGACTTTGAATAAGTGACGGTCAATGAAACGCTATAATTTCCAACACGTTTAAACTCTACTTCAATAATGTCCGCTTTTTCATCTCCTTTCGTAAATGTCCAATCTTTATCTTTCGTACCGGAAATAGTCCATTCTGTTGCTACTTTTTTTGTCCCAGCCGGTGTGAAGATGGATTTCATCTCTACACGATTCGTCTTACTTCCCTCATCATCAAGGGTAATTACGCGTTTTGATTCTTTTAATTGCAAGCTTGGTTGTTGTGCAAATAGTTGACTACTCATCCATAGTAGACTGAACAAACCGGTTAAAATTATTTTTCTAGAAAACATAAGCGTTGTTTTTTTTAATTGGTGTGTTTTCAATTATTGTGCCGAATTTACAAAAAATTATTCATGACTTTTTATCAAAAGGTTTAATATCTCTTGAGCGGCCTTGGCGATTTTTGTGCCTGGACCATAAATCCCGAATACGCCGGCATTGTATAAATAGTCATAATCTTGCTGAGGAATAACTCCACCGGCAACAACCATGATGTCCGAACGATTCAGTTTTTTTAACTCTGCAATGACTTCGGGAACCAATGTTTTGTGTCCAGCTGCAAGAGATGAGACCCCCAGAATATGGACATCGTTTTCAACGGCTTGTTTAGCTGCTTCAGCAGGTGTTTGAAATAATGGTCCAATATCAACATCGAAACCGATATCGGCGAAGGAGGTAGCAATAACTTTTGCTCCCCGGTCATGTCCGTCTTGTCCCATTTTAGCAATCATGATTCGTGGCCGTCTTCCTTCTAATTGACTGAAAACCTCCACCAATTCTGTTGCTTTAACAAAATCTTGATCTTTCATAATTTCTTTTGAATAAACACCACTAATGGAGCGAATAACCGCCTTATATCTACCATAGACTCGTTCCAAGGCATCAGAAATCTCGCCTAATGTACAACGTGCTTGCGCTGCTCGAATGGCAATTTCTAATAAATTCCCATTTTCTTCTTTTGCCGCAGTTTCTAATTCTTTTAACAACATGGAAACAACTGCTTCATTTCTTTTTGATTTTAACTCATTCAAGCCTTCAATTTGTGCATCACGAACTTTTGAATTGTCAATTTCTAGGATATCAAAGTCTGTCTTCTCTTCAGTTTGGTAACGGTTGACACCAACAATGATTTCTTGATTGGAATCAATCCGCGCTTGTTTTTTTGCTGCTGCTTCCTCAATTCGCATCTTCGGAATACCGGTCTCTATTGCCTTAGCCATTCCGCCTAATTCCTCCACTTCTTGAATTAATTCCCACGCTTGATTAACTAATTCATTCGTCAGTGATTCAATGTAATAACTACCAGCAGTTGGATCAATAAACGAAGTGATTCCTGTTTCTTGTTGTAGAAATATTTGTGTGTTACGAGCGATGCGTGCGGAAAAATCGGTTGGTAAAGCAATGGCTTCATCGAGCGCATTTGTATGTAAGGACTGTGTCCCACCTAATGCAGCCGACATCGCCTCTATGCATGTTCTGGCAACATTGTTAAATGGATCTTGTTCGGTCAAGGACCAACCAGAGGTTTGACAATGTGTTCTTAAAGCTAATGATTTTTCAGAACTCGGATTGAATTCCTTTATCAATTTCGCCCAAAGCAGTCGTCCAGCGCGCAATTTCGCAATTTCCACATGGTGATTCATTCCTATTGCCCAAAAGAAACTTAAACGTGGCGCAAATTCATCAATTTTCAATCCGGTTTTCAATCCGGTACGAACGTATTCAATTCCATCGGCTAAGGTATAGGCTAATTCCAATGCTGCGGTTGCACCCGCCTCATGCATGTGATACCCAGAAATACTAATCGAATTAAACTTAGGCATGTTTTGCGAAGTGTAAGCGAAAATATCCGCTATGATTCGCATGGATGGAGTAGGTGGATAAATGTACGTGTTTCGCACCATGAACTCCTTTAAAATATCGTTTTGTATGGTTCCGCTCAATTGATCTAAGCTGACCCTTTGTTCTAACGCAACGGCAATGTAAAACGCCATTATGGGAAGTACGGCACCGTTCATGGTCATGGAAACGGACATCTCTCCCAATGGAATTTGATCAAACAAGCGTTTCATATCCTCGATGGTATCAATCGCCACTCCTGCTTTTCCAACGTCTCCTTTTACACGTTCGTGATCAGAATCGTATCCGCGATGAGTCGCCAAGTCAAATGCTACCGATAATCCTTTTTGTCCAGCGGCTAAATTTCTTCTGTAAAATGCATTTGATTCTTCTGCTGTCGAAAATCCAGCGTATTGACGAATCGTCCAAGGTTTTGACACATACATGGAAGCGTAGGGTCCTCCTAAGTATGGCGCAAATCCTGATCGATATCTGGTATGCTCAATGTTGGCTATATCCGCGGCCGAATACATTGATTTAATAGCAAAGCCTTCGTTGGTGATGACTTCACTTGCGCCGACTAGCTCCGTAAACTGCCCTTCTTCAAAGGCTGGAATTGATTTTAAATCGATTTTTGTCATCTCAATTCAATTTTTCAACGCTTAAATATTCTTGGCCCAAGTAATGGGGTAATTCCCCCCAAGACTTCGCTTTGCTTTCGTCACTATTTAAAAAGGAATTGACTCCAATCAATTTGTCTTGTCCTGATTCCCAACGTTCTCTTCGTTGTTTACGTGTTTTTTCTATGGAACTCATCACCGTTGAAATCATCGACGATTCATCCATATCGGTCAACGTTTGAATGCGCTTCCACGTTTTTTCAATGAAATGATTCGTTAATCCTTCAACAATACGACTGCCTTTCATCGGGTCTTGTACCCAGTTGAAATGTGCTTCGTCGTTTAATATATTATAAATATTTAAAGACATGCGTAAGGTGAAATCTGTTTTTCCTTCCTGCGCATATTCGTCCCAGGGATGAATTACAATTCCTTGAACTACACCGGCATAGGCTGACATGGCTTCACTGGTTTGACGCAATAAATTAGTGTAGGGATCTTTTAAGGATTTATTCATCCACCCAACATGTGCTTGAATTCTGTATTGTGGGTCTTCAATGCCGTGAATGGCACTTATTTTATTGATTAAATAATGTAAGGCCCTGATTTTTGACATTTGAACAAAATACTGCGATCCAATTCCAACACTAAACAACACAGCGGAACGATTCCCGTTCGACAAATGATGGTGATAAGAACTTAAGATCAAGCTTAATTCATCGATGGAATTGGCACCTATTTGCTGTAATTCAAAGCCATTAAAATACGCTTGACATCCTTCAAGTTGATTTTGAACAATCACATCATTCAGGACGAAAAGGTGTTCGAATTGTTCCGTACTCAACTGATTCTTTAACGTATCTAATTGCGAAGATTGCTGTATGACTATTTCTGTTCGAATGTAGGCCAATTCAATGTTGTCAAAAACGGTGCTCCAATTTACTTCTTCCTTTTCTATGCAAATAAACAAGGAGTCAGCGCCCTGCATAAGCGCCAACAACATGCGTCGATTACTTTCTTTTTCTGTTCTAATTCGCTCAAAATGAACATTATTCATTGGTTCACTAAAAGAGGAAAAGTCAAAGGGCGATATTCTATTTACTTCTTCGGTTATATTCAATTCCAATCCTTCAATGGAATCCTTAAAAAGCAAGCGCTCCGATTGATCACGCAATTCTTTTTGTATTTGAAGTACCCAATCTTCATGAGCTATGGATGCAAATGGGTAGTTTAAATTGGACATGTCGGACTGAAATTTCTTTTTTCAAATATACACAGAAGTTTGAATGGAAAGGGGCTTAAACGATTAGAATCGACAAGTTAGACGCTATTTCATTCGAAAAATGTATTTTAGAACCTTCAATGTATTTTCTGTGAAACAATTTTTAAGCTTCTTCCTTCTTTGCTATTCCTTTTCCGGATGGAGTCAAGGATATATGTCCAACAGCGCAAGAGCACTATCGATGTCCAACGCCAGCGTGGCGCTAACGGATGTTTGGGCACATGTGAATAATCCAGCGGCTCTTATTGGAATAAAAAAGCAAAGCATTGGCATTAGTTATCAAAATCGCTTCAGTGTCAAAGAGATGCAAACACAAGGACTGGTTTATGCTCTTCCTTTTAAAAATTTGGTTTTTTCCTTGGGAAGTCAATTATACGGCTATCAACAATACCGTTCCTTGAAAAATGGACTGGGACTAGCCATGGCTTTGTCAGATAAAGTTTCCTTGGGTGTTCAATTAAATCATCATTCGATTCGTTTGAACGAAAATTATGGAAACACCTCCGTTTTGACTGGAGAAATGGGATTTTTGGTTCGTTTTACAGAACGAATTCGATTTGGATGTAGTCTATTGAATATCGGCAGAACGAAGATTACCCCGAATTCCAATGAGCGTTTTACCACACTCATGCGCATGGGTATGCAATACGTGATTTCAGATCAGATCTTCATCGTATCCGAATTGGAGAAAAATGTGTTGTATCCGCTTTCTGTTAAAATGGGCGCGGAATACAAACCATCTGCTAAAATTTGTTTTAGAGGTGGATTATCCATGGCTCCCATTTCTTTCTCTTTTGGTGTCGGTACGCAATTTAAAAGTTGTTTTCAATTGGACCTTGGGACAGCTTACCACCAATTGTTGGGATGGAGTCCACATGTGAGTTTTCAAGTGGATTTGAAGTAAGATGAGATTCTTCGTCCTTTTTCTACTTATGTCCATTGGACTGAACACCTACGCACAGGATCGGGGAGAAATTATTCAACAACGCATCGAGTTTATTTCTGAACAAGTGCAGTCCGAGAACATGGACTTAACCAACGTCATTGAGCAATTAAATTACTACTTCGATCATCCAATCAATCTCAATGCGACAAGTGGAGAGGAATTGGAAGAGTTGTATTTACTGATAGGTGTTCAAATCAATGAACTTTTAATTCATCGAAAAGCCTTCGGAAAGTTTATTTCCATATACGAATTGCAAAGTTTGTCCTACTGGGACCCGCAAACCATTCAGTTGGTGCTACCGTTCATCCGGGTGGATGATCGCCTGGATCAATTGCACATTACCTGGAAAGAAGCGATGAAGCAAGGCAAGTTTGAGGAGTACCTGCGCTATCAACCCATGATGGAATCGAAAGCAGGTTACGCTGATGTCAGTGATTCTGTTCAACAAACTTCCAATAAGTATTATTACGGAAATGGAGACCGCTACTATTCGCGTTTCCGCTACACGTACAAGACAAACATTTCGGTTGGACTTACAACGGAAAAGGATGCGGGGGAGCAGTTCTTTCGTGGAAACCAGAAACAAGGTTTTGATTTTTATTCCGCACATGCTTTTTTCAAAGGTGGGAAGTACTTGAAATCTGCGGTCATTGGGGATTACCAGATTCAAGTCGGACAAGGACTTAATCTTTGGTCGAGTTATGCTTTTGGTAAGACCTCCGATTTAACCACCATGAAGCGCACAGCGATTCCGATTCGAGCGTATACCTCTGTGGATGAGTCGCGTTTTTTACGTGGTGCCGCTGCGGATTTCGGATACCGAAATTGGTCCATGCTACTTTTCGCTTCTAACAAAAAAATGGACGCCGTTTCCTTGTCCGATTCGACCTACGACGATTTGGAATTCGTTTCCACCATCGATTTAACGGGATTGCATCGAACAACAAGTGAAATCGCGAAAAAGAATGGTATTTCCGAACGCATCGCTGGAGCAAATCTTCGATATTTCAATGGAGCATTTCGTTGGGGAGCAGCTTATATCTATCAAGGATATGATAAGCCATTCAATAAACCTATTCAATTTTACAATCAATTCGATTTTCGTGGGACAACGTTTTCATCTCTAAGTTCAGATTACAGTTACGTTTTTCGAAATGTCAATGTGTTCGGGGAAGTTTCGAAAGTCCTTCGTCCAGATGTCGCAGCGCAAAATGGATGGGCAATGGTGCACGGTGCGATGATGTCCTTGGATCCACGATTTAGTTTTGGACTACTCTACCGCAATTATCAAAAGGATTATCAAACCTTGTACAACGCTGGATTTTCGGAGGGAAGTAACACGCAAAATGAAGAAGGAACCTATGCGGCTTTCAAGTGGAAATTGGCTTCTGCATGGTCGATCAATGCATACGCGGATTTGTTTAAATTCCCTTGGATGAAGTATGGAGTTGATGCTCCTTCCTACGGACATGAAATCCTCATTCAACCGGTTTACCGTCCCTCGAAGACCTTTGAGATTTATGGACGTTTCCGTCAACAAATGCGACAAAAGAACAGCCGTGATTCCGACGGAACCGTTACGGAAATCGAAGATGTCCTGCAACGCAATTACCGCTTGAACATGTCTTGTGTGCTCAATGAATTCATTTCCCTCAAAACGAGACTAGAATACGTGACGATTCATCGCGCCAGCAATACACCGGAAAAAGGAATGCTTTTTTCTCAGGACCTCATTTTTAAACCGAAAAGTAGTTCCGTTGATTTGTCCCTGCGTTTTGCGCTGTTTGACACAGATAGTTACGACACGCGCATTTACACCTTCGAAAGTAATGCACTATATGTTTTTGCTGTTCCAGCGTATTATTACCAAGGAAGTCGTGCGTATGTGCTCCTTCGTTACAGTTTTTGGCGTTCCTGCGATTTATGGATCAAATATGGTGTGTTTCTATACGAAAATCGCAACTCAATTAGCTCTGGAGCGGAACAAATCACTGGAAACCGAAAGTCTGATTTGCTTATCCAGCTTAGGATTTCAATTTAATTTCAATTTATTTTGAATTTTTTTTCAAAAAAACTGATACGTTTTTAAAATTCAAGCGTTATCCCTTTAAGTGAGGACTGCAAGCCTCGCGATCTCCAAAAAAATAAAACTAGAACTAAAACCAAACCTTATGGCTGTCAACATGGCTTACCATCAGAGTGCATTTCGTCTGGATGAGGAAATGAAACTCGTTGAGCGCGCGAAAGAAGATCCGCGTTACTTTGCTCCTTTGTACGAACGTTACCATGAAGCGATTTTTCGCTACGTGTTTAAACGTGTGGATGAAATAGAAAATGCCTATGACATTACATCTTGTGTGTTCATAAAAGCAATGGGAAGTATCCAAAAATATGAAAATAGGGGAGTCCCGTTTTCTTCTTGGTTATTTCGTATTGCTAAAAGCGAATTGTATCAATCTTTCCGCGATAAAAAGGCTCGACGTACGGTGAGTATTGATTCTGTTACATTGAAACAAGTAATGGATGATTTCACGGATGACAGTAGTGAGGAAAACAGAGCGAAATTATTAAAAGCAATGGGCAAATTGAAAGAAGCTCAACTTCAATTGATCGAAATGCGTTTTTTTGAAAAACGTTCTTTCCGTGAGATTGGCGAAATTGTTGGACTTTCTGAAAACAATGCAAAAGTGAAAACCTTTCGAGCTTTATTGAAACTGAAAGATTTATTTTACCAAAAAGAATAATTATGATTAAAATTCTACTGGACAGGGAAGAGCCAAGCTCCGAACAAATTAGACAACGAATGGATTTTGAATCCATCCTTGGTGGTGCGAAATATCAAAATTGGATCATGAATCCATGGATTTATGTCCTAGGTGGTGTTTTTACGGCATTGATTTGGTTCTAAACTTTGGTACTTACCCTGAGATGTAGAAATTAGTTTTTACATTTGTGTATGTACCAATTGTTTCGTTCTATTTTATTCCGTTTTGACGCGGAAAAAGTCCACTATTTTGTTGTTGGACTCTTAAAGTTGATAGTGAAATTCCCGCCAAGTAGGTGGATTTTCCGTTCTATGTATCACATGGAGCATCCGGTTTTAGAACGCGAATTCATTGGCTTGAAATTCCCAAATCCAGTAGGACTAGCAGCTGGTTTCGATAAAAACGCCAAATTCTTTGATGAAATGGAAAGTTGCGGCTTCGGTTTTATCGAAATCGGAACAGTTACGCCGCTTGCCCAACCAGGAAACGACTTGCCACGTTTGTTTCGCTTGAAAAAAGACGAAGCCATTTTGAACCGCATGGGATTCAACAACGATGGTGTTCAAGAAGCGTTAAAACACCTGAAAGCGAGAAAAAACAGGAAGTTAATCATCGGTGGAAACATCGGAAAAAACAAATGGACACCAAACGAAGAAGCCTTAAACGATTACGTGATTTGTTTTGAAGCCTTATTTGATGAGGTAGATTATTTCGCTGTCAACGTGTCTTCGCCTAATACACCAAACCTACGTGCTTTGCAAGACAAAGGTCCCTTGATGGAATTGTTATCAACCTTGCAACAAAAAAACGAAGCAAAAGCGAATCCAAAACCTATTTTATTGAAAATTGCACCAGATTTGACGAATGAACAATTGGATGAAATCATCGAAATCGTTCAGGAGACAAAAATTGCTGGACTCATTGCAACCAATACAACGATTAGCCGAGAAGGACTTCAAACGCCAAGTGCAGAAGTAGAAGCCTTGGGCGCGGGTGGAATTTCAGGAAAACCATTGAGCAAACGTTCAACGGAAGTCATTCGCTACATTCATACAAAATCAAATGGAAGCATTCCAATGATGGCCGTTGGAGGAATTCACTCAGCAAAAGATGCCTTAGATAAATTGGATGCAGGTGCAACCTTGGTTCAATTGTATTCTGGCTTCATTTACGAAGGACCAGGACTGATCAAAGAAATCAATCAAGCATTGATTAAAAAGTCGCAACATGTCTGAATTGAAAATCGTTGAATGTCCGCGTGATGCCATGCAAGGCATGCATGCATTCGTTCCAACGGAAGCGAAAACCACGTACATCAATCATCTGTTAAACTGTGGATTCGACACCATCGACTTTGGAAGTTTCGTTTCTCCGAAAGCCATACCGCAAATGCGCGATACAGCAGAGGTGTTAAAGGGATTGAACCTGAATACTTCGTCCAAATTATTGGCGATTGTTGCCAACGAGCGCGGAGCAAACGATGCGGCTTCCTTCGACGAAATTCAGTACTTAGGTTACCCATTTTCTATTTCGGAGCAATTCCAACAACGAAATACGAATACGTCGATCGAAGATTCCTTGCATCAAGTCGAGAAATTACAATCCATCGCGCATCAGTCGAAGAAAGAATTGGTCGTGTACCTGTCCATGGGATTCGGGAATCCATACGGAGAAGAATGGAATCCGGATTTGGTGCTGTGTTGGTCTGAACGATTGTTCAAGGACTTCGGCGTGAACATTTTGGCGCTTTCCGATACCATTGGTTGTGCGGATCCTTCGGATATTCGAAAGCTCTTCCCGATTCTTCAAGCGGAATTACCGAAAGTCGAATTTGGCGCACACTTTCATACCGTTCGCGAAAAAGCAGCAGTTGTGATTGAAGCAGCGTATGAAGCGGGATGTCGTCGTTTTGACACGGCTGTGAAAGGATTTGGTGGTTGTCCAATGGCGAAAGATGAGCTCACAGGAAATCTTGCGACAGAGCAATTGTTGGCGTGGATGTCCGAACGCAACGTCGATACCGGCTTGGACATGGATGCCTTTCAAAAAGCATTTCTTGCGTCGAGCGCTATTTTTAATTCGTAATTTAGAAGCATGAATCGATTGAAAACGAAAAAAAGCCTACTCATTGTTTTTGTGACCCTCGTTGTGCTGGTGATTATGGTCACAATGAATCAAAAATCAGAGAATCCAACGGTGATTGAAAAACCGGAAAATGAAACTTCGCGCATCGAATATATTTCCACAGACTTCAATCAAAACACCTTTACGGATGGAAATGAATTGAAATTGTTGAAGGAATTAAAAATATGTGACACCACGATTCTAGACGGACAATTGGGATCTTGTTCACCGAAATTCTTCCGTTTTTTCAAATTGAATGATCAGGTTTCGATGCGAAATGCGTTTTTATTGTTGGTCAATGGAGCTGCATATCCGAATGATCCTGAAAACTTTAAGTCCAGACGCATTCTCATTTTTGAACGTGAGAAAGGACAATTAGTCTTGACAAACACGATCAAAGGAAATGTGATTGAACGTCGCAAAAAT
>Ga0209444_10000893_pt1 | contig 16498 bp, 9 predicted proteins | sample LauGreFaBDMM15DN_2_FD_188215 | JGI IMG/M metagenome (GOLD analysis project Ga0209444, IMG submission 188215) | Freshwater lake microbial communities from Lake Michigan, USA - Fa13.BD.MM15.DN (SPAdes) (version 2) | ecosystem: Environmental > Aquatic > Freshwater > Lake | place: Lake Michigan, USA...
AATTCGCATGATCTTGATAATTAAAATGCTTTACCACATCGAAATCTACCAATTCCTCCTTCAACTTATTTCCTTCGGCTATTCCTGTTACCAACACAATTTTCGACTTCAAACCCAAATCTTTGTCCCCCAATAGAATTTTAGGCTTAGAAATGGTGTATGTTGCGAAGAAAATTTGCTTGCAATAATGTTGCAATAAGTCCTCAATTTTTTGAGCTTCCTCTTTTTTTAATTCTGAGGGACATTTGGTTACAACAATCATATCAGCGCCCTTCGCAGTACTTTTGAATTCCCTCAAACGGCCCGATGGCATCACAAAATCATCATAAAATGGTCGGTGATAATTACTCAAAATAAGGTTCACTTTGCCCCTTAATGGCAAATGCTGAAAACCATCATCAAGCAAAATCAAATTCACTTTTTCATTCTTTTGATGGATGGTATCGATCCCCACGATTCTATTTTCACAAACAAAAACAGGTATTTCTGGTTGCTGCAGTTTCACCTCCTTCGGTTCATCGCCAACATCAGAAACTTTGGAATCTATGCTTACCTCTAAAAACCCTTTGGTTTTTCTTCCGTATCCCCGACTCAAAACGGCCACGTTATGTAACGGTTTTAAAAGTTCTGAAAGATAAATCACCATGGGTGTTTTACCTGTTCCGCCAACTGTAAGATTGCCAACAATCACCGTTGGAATCTCCATTTTTGTTCTTAGTTGAAATACCTCAAAAAACAATCGCCTTAAACCAGCTATGCTGCCATAAATCACCGACAACGGCCAAAGCAATATGTTAAAAGACCTTATCAATCTAAATCAAACCATTGGCCTTTGTTCGGGGTTATAACCTCACAACCCTTTACGTCTGCAGCCAGAGTGTCCATTTGAGTTGCATCTCCATGAACCAAAAACAATTTCTTCAATTGACCGTCATTCGAACGATCAAAATAATCTAACAATTGAGGATGATCTGGATGAGCACTAAATACATCTGTTCTTTTAATCAAAGCCCTAACAGGTCGTTTTCTATGATCTATTTCTACAAAATCCTGACCACTCAACAACCGATCTCCTAAAGTTCCTTCAGCACAAAATCCAGCAATTAAAATCGTGTTTTCATCGTGACCCACATTGTTTCTCACGTGCATCTGAATTCGACCACCTTCAACCATTCCTGCCGCTGAAATAATCACACACGGCTCCGGCAATACACTCAAAATTTCACTCTGTCTTTCATCTTCAATCACATGCAGTAATGGAAAATCAAACAACGATCCGTACTTAGATTGAAATTGCTTTGCTTCTTCATTCAAGTATTGCATATTGTATTGATAAACCTTTGTGCTCTTGATTGCTAAAGGACTATCGGTGAATATCTTGATATTCGGTAATTTACCTTCGCGATACAGTTGATTTAGTGTAAAAATAATGGCCTGGGTTCTCCCAACACTAAATGCAGGAATCACAACCTTTCCGCCGCGTTTTACACAAGCATCAAGAACCTCTTCGAGTATAAATTCCTCAGCCAAGCGACTATCTGTAATGTGTTTTCGACCTCCATAAGTGCTCTCTGAAATCAAATATTGTAAACCCTTCATCGGAATTGGATCTGGAACCAATTTTGAACGGTAATTGCCTAAATCTCCTGTAAATCCAATCACTTTTGTCTTGCCTTCCTCTTTCACTTCCAAACGCGCACTCACTGCACCTAAAATATGTCCAGATGTATGAAAACTCACCAATACCTCGTCGTTGAATTTATAATTCTCACCAATTTCAAGAGTTCTTGCCATCTGAATCATATCTACAATATGTTTTTTCGCATAAAGTGGCTGCGGAATATTTCCGAATTTCACATTCCCCTTCTTGCGCGACGATTGCTTGCGCTTCTTTTGCATTTCCATTCTTTGAATGTTTAAACTATCATGCAATAAAAAATCACTCAACTCTAACGTTGCTCCCGTGCACAAAATTTCACCAGCAAATCCCTGTTTAATTAAATTAGGAACATTCCCAGTGTGGTCAATGTGCGCATGCGTGATAATCAATAAATCAATTTCTGATGCTTGAAAAGGAAAATTGGCATTCTTATTTTCAAACTCTTTTCTATTCTCGTAATCTAAACCACAATCTATTAATATACGTGTGCCGCCAGCTAGCTCAAGCATGTGCATGCTTCCAGTAACCTGCCTGGCGGCACCCCAAAATGTCAATCTCATTCTACAAAATTAACGCTATCTAACTGATTCATTGTTAAATGTAGTCAATTCTTTACCACAATGTATTCAACAAATTAACATGTAGGTTTCCGTATATCTCACAAACTACAATCAATCAATTTGTTACAAATATTTTTTTCGCCTCAGATCCAGCATTTCCAGATACCTTCACGAAGTAAATTCCTGTCGATAAATTGTAAAAATGACTCCCTGTACCCACGGTTTCACCCTTGAATACAATTTGACCACTACTGTTATACACAAATATCTTCACATTTTCACCCTCAACTTTAAAACCATCTGCAGTTGCACTCACAATCACTTTATTGCTTGGTTGGCCCATTAAATTTTCATCCTTTTTATCCATCTTGAAACCATCCGTAAAGTCAGATTGCTTCGTTGCATTATAACACAAATCTTCATTGAATTTACCACTTAAACCACCAATTAATTTTATTGGTTTTCCATTGTTTGAAGCAGTTCCCCCAACAACCAAATCCACATAATTAACGTCAATAGAATCTGCATTGAAATTGTTTCTCTTAGGATACCAATAATTTAAACCAACCAATACCTTCGTCAAGCTTGCATCCCAGTATGGTTCATTGTAATCCATCTCCACGCTTCCCGATATGTGAATTTTGCCTCCACTAAAATTTGCCGAACGGTTAAAATTGTTGTTGCCTTCTAAATATGGCATAGCATCAGTCAATAAAATTGACGTGGTGTAACTATTTGAAAATGAATTATTACCACCATTAATTGTCTTATCCAGGAAATCAGATTTTTTATACACTGAAGAACTAATATTCAATTTTGATTTAACCATATCCAATCCCACCTGATTCAGAGCAAAATAGTTGCACCGCGACAATAGATTCTGCTTTGTGAACTTCGCACCAATCTTATTTCTGTAAAAATCATTCCTCAAAAAGAACGCATATGCTCTGTTTACGTAATCGTTCGAAACCCACAAACCGTACTCACTATTGTCTGAGAAAATGCAATCCTCAACCACCAATTCATCTGTTAATTCCTCAAAAATGATTCCCTTGCGATTGTATTCAAACTTACCTCCAGAAATTCTAATTCCAGCGCCTTGAAACACCATTCCCACCTTGCAATTTTGAATGCCTAAACCACTCATCGCGTTAAATAAACCTAAATGCTGTGCAGTAACCCTGATTCCAGTATCTAAATCATCAAAATTACACTGTTGAATGTCTAAGTTATCACCTAGGTAAATCAATCCTTTTCCATTTCCCTTTGCCCAATCAACAGACTTAAACTTAGAACCCCTTAAACTCACCTTCCCGCCAACAACAATAGCCCCAGTGCCATCGAAATTTACACTTGAATTGTCTATAATCAATTGATTGATATCCTTTCCGCCAGTGGTTCTTGTGAATGGGAATTTTACATTACCTTCCAATTGCAAATTCGAATAACTCTCCTTGCCATTGCCAACAAATTTCATTTTTACATTATTTCCTTTCGTCACAATTTTTCCGTCACCATAGCCATATCCCTTGTTGGTAATTTTTACCATTCCCACCAAAGACGACCCTCTAGAAATAGGTTCAAATAAAACCCCAGAATCCAAGACCAAATTGCCCTTAATATGCAGCAGTGCTCCCTGTCCGTTTAACACCAATTTACTGCCTACTTTAAAGTGCAAAATGCTCCCACTTTCAACAACCAATTGAGCGCCATTGCCAATTTCCAACATACAGTTTTCTCCAATCTCAATCACAGATCCACTTGTCATTTGTAACTTATTTAAACCAGCAGCAATATTCAATTTACTCCCCTTTTTTAAAGTCAATTTCGATAAGTTATTCATCACAAAAATCGTTTTGGAATTCTTATTTCCTACTGAAAATTCTGATGAATCTGTGACCATGTAACGACTCTCACCACACATCGATGAAACGAATTTTCTTTGTGCCAAGGTTCGATTCATCAATGAATCATCTTTAGATATTTTTGGGGAAATTCCTGTTCCATTTAATTCAAATTTAGCACCATTATAAACCTCTAATGACTTCACATGCAACGACATAACATCTCTAAAGTTAAAGTTGGTTTTTACTATATTTGGATGCTCAATGTCCGACAATTTATTCAATTCTGCCAAAAGCCACATTGTATTTCCATCAGAAGAACTATCTAAAAATGCATGCTCTTGATTTATTTTCGGCACATATACCCTTTGGAATGGTGTACTAAATTTAGACCCAAGAATTTCACTAAATGTTTTACCATTCACTGAAAATGGTTTGTTATAAATATCTACATTGTTAACCATCAGTGGAAATTTAGATTTCATATCTAAAGCACTCACTGAAGGCACAAAAGTTGTTTTTTTGGTCCCAAAAGTTGTTTTTAGAAAGATGTTCCCCAATTTCCCAAAATCTTGAAACGACGAAACCGCTTCATTCCAGCTTCCATTGACATGATCTAATTGAACATTCGATAAATCGCTGTACAAATATTTATCAAAAAACATACCATTGATATTGGCAACTACACCCGTATTTGAGCCAATTTTTTTATGTGTTGCATAAATCGTTGCAATTCGGGTCGTAGTTAGTGCTTTAAAAAAACCAAATATCGGATTTAAGAAGCGTACAGATAATATTTCATCTCCAGGCGATAATGAATTTCCATCCATTTTTTTAACAACGCCTTTGTCGCCTAAACCACTGCCATTTACAACGTTCAATAACCAAACATTTTTAGGATATCCACCTTGTAAACTGTCCCAACGTAAATAATCTTGACGTAATTGATCATGACCTCTATTCGAAGATTCATGCAATACCAACAATTGTCGAGCAGCTGGCCTTCTTAACATTCTATCTCTGATATCCTTACAATCGCCACTGATTGAACTCACATGAGAAACAAATCGTTGAACTCCCAAAGGAATATTGGCACCTTGATGTGGAGCGTCAAAACTTGTATAGCTGCTCACACAATTTGGTAAATTTCGATTTTCCATTTTCTTCAACGCCATTTTAGCCAAAATACCTCCCATGCTCACCCCAACGACATGAACTTTTTCACCACACATCATCGATTGAACTTCTTGAATCACTTTTATTAGCACTTCCGAGTTAAAATCCATATCGGCTGCTCCATCAAAAAAGTCTACATAAATGATATCATATCCAGCATTTCTATATTTTTCTAGGACTGCTGGTGCTTGCGCAATTGCTAAATTTATTTCCCACTTTTGCTTCTCAACATTCCATTGTTTACCTTTCATCAAATCCAAATACCCCATCGAGCCGCACTTCGCATCTCTCTCTCCAATTGGGTATCCTTTGTATCCGAAATCAATTCCCTCAACAAAAATGATCGGCTTTGCCATACAAACGTTCAATCCACCATACTTATTCTTACCATAATGAATAGAAATATTTGCTCTTAAATCTGGCAAACCGGGAAATGCATTGATGGTCTTCATAACCAACCCTTGTCCCTCAAAAACACCTAAAATTTCATTGCTCACATTTACCATTACCACTTGCGTACACACTACTTTTGCAGTACTTGAAGTATTGTACCAAGGTGTTTCCATGTAACCAACGCGTTCATCGCCCTCCGGCACTTCATAACTCAATTCGCAAATTACAACTGAATCTGCTCCAACTGGAATTTGAAATGGAACATTCAGTTGAACATTCACCTCTGAATTTCCAAATTTCATGCGCCATTTACCCTGAGCATTTAATTTCAAATTTCCTAAAATGAGCCTCTCATCAATGACCATTTGCTTAAAATCACTTCTTATATTTTCCAATGGCATGGTATAAGCAAATAAATAGTTGTTTTCAAAAAGCTTTGGATCATTCACTCCAGTTTTGAATTCAAACATCGAATCCGAGCCTACTTTTAATCCGTAATCTCTTACCGAATCCCTCATTGCTTTGTATCGATAATCCATCACAGTTAATGGCAAAATATCTTTTGCCACATACTCTAATTCAATCGATTTTCGTTGGCTATCTAAGGTTTCATAATCGTTTAAATCTTTACTCTTTAACCACAATATTTGACGCAGAAGTTCCTGACCATTTCCGTATGTTAAGGTGTCTGAAGTGGCTTCTCCATTTGCGTTATGTGGATCAAAAAACGGCATTACACTTTCAATACATTTCTCACCCAAAGGTTGAACTTTATTGAATTTTGGAAGGATATCTTGATACACAGATTGTGAATTCCCTAAAGAATAAAAAGAACTTAATAATACAAATAGTAAATATCTCTTTTTCATCATATACCTCCTTTCGCTAATGACTGTTTTACTAAAAACGCAACTCCTAAAGTTGGTTTTTGAATCACCGCGCTCCCGTCCAACAGCACCCCTGTTAAGAGGCAACATGTGAACTCTTTTCCCATTGATTGAATGTTTATCATATAGTTTTCAATTTGACAATACAAAGTTCAATCACGGTATCTCCTTAACTATGGCGTTTTTAGCCAAATTTATCATCCCCTAATTTTATTTTTTGCATTTTTCGCAAATCGTTTGGGTGTATGCAATTCCTTTATTGTATTAGACATCGAATACTTAAAAAAAAGAAAAATATATGATTGACACTTTTACAGAAATCTTAACTCAAAAAACTAAGAAAATGGGATTGAGAACAGCTTCTATGATGGCCGACTTATTAAACATATCGGAAGATTCAGCGTATCGCCGAATTAAAAACCCTAGAAGCTTGCGTGCAGATGAATTAATTATTTTGGCAAAAGAGTTTGATATCGATCTCAATAAACTTGCTCAAACAAATACAAATTGGCTCAGTGGAGAATACAAACCCCTGAATTTTGACAGTTATACTTCCAGCGATTTCTATAAAGAACTTGAAGCAAAGCTCGATCGATGTATCCACCTACCACATTCACAAATTACCTATGGTGCAAAAGAAATACCTTTCTTTTATTATATGTGGTTTCCAGCATTGGCAGCATTTAAAACCTTCATTTGGAACCGTGAGTTTATTAAAAATCCTAAATTCAATAGCGGACCGTTTACCTTCGATTCGAAACTCGAAAGTCCTCATATTAAATTGGCAGAGAAATATTTAAAAGTAGCCTCCCACGAAATTTGGAGCTACGAAACATTATATTCAACACTCTACCAAATTCAACATTACAAAGAATGTGGGATGTTCGAAAATACTGAAACTTGCAAACGCGTTTTAAATGAATACGATCAACTTATAGAACTCATTCACAACCAAGCCGAAACAGGCGCAAAACTCAATCCGTTTATCCCAAATTTTAAAGGTGCCAAATACAAATTGTACTTCACACCCATGATTAATTCCGATAACAGCATGATTTTTCATACAGTGAAAGATAAAGTTGCAGTTGTATGTTCTCAAATGAGCGGCGTGGTTATCAGCGATTGCTCCCAATGGGTTTGCTCAACCGAACACTGGCTAAAAACCTGCAAAGAAAATGGCACTTTACTCAGCCAAACCGGACAAGGTGCCAGAAATAAATTCTTGGTTCAAGATTATAAGATCAAAAAGAAAATGTTAGATTTATAAGGCTCTCGCCTTGTAAAAGGTTAAAAGGGTTAGATGGGTTAGCGTGATTGGGAATTATCTGTTCATTCTAATCCCCCTAATCCTTCTAATCCTTCTAATCTCTCTAATCCCCCTAATCCTTCTAATCCTTCTAATCTCTCTAATCTCTCTAATCTTCAGTTGCCTCAAGCAACTGAAACAACCCTAGACGGATCGTTTACGTATAACACGTCAATCAACTGCTTCTGTAAGCCGTTCACCATCGAAACAAAAACGTCTTTCGATGCGCGGGTTTTTGCAATTGCATAACATCCATGCAACTGACCTATTAGCAAATATGCCATTGAACGAGAATCAACTCCAGCTTTAATTTCATTGCTCGATTTTCCCGAAAGTAACGATTTTTGCAAAATCTTAACTTGTAATTCCAAAACGTCTTCAAGCTTTTGACGGAATTTCAAATCAACACCGCTCATCTCTAACATCAAATTGTACAACACGTCGCCACGTAAAATCTTCTTTTCCGTTGCTTCCTGCTTTTCAGATTCAATAATTTGATAAATTGTGGCCGATATTCCCTCAGTTCTATCGATAAGCCCTGACCATTTTTTCTCATACATTGGCTTGATAATCTCATCAACCATTGCATACCCTATGTCGAGCTTCGTTGGGAAATAATGATACAATGCCCCCTTAGAAATATTCAAATTCAATACCTCTTTGTCAGCTCGCAAAGATTCAAATCCAACAACCTCCAACGCTTCAAAACAGCGTTTTAATATTTTTTCGCGCGTCGTATTTTTCAACATAGTGTGCAAATATACCAACTAGTCTGTAAAAATGTTAATAAACATGTGGAAAAGGTGTGAAATTTTCTTTTTACGATCGTTAAGCGTTTACAATCAATAATTTAAAAATGTGATTATCGTGTAGGATCAAAGCGAATAACCCAATGTTTCACGTCAAATTCAATAAAAGATTGTCGTTTTACTTTTTTGAAGGACGGTTTTTTGACCTCTGGCTTGCCAAATTTCTCTCCGATTCTTCCATCGCTACCTTGCGCAATTTCTTCACCCGGAAATAAATCACAAAGCTGAATAAAAATACAAACACCATCAACCAAAATTGAACAGCGGTGTAATAAACTCCAACCGATTGCATTATAAATAAGATCTCAATCAGGCTAATACCTGCCGCGACCAGGCACAACAGAGCGAGGATGTGGTATTTTATCATGTGGTACGTTTAATGATCCAGTTACATTTAATATCTCCCAATCGGAAAACGATTGGTTACTCTCTAATCCTACCCCCATGATAATCTGATCTTTGGTGGTAATTGTTACATTCTTATCCGTGAAAATTCTTCCCTTCACTTGATCCCAAATCAACTCTTCAGTGTTCAATCGCTCTCCCTTTACATTCAAAATCTCTACATCCCTCCGAACTATAATTCTCTTTTCTTCAGGATAACTAATTCCGTATTCCGCTGTTAAATAACTCTGAATGTCGCCATCTGCCTCATAAAAGTCTACCTTTAAACCCTTGTTCATTTCCATGTAAGGACGCTGAATTTGCTTCACGGCAACCAAAATAGGACTAAATACCCTCGCACGAATTTTACCTGAATCAGTATAATCGATGCTAATTTTTTCGGCATACTCTTTTGTTACAATTGAATCGCGCTTTTTAATCCTATAGGCCGAAGTTTCTAATTCAGTGCAACCCAAAAGTCCCACAAAAACAAAAACAAAGAAACCACCTATTCCCCTCATCAATTAATCATATTTGCGCTTGGCAAACCAAATGTCGCCAAGTTGTAATCCCAATCCCACTACAATATATTGCTCACTAGGCAAACTAGTCCCCGTTACTCCGCGCTGTAAATATTGAATGTTTATATTCACCATATTGGTAATCACAGAATTATCGTAATACCTCTGAATCAAAGGCAAACCAAATCCAAAACTCAAACGCTGCTCTTGAATTTGATGCTCCGCACCTCCAGAACTAAAAATTTGCTGTGTGTTCGAAAGCATATAACCAAAACGAATTGGCAACTTCATTTTTCTCTCAGAAGCGGCTTTTTCATCACTTGGATGAATCACCAAACTCACTCCGTAATCTGACCTATCGGTATATTTTCCCTTTGTATCGAAAAACGGATTCGAACTCCAAATTTGTTTTCTATAATCTAAGCTCAAACTAAACAATCTACGAAATTGAAAGCTATAACCCAAACCGTACGCCGTAGGCATATCAAATGCTCGCGCTGAATTCGACACGTTTAAAATGGTATCGCGAATAGAGGTATATCCGCCAAAATATTCTAAACTTCGCGCCATTCGATTTTCTGCACCCGTCATGCCAGAATAAATTTCATAAGAACCCCCAAATTTGTGATAGGTGCTGTCAATCTTAAAACTTGTTAAAAAGCCCAGTTGGTGCTGTACTCCTCTCACAATAACAGAGGTCGCATCTTCAACTAAGCCTAATTGTAAACTATCAATGATGCTAAACAAAGAATTGTCCTTTAACGTACCAAAAACATATCCCAAACCATAACCTACTTGAAAACGATTGCCAAATCTAAATCCTGTGTTCCACTGGAACACATTCACCCCACCTGAACCTGTATGGGCAGTTCTATTCGGCATAGGAGACGCATTGTCAATGAAATATTGATATCCTACAGTTGTCATTGGTTTCAACACCAACGAAGTGGCAGCACCATGAGGGATATACCTGAAAATTTTAGACTTCTTCGAGCTGTCATAACCAATCACCTTCTTTTGAATGTGTTTCCAAACAGGCATTGCCAAACTCAAATAATTGAGTCCACCACCCGTAAATGATTGCCCAGCATCACCAGATTTAACGACGCCTTCTTTGTAATTTCCAGCAATGTCTAACGTGGTGTAACGAATACTACCCACAGTAGCTGGATTGTATAAACTGTAAGAGTAATACCCTGAATGCGTATGCATTGCGGTGTTCGATTGCAAAAAATTATTTTGAGTCCATTCACCAAAACCATAATTGCTAAAAGGCGATCTGGTCGTATTCTGACCGCTTCCTTGCGCCTGCAACGAAACAAATGAAATTCCTAATAAGCAAACGCCGAGAAACTTTTTAAGCTGATTGAACTGCATGATATAATCCGTAATGTACCAATAGAGGTTCCACAAATATCTCGTTTTTAATGTGTTTCACCAAAAACTCTGCGTCACCTCCAGTGAAAATAATTGCAGAATCAGCATAATTAGACTTAAATCTATCCATCCTAGACCCAATTTCATCGAAAACACTACCAAGTACCCCCGACTGAATGGCCGCATCCGTATGTCCCCCAATATCAATACCCACAATGCTTTCAGCCAAATCACCAACATTGGAAAGCAAAGGAAGTTTACTGGTAAAATGATTTAACGACAAATACCGCATATTCACACCCATCGAAATGGCACCACCAATGTATTTTTCATCAGCGGTCAAATAATCAAAAGTCAAGCATGTGCCCGCATCAACCACCATCACATTCCTACCCGGAAGCAAAAAACGAGCCCCCATCACTCCGGCCAATCTGTCCTTTCCCAACGTCTCAATATGCTCAATTTCAATGCTCAATTTTTTACATAACAAATGATTAAATTCTATAGCATTGGCCAATTGCAAAGCGTGCAATTGTCCCTCAGAAAAAACACCAACGTCGTGCAAATTCCGAACCGTTGAATAAATCACGTTCGCACCAATATTCGCGCTCAAAACCGCACCTAAATCTGGATCTGTTAACAAATCAACCAATCCACCATTTTCATCAAAAATAGCAACCTTAACACGTGTATTTCCAATATCAATGGTGATGGTATTCATTTATATATGATTAATAATCAACAATTAACGACGAATCACAGCACCCGATTGCTCAAAAGCTGTCATTAGTTTTTGCATGGCCCCATCGGCCTCTTTATCTGTTAAAGTTGAATCGATTTTATTCAAATGGAACGACAATGCAACCGCCTTTTTGCCATCTTCCAACGGCTTTCCTTCATACACCGAAAACACCTTAGTTTCAGTTAAGAAATGAATCTTTTGTCCTTTAATAACCTTTTGTAATTCTGCAAACGTAACCCCTTTATCAACCACCAAACTCAAGTCTCTTCGCATGGTATGGAACTTCGGTGGCGCAATATATTTCACAGACTTACGCGCAGGCTTCATCAACTTCTTCATCGGAATTTCAACCGAAAAAACAGTGCCCGATAAGTCCGCTTTCTTCATCCAAACACCCTTCACAACATCAATTTGAATGTCGTCAATAGTTAAACCACTGTCAACACTGCTCAAAACCCCTGTTAACAAGCGTTTTACGTCGTAGAAGTCTACATTTCTTTGTGCCGATTCCCAGCTTTCCGAGGTATTTTTTCCCCAAAAAACCATGCTCAACATTGGTGTTTCCTTGAAGCCATTTTCCGACTTTTCATAGGTTCTCCCAATTTCAAACAACGCCACCTTGTCGGCTTGACGGTTCTTGTTAAACGCCACAGAGTTTAACAATCCAGGAACAATGCTTTTACGCATCACACCCATATCGTGGCTCAAAGGGTTGCTCAAATGCACCAACGCCTCGTTTTCATCCCACCAAGTTGCTGATGTTAAGCTATTTGTAGACGCTTCATAAACCCCTTGGGAAACCAAATAAGCCCTCAATTTATTTTCAATCTTGCGCTTACGCATTCCCTCAAAAGTGCCCAATGAAACTTGCATTTTTCCGCTCATTGGAATTTGATCGAACCCGTAAATTCGCATCACCTCTTCGTATAAATCAACCACTTCCGACACGTCATTTCGCCACGAAGGAACCTCAACTTTCAACGCATTTTGATCCGTAGTTACACCAAAACCAAGACTCGTTAAAATTGAAACAACCTCATTTTGAGGGATGATAATTCCACTGAATTGATTCAATGCATTAAATTGTAAATCAATCACTCTCGCAACAAATGGCTTTGGATAAACATCGGCAAATGCCAACACAGTGCCACCGGCAATTTGAATGATCAAATCTGCCAACGCACGACCATACAATTCAATATTTGCTTTATCAATACCCCTTTCAAATCTAAAAGAAGCATCGGTATTAATCACATGTCGCTTAGCCGTTTTCCTCACAAATCCTGGATGAAAATGCGCAATTTCCAAGAATAAATTGGTTGTATTTTCTGAAACCGCAGAATCCTTACCGCCCATCACACCCGCAATGGCAGCAGGACCTTTTTCATCGGCAATCACAATATCATTTTCATTTAACTCTTTTTCAGTGCCGTCGAGTAACAAAATTTTCTCACCTGACTTTGCAAGTCGAACACTTACTTTTCCTGAAAGTTGGTCTGCATCAAAGGCGTGAACTGGCTGTCCAACAGAATGTAAAATATAATTTGTGGCATCTACCACATTGTTTTTAGGCTCAATATCAATGGCTTTCAAACGATTTTGAAGCCACTTTGGCGAAGGACCAATTTTCACGCCTTCCACACGAATTCCCAAATAACGCTCACTCAATTGATCGTCAGAAATTTCTACTGAAACGTTCGAATTCGATTGGTTGTGAGGCAATTGAGGGATGTTTTTTTGAGGGACAGATAAGCCCAACAAACCAGCCAAATCTCTTGCAACCCCAAGGTGCGATGCGGCATCTCCGCGGTTTGCCGTCAATCCAATTTCAATCACCGTGTCAATTTCAACACCAAAGTATTCGGCAGCGGTAAGTCCTACTTGTATATCACTTGGAAGCACCAAAATACCGTCGTGGTTGGTGCCCATGCCCATTTCATCTTCAGCACACAGCATGCCTTCGCTGGCTTCACCGCGAATTTTAGATTTGGCAATTACAAAAGGCTCTTTGCCTTTAATGTTAATTTCTGTTCCAACGGTTGCAACAATCACTTTTTGTCCTGCAGCAACATTTGGGGCACCACAAACAATGTTTAAAGGATCACCAGAACCAATATTGACAGTGGTTAATTTCAATTTATCGGCATTGGGATGCTGAACGCATGTCAAAACTTCCCCAATCACGAACCCTTTAAGTCCGCCCGGAAGGCTCTGCCATTCTTCAATATGTTCAACTTCTAAGCCACTCACCGAAAGTTTATCCGCAATTTCTTGTGGATCTACGTTGGTAGGCAAAATATCCTTCAGCCAATTGATTGAAATTCTCATTGTGGCAAAGATAAGAAAAAGTTGACATTGCTGCGCGTTGCTTCGCAGTTGACGCTGCGCTGTTGACTGCTGCTCCGCAGGTTGAACTGTTGGTAAGAACAGGCGTAGCCTTCAACAATTCAACAACGAAGTGTCAACTGCCGCAGGCAATGTCAACTGCGAAGCATCGTCTAACCCCCCTAATCCGTTTATTGTTTAATCAACTAAAAAAATTTCACAATTTTTTTAGTTATTTTCGCTACTTTATGAAACAAAGAATTCTCAGTTTATTATTGGCAGCCTCTAGCATCCTCTCGCTACGCGCCGATGAAGATATGTGGCCTTTGACTTTGCTTAGCAAAATTCAAGATAAAATGCAGGCCCGCGGAATGAAATTATCTGCAGAAGATATCTACTCAGTGAATAAATCCTCCGCAAAAGATGCGGTTGTGCGACTGATGTCCAAACAAGGTATAATGTTTTGCTCCGGTGAAATTATTTCTTCGAAAGGACTTTTTCTTACAAACCACCACTGTGGGTACGATGCAATTCAAGAAATTGCAACCCCTCAAGACAATATCTTAGCGAACGGATTCTGGGCTAAATCAATGCAGGAAGAACGTCGTGCCGGTTTTAACATCGGACTCCTTCGTAAAATTGAAGATGTAACCACTCAAGTTTTTAACGGTCTTGCAATCAACGCTCCTGAAGCCGATCGCACCGCTAAAGTGAACGCGCAAATGAATGTTGTGAAAGGCAACCTTTTGAAAGCACTTGGTGAAGATGCTGCAAACTATGTGATCGAAATTACTTCGTTCTACAATGGCAATCAATACCTTGCAATGTACTATGAAGTTTATCGCGATATCCGCTTAGTTGGCACTCCTCCTGAAAACGTTGGTAAATTTGGCGGAGAAACCGACAACTGGAGATGGCCCCGTCATACTTGCGACTTCTCTATGTTCCGTATCTACGCAAACGGTTCTAACAAACCTGCAGATTTTAACGCCACAAACGCCGCATATAAGCCAAATCACCATTTTCCAATTTCCCTCAAAGGTGTTAAAGAAAATGATTTCGCAATGATTATGGGATATCCTGGTAGAACCACCCGCTACACCTACTCTGAAGGCATTCGCTACCTCTCTGGTAAAGAACGCCCAATGCGTGTGCAACTTCGCCGCGATATCATGGACGTTTATGAAAACTACATGAAAGCAGATAAAGATGTGCGCTTGATGTACTCTTCTAAATTGGCGGGACTTGGTAACTACTGGAATAAATTCAACGGTGAAGCAAAAGAATTGTCTAAACCGGAAATCTACCAAAAACGCAAAAGCGCTGAAATGGCTTTCGAACAATGGGTTAGAACCAACAACAAACAAGATGTTTATGGCGACGTAACCAGCCTTTACGACGAAGCTTATGCTCAATTAAATAAAGTTGGTCTATATTCTGTTTACCTTCAAGATGGTATCTCCAACAGCGTACCAATGTCGGTTGCAATGTCTATGAAAGGCCTTTCTATGGCTTTGAAGGACGCCGACCCTACCAAAGGTAAGACTGCTGCGAATGCCATGCTTGCCGGTGTATCTGAAATGTACCACGAGTATAATGTGAACATCGAAAAACAAGTTCTTGCCGTTGTGTTTAAACACATCCTTGAAGATCTTGATCCAACATATTTGCCTATTGCATTGACAAAATTAGCTGCGAAACACAAACGCAACTTCACAGCTATGGCGAACGATATCTACGCATCTACAATGTTCACAGATACCGTAAAATTGAAAAAATTCCTTGCAAATCCAAAGGCTAAGTCCCTCGAAAAAGACCCACTTTATGCGATCACCGCTGGCTATTTGGATATTTTCGCTGGTCCATTAAAACAACAAATAGCCGATATCAACGAAAAACTTAGACGTGCGGATCGCTTGTTTATGTCTGCTCAATTTGAAATGGAAAAAGACAATGTTTTTGCTCCAGATGCAAATGGAACCATGCGTTTGAGCTATGGTATCATCGAAAGCTATAAAGCCCGCGATGCGGTGAACTATAACTACTTTACAACCGCTAAAGGGATTGCTGAGAAATTCATTCCTGGCGATTTCGAATTCGACGCTCCAGAAGCTTTAATCAACCTAATCCGTAAAAAAGATTTCGGTAGATATGCCGATGCAGACGGCGAACTTCATGCTTGTTTTTTGAGTAACAACGACATTACAGGTGGCAATTCAGGTTCACCGGTAATCAATGGCAACGGCGAACTTATTGGTACCGCATTCGACGGTAACTGGGAAGCAATTGCTTCAGACTTTGGCTTTATGCCATCTGTTCAACGCACCATCAGCGTCGACATCCGCTACACCCTTTTCATCGTTGAGAAATTAGGTGGCGCCACCAACATCATCAACGAATTGGATTTGAGATAAACTGGTTTTTACGCCCGGAGGGCGGTTTACGCCCGGAGGGCGGTTTACATTTCATGGTTTACGCCTGAACGTCGGTTTACGCCTGGACGGCGGTTTACAT
>Ga0209444_10000895_pt1 | contig 16438 bp, 17 predicted proteins | sample LauGreFaBDMM15DN_2_FD_188215 | JGI IMG/M metagenome (GOLD analysis project Ga0209444, IMG submission 188215) | Freshwater lake microbial communities from Lake Michigan, USA - Fa13.BD.MM15.DN (SPAdes) (version 2) | ecosystem: Environmental > Aquatic > Freshwater > Lake | place: Lake Michigan...
TATGCATACCGCTCTTGCCGGGGCAAGTATTGCCGTTTCGCAAGCTCTATCTTTCGTAAGTCACATAATTTTATTATTTATCGCAGTTATAGCGGCTGGAACTTCCAGCGATTTCACGTTCCGTCCACCCCGCACTGCAATAATCGTCGTCCTCATTGTTGCCTTATCCGTGACAGCACTGCTAACACTTCCAAACATCAGAAGTTGGGCCAGTCAAAAAATACAACCAATTTTCAGTCAAGTTGTGCCAAGACTTTCTTCCTTGGCAAACCAACCAGCCAAACTTGCAACTGGAGTATTCGGTGTGTTTCTGCTTAATGTTTCTTACTGCTTGTGTTTAGTTGCTTCAGTTCGCGCCTTCACGCCCGATGCCTCGATCGCTGCTATCGCTTTGGTTTATTTAACTGCTGCAGTTGTCGGCCAGGCAGCGCCAACTCCCGGCGGCTTGGGCGCAGTTGAAGCTGCAATGGCAGCTGGATTAACCGCTGCTGGAATAGATCCTGGCATAGCGATTTCGGCAACTTTAGTTTTCCGACTACTAACTTTCTGGCTACCGACTATTCCAGGTTGGCTAGCATTTCGTAACTTGCAACGAACTGGCGATCTTTAAAATACGAAACTTATTGCTCTACTAGTAAGTTGGCTTTTCTGGTTCAATCTGGCTAACCCAAGCCAGCACGCCGCCGCCGACATGGATCGCATCTTTAAAGCCAGCGCCCTTAACAGCAGCTAATACTTCAGCGGATCGACCACCGACTTTGCAATGCAAAACAATCTGCTTATCAATTGGCAAGTTAGCTAATGCATCTCCCAATAAGAATTTATCTTTTGGAATCAATACTGAGCCTGGAATGCTGACAATGTCGTATTCATTTGGTTCGCGCACATCAATGAGAACGAAATCCTTTTCGCCACGTTCTCTAGCTTGCAACATCTCGGCAAGCTGCTTCACGTTGATTGTGGAATCAACAACAGCCTCGGCTGCTTCATTTGAGACTGCGCCACAGAATGCTTCATAGTCAATTAATTCAGTGACAGTTGGATTCTCGCCACAAACTGCGCAATTTGGATCTTTACGAACTTTAATTTTGCGGTAAGTCATTTCAAGTGCGTCATAAACAATTAACGAACCAACTAACGCATCGCCGATTCCGGTCAGAACTTTGATAGCTTCAGTAACTTGAATCGAACCAATGGAAGCACACAGCACACCTAGTACTCCGCCTTCGGCGCATGATGGCACCATGCCTGGGGGTGGTGGCTCGGGATACAGGCAGCGATAGCACGGACCATGTTCGGACCAGAACACACTTGCTTGGCCATCGAAACGATAAATCGATCCCCAAACATATGGCTTATTTAAAAGTACGCAAGCATCATTAACTAAATAACGAGTAGCAAAGTTATCGGTGCCATCGACTATCAAGTCATACTGCCCAAAAATCTCCATCACGTTTGTGGAATCTAATCGCACTTCGTGCTTGATGACATTTACATAAGGGTTAATTCCCTTAACAGTGTCTGCTGCGCTATCAACTTTTGGTCGATCAATATCACTTTGACTGTGAATAATTTGGCGCTGCAAATTTGATTCATCTACTGTGTCAAACTCAACGATGCCTAAAGTGCCAACTCCAGCAGCTGCTAAATACATCAATGCCGGACTACCCAAGCCGCCCGCACCAACGCAAAGTACCTTGGCGTTCTTTAATCGCTTTTGTCCGGCCATACCAACATCTGGAATTATCAAGTGGCGGCTATAACGGCGCACCTCGTCAACGGATAGTTCCGCAGCTGGTTGGACTAATGGGGGCAATGACATGTGAGCATCCTAAAATCTGATTACCTCTATCCAACCCTGTTTTTGGAAGTTCTGTTTCCACGGGTTGCCCAGTGGACAGTAATCGCAAGTGATTTGCAGCGAATCTGACCTGCCAAGGACAAGGTGACCTGCAGTTACAGGCCTTTTACTTATTGAGCCAGCATCATCCTTTTTCACAGGTTTCGCTGGAAGCCAAACTACTGGCGAGTTAACCGATAGCGCAGACACTCAATCTGAAAGATCGCAGCACTTAACGTAGACTTGCCTTATTACGGAGCCTGATAACTGGCACCCAACTTTTGGAGTAAGCAGTGGAAATTCGAATTGGTATTGCGCACGCGAACCGCGAAGTTGTTTTAGAAAGTGCTGAAAGCGCTGCTGCCGTGAAGAAATCCATAGATGCTGCGATGGCCGCTGGTTCAGTCCTGACTTTGACTGACGACAAAGGTCGCACCGTTATTGTTCCTGGCGACAAAATCACTTTCGTAGAAATCGGCGTACCAGTAAGTGGCCGAGTAGGTTTCGCTACTACTTCCTAGTTTGTACAACAGATGTAACTAGCTGAACGAGCGAACAACCCGAACATTTGCTGCGAAGGATTTCGAAGAAAACTCCGTAGCCCCTGAGGTTAAAACCTGGCTATAACCTGACGTAGTCAAAAATTGAGTGGAACTCCAATAAGAATCTGAAGCATAACCAGACTTCAGACTCCCCAATCCACAAGTACTCGTACCAGGTCGAGTGACTTTTGCCGCTAAGCAAAGTTCGTTAAGTTCATCCTGAGATGGCAAGAACCAATCTGCATAAGTTACTGAATCCAAGTTAACAGAGTAATCAACCGCATCTTGTCCAGCACCTGATGCGCATGCAGCAGCAATTAGATCGGTGTTCGCTTTTCCAGTGCCAATTGCTGAGCCTGTAGTGCCAACAGTGGTCGTGACATTGCACCAAACTTTTGTTGAACTTAAATCTGCAGCAGCTGCCTCAAAATATTTTCCAGCGGTGTTACCAACTGTTGTTGGAATAATAAAAATTATTCCGCCTAGTGGTCCGACTTCACCTACTGCATAAACCACACCTGGAAATACTGCAGTGACAACTCCGCTGTTAACTGGGTTGGTGTCAGTACTGCTGCCCGCTACCGTAAAGAAGTTTGCGGCAACTCCCGTCAAGGTGTAATCAGTGGCGGCCGTAAGAGTGATAGTTGCGGTGTAAGAAGTGTTGCTCACAAAAGCTGCGGGATTGGGCGACCAGCTCACACTCGCGGTGTAACCAGTTCCAGACGTAACACTCGTATCTGGCACATTTCCTGGTTTTGGCACACTTAGTCCTGAAATTGCTGCGGTGCTTATCACCGTTGGATCAGCAGGTACAACTACAACTTCACTTGGTGTCGGGGTTACGGTTACCGGCGAAACAACGGTGCTTTGCGGCAAGCTCGAAATTACTGGCACCCGATAAGTCGGCGATCCTGCAACATAATTAACGGCAGCACTTTGTGCGCCATACCCTTTTGTATTCTTAGATTGCGAACTCACTTTGAGGTTTGCGCCATTTTTGAGGCCCTTTATTGTGCAGCGGGTGTTTGTCTTTTTAATCAAACAGGATTTCCCACCAGCAGTAACTTTGCTGCCCAATATTTTTGCCCCGCTTGAATTAGTGGGTAATTTTAAAGTGACGGTGATATTAACTTTGCCTTTGCTGGCACTTGAAGAGGAAACTTTCGCAACTATTGGCGCGACCGGTTTTGAAACTTTGACTTTTGCTTGCGCGCTTGGCGTGATTGCAAGACTCAGTACCAGAGCAAAACTAAGACTAAGTTGGGGAAACTTGTTCATGTAATAAGTGAGTCACTGTTGCTTGACTGTGCCTAGGAAAAATCAATTTAATGGCAAATCACTAGGGTTACCCCTAGTTGGCTAATAGGGCTACCCCTAGTTCGCTGGTTTAGCTAGCTAAACCTAAGACATCCATGCGCTTAGCATGGCCAACTGTTAGCCGATTAACCATGACTACTAACTCAGTTGCGCTCGTTGCTGCGTCGCTACCTGATGGGCGCAAGAATAATTCTTGGAGCGCGGGTCGAGTTGCAGCAACAAGTGTTGCTTGACTGATCATCTCGCCCATAAGACGCCGGCCCCAGAGAGCTAGTCGACCAGATACTTTTGGATCCAGCGCAATTGCTTCTTTTATTCGCTCAATTGAGAAGTTTGCTTGTCCGACATCAGCAAGCACTTCCGAAACTAAATTGGCGGTTTCGGTGCCTATATGTGCAGAAATTTCTCGGTAAAAATCATTAGTTATGCCATCGCCCACGTAAGCCTTAAGTAATCCTTCGAGCCAATCACGCGGAGTTAATGAGTTGTGAAATTGGTTTAGTGGGTCCATGAAAGGTTGCATTGCTTCGAATGGATCTTGGCCTAATTTGGCAAGATGCGCAGATACTTTTTCATAGTGCGCGAATTCTGCGGCCGCCATTGCTCCGAGGGCTGCTTTATCTGCCAAGTTTGGCGCCAGCTTGGCATCGGCAGCAGTGCGCTCAAAAGCCACTAACTCGCCATATGCAAGCACACCGAGTAGGTCAATTTCCGCAGGACTAGTCACAACGCTTAAGGGTAGGCGATATCAGGGTACGATTGAAACTAGCCACGAAAATGTGTGTTTTTGTCCTTATATCTACCAGGAGTTTTCTCATCGCTAGTTTTGCCGATCTCGGCGTTCCCCAAGACATTTGCTCGGCATTAGCCAGCAAAGGCATCATCGATGCTTTCCCAATCCAAGAATTAACTTTGCCGCTAGCTATGGCTGGCCAAGATCTAATCGGCCAGGCCAAAACTGGAACTGGCAAGACTTTAGGCTTTGGCATTCCGCTACTTACCCAAGTAATCAGTCCAACTAACCCGCAATGGGCTGAGTTGAAGCACGCTGGCAAGCCGCAAGGTCTGGTCATTGTGCCAACTCGCGAATTAGCAATTCAAGTTGCCGCAGATCTAGAAACTGCTGGCAAAAATATGGGAGCTCGAGTTTTGAGTCTGTATGGCGGCAAAGCTTACGAGCCACAAGTTGAAGCGCTAAAAAATGGTGTGGAAGTAATTGCTGGAACGCCGGGTCGCTTGATTGACATGATCAAACAAGGCCACTTGGATTTAAGCGCTATAAAAGTTTTAGTTTTAGATGAAGCAGATGAAATGCTCGACATGGGTTTCTTGCCCGATGTTGAAACTCTAGTTAGCAAGACTCCGGCTAACCGCCAGACCATGTTGTTCTCGGCAACTATGCCTGGACAAATTGTTGCTCTGGCTCGTCGTTACATGACACAGCCAACTCACATTCGCGCTTCTGATCCAACTAGTGATTCTTCGATTGTTGATGCCATCGAACAACATGTTTGGCGCTGTCACCAGATGGATAAGCCAGAACTTGTTGCGCGTGTGCTTCAAGCCGAAGGCCGCGGACTTACCATGATTTTTTGCCGAACAAAAAGAGTTGCTGGCAATCTTGCCGAAGATTTAGCAAATCGCGGCTTTGCCTCAGCTGCCGTACACGGAGATTTAGGGCAAGGCGCTCGCGAACAAGCTCTGCGCGCATTTCGTAGTGGCAAAGTAGATGTCCTGGTGGCAACTGATGTCGCTGCCCGCGGTATTGACGTTGCCGATGTAACTCACGTTATTAACTACGAGTGCCCAGATGATGAAAAAACTTATTTGCACCGAGTTGGTCGTACCGGTCGCGCTGGCGCATCTGGTGTTGCAATCACACTTGTTGATTGGCAAGACATCAATCGTTGGCAAATGATTAATCGCATGCTTGGTTTAGCTTTCCACGATCCAATTGAAACTTATTCCTCAAGTGAGCATGTTTATGTTGGCCTAGGAATTCCAGCAGGCACTACTGGGGTGTTGCCTGGTTCAGCGCGCACACGTGAAGGCTTGGCTGGCGAAAAACTTGAAGACTTAGGCGAGACTGGCGCAAACGCTGGCCGTCGTGGAAATTCCAGTAAGCCACAAACAAACCGCTCTGGTTCCAGTCGGGGGAATTCTGGGCGTAGCGGTTCGGGAAGTTCGCAAGGAAATAATAAATCTTCAAGCGCGCCGAGAAAAACTTCAGCTAGTTCAAGCGCTCAAAGCTCTGGTGAAAAGGCCGCTCCCAAGGAGCGCGCGCCACGTCAACGTAATCGCACCAGAGGCAGCCAACAAGATTCTTAAGTTAGTGCGCTGACTTTTTTCCAAAGGTTCAGCAACTTTTCTTCTAAATAACTACTAGCTTCCTGCTCATTTAAGTTGGCGATTTCACTTGCAAGAATCGGCTTACCAATCATCAAGTGAATCGTGGGGCGTTTAACTACTCGCGATAGCGCCTGCAAGATACTTCTTTTAACGCCTCCGGTGCCCAGCTTTCTACTGTCGTGATGAGCAATTGGCACTATCGGCATAGCCACCGATTTCGCCAGCGTAGTTGCGCCGCGCCGCCATGGTCGCGGCGAGGCTTGGGCATTAATTTGCACGTCGCCTTCGGGATAAATCAAGATGCATTCTTGGTTTCCCAGCGCGGTTAGCGCTGCTCGGTAGGCACTGCTGCCATTAAATTGATCAGTTGGAATAATTCCACTGCCACTTACGATTTGTTTTGCCAGTGGAAAATTCCACATATCAGATGTCCCAATTGGACGCAGATGGCGACGATGGATACACGCATTTTTTTTGAGTTTTTCACATGGACCATCAACTGTGAAACCATATTTATGCAAGGTTCCCACCACAACCACAACGTCCACGATTGTGGTGTGGTTAACCACGATCATTGCTGGGCCTGGCTGGTCTAAAATTTCCAGATTTTCTAGTCCAGTGATTTCGATTTTAGTTAAACGCCGCGCAAGTCCAGCTAGAAAAGTACCTGGTTGACCGCGCATAACAACAGGTTACTTCAGGCCTTAGGCAACAGGTTGTGCGCCAGTTATTTCAACTAGGGAACCACACATGAACGCTGCTTCCTCTGATGCTAAGAACGCAACTAATGCAGCAACCTCATCTGGGCGACCTACACGACCAAATGGAACTAGGGCATCAAGATCTGCAATTGTGCGACCAGATCTTTTTGCGCCAGCTTCCAACATTGGAGTGTGGATTTCTCCAGGGCAAACTGCATTTACGCGGACATTGTGTGGGGCGTAGTCACGTGCAAGATTTTGTGAGAAGGCTGCAACCGCTGCCTTTGACACGTTGTAGCCGATGCAATTTGGCGCAGGATACAAACCCCATTGCGACGCAGTGTTTACGATCGCGCCCCCACCGCCAGCAATTATGTGCGGAAGTGCAGCTCGGCATAAATGAAACATTGAATTTATGTTTACGGCAAATAAATCATTCCAGTCTTGAACCGAAATATCTAAAATATTTCCGCGACGCATGATTCCAGCATTATTTACCAGCACATCAATTTGTCCACGTAAGGAAAAAACTTTTTCAATTAACGCTGTGCACTCATTCTCATTGGAAATGTCTGCTGGCATTGCAACAGCTGTGCCACCGCTGGTAGAGATGTCCGCAGCAACTTTTTCGGCATTAACAGAGTTTGTATCAGTGACAACCACAAAAGCGCCTTCGCCAGCAAGGCGTTGACAAATTGCAGTTCCGATGCCACCTGCGCCCCCGGTTACGATCGCTGTCTTGCCTTCAAATCTCATGGTCTGGTTCATGGCATTTCCTTTGCTGTTAATTGATGCGCGTTGGCTAGGTACATAGTGCAGTAGTCCTTGACCTTAAATGAATATCCCGTTAAACCACAAGTAATTCAAGGTCTTTGCTGTAATTGGGATTCTTTAGATATAGCCCGCAACGGGTAACCTCGTTAGGTGAGCACAACTCAGACCCGCGTATACCTGGCCCGCTTGGCTGGCACTGGCGTATTTGACTCCTTGGGAGATCAGGTAGGCAAAATTCGTGATGTCGTTGTAACGCCTCGCACCTCTGGTCGCGCGCCAATTGTCACGGGTTTTGTTGTCGAAGTGGCTCCGCGTCGTCGAATTTTTGTGCCAATGGCGCGCATTACTTCAATCGAGCCTGGTTCTGTTGTCACAAGTGGTGTCGTAAACCTGCGTCGTTTTGATGGGCGCGCGGAAGAGATTTTAGTTGTAGCCCAGTTGTTAGATCATCGCGTAACACTAATTGAAACAAGCGAGCAAGTAACTATTCATGACATTGGAATGTCGCAAGAGCGAAATTCCGAATGGAGCATCAGTAGATTATTTATTCGTAAAGCCGGCGCTGGGTTTGGCCGTAGAGGTGCGACTTTGACAGTTCCTTGGAACGAAGTTTCAGATTTGTTTTCCCAATCTCCGCAGCAACCAGTTGATGCATTACTTGCTTCAATTGAGACTATGCGTCCAGCTGACCTTGCAAACTTGCTTCAAGAACTGCCACAAAAACGTCGACTGGAACTTATTAGTGGACTTGATGTAGCAAAACTTGCGGATGTATTTGAAGAACTTCCAGAAGATGACCGTGTTGAAATCATGTCTGAACTTGGGTTAGAACGCGCGCGCGATGTTTTGGAAGAAATGGATCCAGATGACGCGGCAGATTTGCTATCGGAATTGCCGCCAGAGCAAGCTGAAGAGTACTTGGGTGCGATGGAGCAAGATGAAGCAGATGACTTGCGTCGCTTGCTTACCTATGACGATTTCAGCGCCGGCGGCATGATGACCACTGAACCTATTGTGGTTTCATCCGATGCCACCATTGCCGAAGCATTGGCGCGAGTTCGTCAGCCACAACTTTCCCCAGCCTTGGCTTCCCAGGTTTATGTCACGCGTGCGCCACTTGAAACACCGACTGGAAAATATGTGGGAGTAGCACATGTGCAGAGATTGCTGCGCGAACCACCTGCTGGCCTAGTTTCTGGAGTTTTGGACACTTCCCTTACCCCTATTGGACCAGGGGCACCACTTGGCCAAGTAGCGCGTTATTTTGCAACCTACAACTTGGTTGCATTGCCAGTTGTAGACGAGAATGATCAATTGTTAGGCGCCGTCACAATTGACGATGTAATCGACCACATGTTGCCAGAAAATTGGCGAGAAAACGAGATAGATGAGGAGGGCTGATCATGGCACGCAACAAAGGAAACGACCGACGTGGACCACGTTTGGATCAGCCATTAGTACGAGGCCGCTCGCTTCGTCCAACGCTTGATTCTGATACTGCTGGTCGAGTAAGTGAGCGGGTAGCCCGCTTTTTGGGATCTTGGCGATTCTTGGGTTACATGACATTTGTTGTCTTCAGCTGGTTGCTGTGGAACATCTTTGCGCCAAGTGATTTTCGCGTCGACGCTTTCCCATTTCTATTTTTGACTTTGGCACTTTCATTGCAAGCTTCTTACGCTGCGCCACTGATTTTGTTAGCACAAAATCGGCAAGCAGATCGGGACCGAGTTCGCTTTCAAGAAGATCGAGATCAGACAGAACGTCTCTTGGCTGACTCTGATTTCTTGACTCGGGAAATTGCTTCACTGCGACTAGCACTTGGCGAAGTTGTCACACGCGACTACTTGCGTGGCGAGATCCGCGACTTACTGGAAGAATTTAAGGAAATACAACAAACCGAAACTAAGGGTGACTCTTAAACTTCATGAGCGTAAACCAAGAAGCCGTGCAAGCTGCGCTAGCTACCGTAATTGATCCAGAAATTCGTCGTCCGATAACTGAAATTGGCATGGTCAAGGATGTTGCTATTGCTGGCGGCACGGTAACTGTTGGGGTTTACTTAACTATTTCAGCCTGTCCGATGCAAGACACAATTGTTAATAGTGTCAAAGACGCTGTTTTAAAAGTTCGTGATGTGACAAGTGTCGAAGTGGAACTGGATGTCATGAGTCCAGAGCAGCGAACTGCGCTGCGCGAGAAACTTCAAGGGCCAACAAAAGAGATTCGCTTTAATCAACCAGGTTCGCTGACCCGGATTTATGCAATCGCCTCTGGTAAAGGTGGCGTTGGAAAGTCTTCGGTTACAACTAACCTCGCAGCCGCTATGGCACTTGATGGTCTAGTTGTTGGCATAGTTGACGCCGACATTTACGGTCACTCGATTCCAGACATGATGGGTATCACTGAGGCACCGCTAAAAGTTGAAAACATGATCATGCCACCGCAGGGTCATGGTGTGCGGGTTATGTCGATGCTGCCACTCAAGCCAAAAGGTCGCCACGAACCGGTCGCTATGCGCGGACCCATGCTGCATCGGTACTTGGAATCGTTCTTAAGCGAAGTTTGGTGGGGCGACCTAGACATCTTGTTGCTGGACTTACCACCAGGCACTGGCGATATTGCAATTAGCTCTGCGCACTTATTGCCGCAAAGTGAATTGATTATTGTTACTACTCCGCAACCAGCTGCTGCTGATGTGGCAATCCGCGCTGGTATGTTGGCGCCCCAAGTGAATCAACGCGTTAGCGGAGTGATTGAAAACATGTCTGCGTTTGCTTGTCCACACTGCGGAGAACCAATTGACATGTTTGGTACCGGTGGCGGAAAAATGGTGGCGGAAGTTTTAACTGCAAATGTCGGTCAGGAAGTTCCACTACTTGGCCGGATTCCATTTGATCCAGGCCTGCGCGAAGGTGGCGATGCGGGAATGCCATATGTGCTTTCGCATCCAGATGCGCCAGCATCAAAAGCACTTATCGAGATGGCGCGAAAACTTGGCACTAGGCCACGCGGTTTAGTGGGTATGAATCTGGGGATCACTCCCGATCGCAATAAGTAATCAATGCGCTAGTGCGCAGCTTGATTCAAGAAAAATTGCTAAGTAGCGTCCGGATCAAAAACTGGATTCACTAATGCGCCACTGGGTCTTTGGTCTCTCATTGCTCCTGATTGCGGTTTGCCGAAACTTGCTGTCATCGCATTAGCTGCCATGCCACGTGGCGTGATTCCGCGCAAGTCTTTAGCTAAGTCAGTGACCACTTTTGTATCAACGGAACCAGTTAACTCAGCCGTTGCCGAACTCGCTTTGACTCGCATGGATTTAACAAAGCGAGCAAGTTGGGCGCTCATTTCAGGTAAGCGCTCTGGGCCAAAAACTACCAAACCAATAATGGCAATGACTAAAAACTCAGCCCATCCAATATTCATAGTGCGACCTTACTCCTTGCGTTTAAAAATCTAGCTCTGGTCTGAACCCAAAGTCAGTTCAATTTCAGTGCCATCCAGGAGCGTGATTTTTACTAAATCCCCTGGACTCTTAGCTCTGATTCGAACTACAAGTTCCGTTGCACTTGTTATTTTTACGCCATCAATTTGGGCGATTACATCCCCAGCTTTTAGCGCAGTCAATGAAGCGGGACTATCGGGAGTTATTGCTTCAATTTTTGCGCCTTGGCCGGTGTAGGCACTATCAAGTTGCACGCCAATAATCGGGTAGCTTGATTTTCCAGTTGCAATCAAATCAGTGGCAACGCGTCTTGCTTGATTAATTGGAATAGCAAAACCAAGACCAATACTGCCGCTTTGACCGCTAACGCTGCTACCTGTCGTTGCAATTGCCGAGTTAATGCCGATAACTTCGCCACGGGAATTAACTAGTGGTCCACCTGAGTTACCAGGATTAATTGCAGCATCGGTTTGAATTGCGCTAATGAACGAGATGTCATTAGCCTCCCCTGCCGTTACCGGTCGATTCAGCGCTGAAACAATGCCGCTGGTAACTGTGCCAGTAAGACCTAACGGGGAACCAATTGCAATTGTGGCATCGCCCACAACAACATCGTCAGAATTACCTAACGCAGCAACTGGCAGATTCCCACGCTCAACTCGAAGTACTGCTAAATCATATGAAGCATCAGTTCCGACAATTTCTGCGCGAACTTGAGATTGATCTTGAAAAGTTACCGTGATTTTGGCATTGTCGCCTGCACCTGTTACTACGTGATTATTCGTCAAAATAAAAGATTCCAGGTCAGTACTTCGAATTACAAAACCAGATCCAGTGCCTGCGTTTTGACTTGAGGAAACATCAATGGAAACTACAACTGGTAATACCGCTTGGGCGATGCCGGCAATTGAATCATCCGCCCGCGGTGACACTTCACCACTTGCTGCCGGTAAAGAAATTGCAGGTGAAGGGACGTTACCAACGACGGAAGCCGCTGAAAAACCAAGTGCGCCTGCGAGCAGTCCACTGAGCACACCAGCAATGATTGCTTTTTTTACGGCCGGGGATGCGCTCGCGCCAGAATTCTGGCGCCCAGCAAGTGTTGGCGCAAATACATAATTTGGCGCTGGGATGTGGATGGGCTCGGTAACTAGCGGCTCTGGAAGTGTGGTCTCTGGAGTAAGCGTTTGCGCAGGTGCCACAAGATCTTGTGGTTCATCTGGGGTCTGGGTCATGACCTGGTTCCTGCCTAATTTCGGGAATTCTTTACTTGTCTCATTCTCGCTTATCAATCTGGGTTCTGCCGACTTGGTGGTCTTACTTCACCAAAGGCTGAATTGCCCCGTACGATTGCGTCATGGCACCAACTGATCCACGCATTTTAGCTATCCACCGAGCCTCGAGCGATTACGCCGAAAGCTGGGCGGGCGAGGATGGCATTCGCGCGCATGCTCGCGCTAAAGCAGCGGAAATTGGATGCGTGGCAATGGGACCTGGCGCTGGCGCAATTGTGCGGACATTAGCCGCGGCAATCGATGCAAAAAATGTAGTTGAGATTGGAACAGGTGCTGGTGTCTCGGCGCTTTGGTTACTCGATGGCATGCATCCAGATGGAGTTTTAACAAGCGTTGACATCGAAGCTGAACATCAGTTAATAGCCAAGGACGCAATTTCGCAAGCGGGCATCGCGCCAAATCGAGTGCGACTGATAAATGGTCGCGCAGATGAAGTTTTAGATCGTCTAACTGAGTCGGCTTACGACATTGTTTTAATCGCTGCAAAGCCTTTGGATTTGAACGCCAATATATCTCGGGCTCTGACGCTGCTGCGAACTGGTGGCGTTTTGATTATTGATCGCGCCCTCTGGAATGACAAGCTCGCAGATCCAGCCCAACGCGATCCAGACACTGTGGCAATGCGCGTGGCTGTTGAAGCAATAGCTGTTGGCGAAGAATTTATTGGTTCACTTTTGCCAGTCGGTGGCGGATTACTAGTTGCCGTAAAGGCTTAACTTATTAAGTAGATTTCGACCCGAGGTTATTTCTTAGGCATTGCTGCGACGGTATCTTTTAGCACCGCGCCCAAGTCTTTAACTTCTTGGGCATTTAGTTCAACAACTAACCGGCCCCCACCTTCAAGTGGCACCCGAAGCACGTATCCGCGACCTTCCTTAGGGCATTCCATTGGGCCGTCGCCAGTGCGTGGCTTCATAGCTGCCATTTGGGTCACCTTCCAGTTAAAGATTGGGGAATTAATTACCAATCCCTCTATTATCCCTGAAAATCGGGCTCTAACGAAATCCGCTAGAGGTGGCAAACTCCTTGTAGTTAATGGGAAATAACCACATTTAGGAGTGGTAAAAAGAAGATTCGGGTTAAAGTGCGCCTTGCTCAACTAACCGAGCAAATTTTTCCAGCGATTTGCGAACTCCGAATACAAATCCTGGTCGCAATAATGCAAATCCGACCTTACCCAAAACACCCAATGGGAGATCTAGATCCTCACTCCACACAAAATTACTCGTTGTTGGAGTTAAGGGAACAACTTCAAATGTCCCGGTGCCGCGAACCACTCGCCCGGTATGAAGCACGTCGCATCTAGTTGGCGCATCCCAAATTGTGATTTCCATAGTGTCCAGGAATCCAATTCGCCAAATTCCGGTAAATGCCTCAATCCTGCCGCCAACTCCCTTGCCGTCTCCAGCAACTGGCCACACTTTGGTGCCAAGCATCCACTTATTTTGAGCTTCCCAGTTTGTTATCGCGTCCCAGACTTTTTGAGCAGGCGCGTTAACTGCAACTGTTAATTCGATGTGTTCCATTAGCCGCGTAACCAGCTAAAGACAGTTTCTTCACATTTGCGTAATTGAGACACAGGCACGAATTCATTTCGGGAGTGAGCAAGACCAGGATCTCCGGGTCCCAGATTTACTGCAGGAACGCCCATGGCAGAAAACCTGGCCACATCTGTCCAGCCAAATTTAGGGGCAACCTGTCCGCCTACGCGAGCAATGAGATCAGCTAGCGCTGCTCGATCTAAGCCTGGCATTGCTCCTGGGGCATTATCGGTGAACTCAACTAAGTAACCATCAAAAACTTCTCGCACATGTTGCTCTGCTTGCTCGGCGCTTGTGCTCGGTGCATATCGATAATTCACTTCCACTACAGCAGCATCAGGAATTATGTTTCCAGCAATTCCACCAGTTACCGAAACGGCATTTAAGCCTTCTCGATATTCCAAGCCATCGACAATTACTCGGGCTGGCACGTAATCATTTAATCTGGCCAAAATTGCACCAAGATTATGAATTGCATTTTCCCCAAGCCAAGAGCGCGCACTATGGGCGCGGGTACCAACTGTTGAAATTCTGGCTCGCAGAGTTCCTTGGCAACCTGCTTCGATGTTCGCATTTGATGGCTCAAGTAAAACTGCAATGTCCGCTGCTAACCATTCTGGATGTTGGGAGGCAATAAGAGTTAAGCCATTTCTGGCACTTTCAATTTCTTCACATTCATAAAAAATATAAGTTACATCAAACTGGGGATCTTGAATGCTGACTGCAGCGCGCAAGGCAACAGCTACGCCGCCTTTCATGTCACATGAGCCCAGACCAAATAAAACGTCTTCCGTCATAATTGAGCCATCACTTGGCAGTGGCTCCCCTGCAGCAACTAATTTTGCTTTTGCATTATCAGCAACTGGGACAGTGTCAATATGCCCAGCGACAATAACCCGCGAGGGCTTATTGAAATTTGTTTTGGCAATTACGCAGTTTTGGAACCGGTGAACTTCAAGCCAGCTGCACTCACTTAATGCCGAAAAAATGCCAGAAGCAATTAAATCTTCGTCCCCCGAAACGCTCGCGATATTCACCAAATCCGCGGTTAACGCAACTATGTCGGCGTGCGGGTTTAGGACTGCAGTGACCACACCTCTACGCTAGTGGTGTAATGCTTTTTTCACTACTTAAGACCTTTAGGTAGAAGTAAATAAACGAGGAATGACATGAGCCAGACTCGAGTTGCAACAGCAACCGGATTAGCCACCTACTGCGGTGACGCCATGCTTGACGTTTGGTATCCCCAGCCAGTTCTTGGTGAAAAAGCTGCCCACGTTGCTGGTTTAGAGCGGGGCATCGATACTGATGCGCTGCGAGGAGTTCGAGTAGAAACCATCACCACGACCTCGCAATTGGATACTGCGCCAGTTGACGCAGCCGATGCTTACTTGCGGTTGCATTTGCTCTCCCACCGATTAGCAGAGCCTCGCACAATTAATCTTGATGGCCTCTTTGGGTTACTTACAAACGTTGCTTGGACTTCACTTGGTCCGGTAGCCGTTGATAAAGTCGCTGAAGTCTCCATCAGCGCCCGCGCAAAGGGTATCCAGTTGCAGGTTCATAGTCTGGATAAGTTTCCTCGCATGCTGGATTATGTGGTCCCAAGTGGAGTTCGTATTGCAGATGCGGATCGAGTTCGACTCGGCGCCCACCTTGCAATTGGGACAACTGTGATGCATGAAGGTTTTGTTAACTTCAATGCTGGAACTCTGGGTGCCAGCATGGTTGAAGGCCGAATTTCTGCTGGCGTGATTGTGGGCAACGGTTCCGACATCGGCGGCGGCGCCAGCATCATGGGAACGCTTTCTGGCGGCGGCAAGGAAGTAATCACAATCGGTGAAAACTGTTTAGTTGGAGCTAATGCTGGTGTCGGTATTTCACTTGGCGATGCCTGCGTCGTAGAAGCTGGCTGCTACATAACAGGCGGCTCAAAAATAACTTTGCCTGATGGCGAGATCGTTAAAGCAAAAGAATTATCGGGAGCAAGTGGCTTGCTGTTTCGACGTAACTCAGTTTCGGGCGCCCTAGAAGCGGTTTCTAGAGATAGTTCGTGGGGCGGACTAAATGACGCGCTGCACAAAAACTAATCGGACATAATTTCTTGTGTTGTGAGCCAAATTCAGAATAACTTCGCGATAAGAAGCACTTTAGGATTATTGCGCGCAGCCCACTTTGTGCCGACTTTAACGGTCACCATGATTTCTTACCTTTTAGCTTGGCGACTAACTGACAGCACAACTGCTTTTGGAATCGCCGCAACTATTTTTACTGGACAGTTAATTGTTGGTTGGACTAATGATTATCTAGATTACTCGGATGACTTAGTGCACAACCGGCAAAATAAACCACTGGTCTCTGGGTTAATCACCCTAAAGATTCTCGGGCTTGCTACTTACCTGGCTGGTTTTGTTTTACTTGCGTTAACTTTCTTTGGGCCCTTGGCAGGCAAATTTGGGTTTGTACATTTACTTGCCGTGGCCAGCGCGGTTGCCTACAACTTCAAATTAAAGTCCACTTCTGTATCGTTCCTGCCTTTCGCATTTTCCTTTGGCCTCTTACCTGTGATAATTCTGGGCGCTGCTGGGCAACCGAGTGAACTCTGGATGGTTTCAATTGGGGCCTTATTTGGGG